>Ga0070669_100000073_pt1 | contig 99085 bp, 72 predicted proteins | sample KBSS53metaG_FD_64680 | JGI IMG/M metagenome (GOLD analysis project Ga0070669, IMG submission 64680) | Switchgrass rhizosphere microbial communities from Kellogg Biological Station, Michigan, USA - KBS S5-3 metaG | ecosystem: Host-associated > Plants > Roots > Rhizosphere > Soil ...
AAAGGGCGGTCGTTGAATAGCCTGGCCGCTTTAGCGCCAGGAATGGGGCACCACCCACCCATCTCCGCCCTGAAGGGGCGGTCCCCAACGGTCCGAAAGGCACCGCCCCCTCGGGGCGGGCAGAGGGGGGCTGCCAACCTGGCGCTGAAGCGCCAGGCTACTCAACGTTCGCCCTTTCAGGGCGGGAAATAACATCGGCATTTGGGGCAGGAAGATGTGTGTAAGAGGTTGGCCTCACGGCCCGGGCTAATGCCGATCGCCCCTACGGGGCTGAAAACCTGCTGGCAGGCTCCGCCTACCGCCCCTATCGCCCGGCCGGCACCGCCGCCAGCCGGCCCTTCAGGTGGGCGACGATCTTGGGGCCGTTGTCCCGCGAGTTCTCGATGAAGATGCGGTCCGTCCAGCGGCCGGCCTGGAGGGTGCCGGCGACGTAGAGGCCGGGGACGTTCGACTCGCAGGTCTCGGGATCGAAGGTGGGGAACAGCGTCTCGGGATCGACCTCGACGCCGCAGCGGCGCTCGAAGTCGGCGTCCGGCGTGTAGCCGATCAGCACGAAGACGGCCTGGGCGGGGATGACCTCGGGGCCATCGGGAGTTTCGAGCTCGACCGCTCCCTCGGGCAGGAAGGCGCGCACGAGGGTATTGAAGCGGGCCGGGATCGAGCCCTCCTCGATGCGGTTCTCCATGTCGGGCTTGACCCAGTACTTGACCCCCGCTTTCAGGTGCGGGCCCCGGTGGACCAGGGTGACCTTGACGCCGTTGCGCCACAGGTCGAGCGCCGCCTCGGCCGCCGTGTTGCCGGCGCCGATGACGACCACGTCCTGCCCGAAGTGCGGGTAGGGCTCCTTGTAATGGGTGAAGACCCAGGGCAGGTCCACGCCCGGCACGCTCAGCTTCCGGGGGTTGATGAAGTAGCCGGTGGCGAGGGCCACGGCGCGGGCCCGGTAGGTCCGCGATCCCGTCAGGCGGCTGGTGCGGACGACGAACTCCTCGCCCTCCTTGCGCACCTCCTGCACCTCCTCGTAGAGGGCGAGGGGGATCTGGTAATGCTCCGCCACGAAGCGGTAGTAGACGAGCGCCTGCTGGCGGGTGGGCTTGGCGTTGGGAATGGTGAACGGCACGTTCGCGATCTCCAGCCGGTCGCGCGTCGTGAAGAACTCCATGAATGTGGGATAGCCCTGGATGGCGGCCGTCAGCGGACCACGGTCCACCACCAGCACGGAAAGCCCCTCGCGGCGCGCCTCGGCGCCGATCGCGATGCCGGTGGGCCCGGCGCCCACCACCAGAAGATCGAGTACGTCGTTCATGTCTTCCTCCCCTCCACCAGGTAGAAATGATCGACAGGGCCGTGTCCATTCCCGGAGCCCAAGGGATAAGCAGCCGTCATGGCCCCCTGAAGATATTGGATCGCCCCGTCGACGGCCCGCGTCAGCTCCTCCCCCGCTCCCAGCCGGGCGGCGATGGCCGACGAAAGAGTGCAGCCGGTGCCGTGGGTCGAGCGGGTGTGGAGGCGCGGATGGCTGAATCGGTGGACCCGGCCGCCTTCGAGCAGCAGGTCCACGACCTCCTCCGATGCCTCCCCATCGGCCCCCTGGGCGTGGCCGCCCTTGGCGAGCACCGCCGGGCCTCCCCCGGCAGCCATCGCCAGCTTCTCCGCCGCCCGCAGCCGCTCCTCCTCCGTGCCGGCGGGCAGCCCGGCGAGCACTTCCAGCTCCGGGAGGTTGGGAGTGACCAGCGTCGCGAGCGGCAGCAGCTCCGCGACGAGGGCCTCGACGGCGTCCTCGCGCAGCAGCCGGTCGCCGCTCTTGGCGACCATCACGGGATCGAGGACGATGGGCGGGTTCGTCCCTCCGAGATGAAAGCGCAGCCGGTCCGCCACCGTCCGGATCACTCCGGCGCTCGCCAGCATGCCGATCTTCACGGCGTCGGCGCCGATGTCTTCGAGGACGGCGTCGATCTGCGCCGCCACCATCTCCGGCGGCACCTCGAGAACGGCCCGCACCTCGCGGGTGTTCTGGGCCGTCAGCGCGGCGATGACGCTCATGCCGTAGCCGCCGTGGGCGGCGAAGGTCTTGAGGTCCGCCTGGATGCCGGCGCCGCCTCCGGAGTCGGAGCCGGCGATGGTGAGGAGGCGTGGCGGAGTCCGGCGGGTCATGCCTGCCGGGGGGCGGCCTGCCCGCGGCCCTGTTCGCGGCGGTCTTGTTCGCGGCGATACTGCTCGCGGCGGTACCGCCAGACCCCCAGCAGGATCAGGAGCACCAGGACGCTGATCCCCTGCGCCAGGGTGAAGCCGCCGAAGAAGCGGTCGTCCTTGGCGCGCAGGAACTCGATCAGGAAGCGCTCGACGGCGAGGAGAGCCAGGACGGCGAGGGCGACCGTGCCCGGCAGGGGCCGGCGCTTGAACAGCCAGACGCCGAACGCCCAGATGGCGAGCGCCATGGCCGTCTCGTAGAGCTGCGTCGGATGGACGCGCACCAGCTCGCTGTCCGCCACCGAGGGGGGAATCTGCACGTGGAAGAGCTGGCGCAGGTTGCCCGCGGTGGTCTCGGGAAGCCCATGCCGGAAGGCGACTCCCCACGGCAGGTCGGTGGGCCGGCCGTAGTCGTCCCCGACGAGAAAGCAGCCGATGCGGCCGACGGCGTAGCCCACGGCGAGGGCCGGCGCGGCGACGTCCGCCATCGGCCAGCCGGGCAGGCGGCGGCGGCGCATCATCCAGATCACGCCGAGGGCGCCGAGGATGAAGCCGCCGTACCAGACCAGGCCCGAGCGGTCGAACAGCAGCCGCCAGTCCATGTTGAGGATGGCGTAGTAGACCTTGGCCCCGAGGATGCCGCCCACGCCGGCGGCGAACACGAGGGCGCTGGCGTCCTCCTCGTCGCCGATGCCGAGGCGCTTCATCCCCCAGCGGAGCTGGAGGTAGCTGGACAGGAAGGCGAAGACCAGCATCACCCCGAAAGGACTGATGGAGAAGGACCCGATATGGAAGATTTCTTTGATCATGGTAGGGGGCCGGTCGGCCCGGGCCGGAATGGTAGCACGGGGGGAATGCCAGGGGTCCGGGACCGGATCAGGAAGAGATCGGGCCACTGACTTTGCATCGCAAAGCGCTTTCATCTACAATCCGAGCTTGTACCCGGCAGGAACTTTCTCCGGGAGCTTTTCGGTTACACTTGGCGGGGCCGGGACTGTACCCACCCCTCAAAGAACGGACGCGCGCAGGCAGAGAACCAGGAATGGGACTATCCACCGAGGCTCCCGAAATCGCTCCCCCACCGGCGGTTCCTGAAGACTTTCCCGGCCTGCTCGCGGGGTTCCGCGACAAGCTCGACCGCGTCCTCTCCGCCTGGCTGGCCGAGAAGCGCGACGAGGCGGTCGCCGCGGGCTCGCCCGAGACGCTGGAGCTGATCGACGGCGTCGGCCTGCTCGCGACCCAGGGCGGCAAGCGCGTGCGCCCGGCGCTGGTCTACTACACCTACCGCGCCTGCGGCGGCACGTCCGACGAGGAATCCCTCCCTCTCGCCCTGGCGACCGAGCTGCTCCACACCTACCTGCTGATCCACGACGACATCATGGACCACGCCGAGACGCGGCGCGGCCTGCCGGCGGCGCACGTGCGCTTCCGCGACGAGCACCAGGCCCACCACCTGCACGGCGATCCCGTGGACTACGGGCAGTCGGTGGCGATCCTCCTCGGCGACCTCGCCCAGAGCTGGGCGGTGGACCTCGCGACCGGGGTCGCGGTGGGCTCCGGCTCGCGCGAGCTGGCCCGCTGCTTCGCCGCCATGTGCCAGGAGGTCATCGGCGGCCAGTTCCTCGAGCTGCTGGTGGCCCAGCGGCGCACCGCCAGCGAGGAGGAGCTGCTGCGGGTGCTGCGCCTGAAGTCCGGGCGCTACACCGCCGAGCGGCCGATCCAGCTCGGCGCCCTGCTCGCCGGCGCCCCCGCGGACGTGGTGGCGCCGCTCTCCCGCTACGGCACGGCCGTGGGCGAGGCCTTCCAGCTCCAGGACGACCTGCTGGGCATGTTCGGCGATCCGGAAGCCACGGGCAAGCCGGTGGACGCCGACCTCCGGGAGGGCAAGTTCACCTTCCTCATCCATCACGCCCTGGCGGCGGCGACGCCGGAGCAGCGGCGGGTCCTCGAGGCCGCCCTCGGCAACTCCATGGCGACGGCGCGGCAGATCCTGGACGCCGTGCGGGTGCTGGAGGAGACGGGCGCGCACACCGCCGTCGAGGCCATGGTCGACGAGCGGCTGCGCGCCGCCCGCGCCGCCCTGGCGGAGCTCTCCGGCCTGGCGCCCGACGGCCGGTTGTTTCCAGAAGGCCAGACATTCCTCGAAGGGCTGATCGAGTACCTGCGGGAGCGCAAGCTTTGAGCGTGGCCCTGGAGCGCGACCGCAAGGCCGAGCACATCCGCCTGGCGCTCGACCGGCGGATGCAGCTCGGCCACAGCTACTTCGACGACTACCGCTTCGAGCACGAGGCGCTGCCCGAGATCGACGCCGAGGACATCGACCTCTCGGTCGAATTCCTGGGCCGGCGGCTGCAGGCTCCCCTGCTCGTCTCCTGCATGACCGGCGGCACGGAGACGGCCGGCCGGATCAACCGCAACCTGGCGGCGGGAGCCGAGCGGACGGGCATCGCCGTGGGGGTCGGGTCGCAGCGGAAAGCATTGGAAGATCCAGTGAAAGCTGATACCTTTCGCGTCCGCGAGGTCGCTCCCACGGTTCCATTGCTGGCCAATCTGGGCGCCGTCCAGCTCAACTACGGGATGGGCGTCCGGGAGTGCCGGCAGGCGGTGGACATGATCGGTGCGGACGCCCTGGTCCTGCATCTGAACCCGCTCCAGGAAGCGATCCAGCCCGAGGGACAGTGCAACTTTTCGGGGCTGCTGCCAAAGATCGGCGACGTGGTGCGGGGGGTGGGCGTTCCGGTGGTGGTGAAGGAGATCGGCTGCGGCATCTCGGAGGCCACGGCGCGCGCCTTGGCCGGCCAGGGGATCCGCATCGTCGACACGGCGGGAGTGGGCGGCACGAGCTGGGCCCGCATCGAAGCGGAGCGCGCCGGAGACCTGGAGATCGGCGAGCTCTTCGCCGGCTGGGGCCTCCCCACTCCCGAGTCGATCCGCCAGGTCAGGAGGGTTGAAGGCCTGACGGTCATCGCCAGCGGCGGCATCCGCAACGGCCTCGACGCCGCCAAGGCGATCGCGTTCGGCGCGGATCTCGTTGGAATGGCCTATCCCTTCCTGGAGCCCGCCACCGAGTCGCCGGAGCGGGTCGCCGAGAAGGTGCGGCGCACGATACGCGAGCTCAAGATCTGTATGTTCTGCCTCGGGGTCAAATCTATTGCGGAGCTTCAGCGCACGAAGCTCCTAAAAGGGTTGTGAGATGAGCAAGATAGCCGCAAACATGGCCACCACGAAGAGCGTTTCCCCGGCCCCTCCGACCCGCGAGGAGCTCGTCAGCTCCCTGGTGGGCGGCCAGCGCCGGTTTCACGAATTGCCCAAGGACCTCCCCGCCGAGGAGGCGGCGGAGATCCGCCGCCAGGCTTTGGCGGAAATGACGAGCACGCCGCCGCTCGCCAACATCGGCCACCACTCGCTGGACGTCCAGCGCGCCTCCCACCGCAACTGCGAGAACTTCATCGGCGTGGCCCAGATCCCCATGGGGGTCGTCGGCCCCCTGCGCGTGCGCGGCCTGCACGCCAACGGCGACGTCTACGTGCCGCTCGCCACCACCGAGGCGGCGCTCGTCGCCAGCACCAACCGCGGCTGCGCCGCCCTGCGCGAGGCCGGCGGCGCCGTGGTGCGGGTCGAGGACGTGGGCATGACCCGCGCCCCAGTCTTCCGCACCTCCGGCATCGTCCAGACCCAGCAGTTCCTGCAGTGGATCCAGGAGCACGAGGAGGAGATCCGGCAGCTCGCCGAGGGCACCAGCCGATTCCTGCGGCTGCTCGAGGTGCGCCCCTACGCCTTCGGCACCACCGTCTTCCTGCGCTTCCGCTTCGACACCGGCGATGCCATGGGCATGAACATGGCGACCATCGCCTGCGACCGGGTGGTCAACAAGCTGATCGAGCCCGCCACCGGCGTGCCCTGCATCGGCCTCTCCGGCAACTACTGCGTGGACAAGAAGCCGGCCCACATCAACTTCCAGGAAGGCCGGGGCAAGCGCATCTACGCCGAGATCCTCCTCGACGCGCCCATCCTCCACCACATCCTGAAGACGGACGCCCGCAGCCTGGTCGAGGTGCAGTACCGCAAGAACCTCCTGGGCTCGATCGCCGCCGGCTCCCTGGGCTTCAACGCCCACTACGCCAACGTCTGCGCGGCCTTCTTCATCGCCACGGGCCAGGACCCGGCGCACGTCGTCGAGAGCTCGATGGGCATCACCTGCATCGAGTCGCGGGGTCCGGACTCCGTCTTCGCCTCCATCTTCATGCCCGACGTGCCCCTCGGCGCGGTGGGCGGCGGCACGGCGCTCGACACCCAGCGCGAGGCCCTCGCCGTGCTCGGCGTCTCCCCCGACCCGGAACGCCGGGGCGAGGCCGTGACGCGGCTGGCCGAGATCCTCGGCGCCGTCGTGCTCGCCGGCGAGCTGTCGCTGATGGCGGCCTTCACGTCGAACGATCTGGCGCGCGCCCACGAGGTGCTCGGGCGCGGCGAGATCCCCAACCAGCCGCCGCTTCCCACCTGAGCGCGGAGGCCGGGCTGCTCTCCCGTACCCTCCAGCCCCATGGCAGCGACGGGGCCGAGCCGCCGGCGGCTGCCGTCGCGGTCTCGGTCCCCGGCAAGCTCATCCTCATGGGCGAGCACGCCGTCGTCTACGGCCGGCCGGCGCTCGCCGCCGCCGTGGACCTGCGGCTCACCGTCCGGTGCTCACCCATGACTGAAGGGGCCGGCGGCGCCGTCCGGCTCGACCTGCCAAGCCTTCCCCATGCCGAAGAGCTCTCCTGGAGCGCCGTCCGCGGCTATGCCGAGGCCACCCGCGAAAGCTGGCGCGAGTACTCCCGCCAGCCGGGGCCGGAGCGGTTCCGCGCCGTGCGCGGCGACGATCCCGCCCACATCGTCAAGGCGGCCCTCGGCGAGGCCGCCGAGTTTCTGGGCGAGGCGGGCCCGTCCGGAGCTCACGTGCGGGTCGAGTCCTGCCTGCCCATCGGCTCCGGCTTCGGAAGCTCCGCGGCGACCGCCGTGGGAGTGATCGCGGCCTACCTGTCTTTCCGGGGCGCTTTCCAGGGGACCGATTGGGACCTGGAGACGATCGAGCGGCTCGCCCTGGAGGCCGAGCGGCGCCAGCACGGCCTGCCCTCCGGCATCGACACCGCCACGGTGCTCATGGGCGGCCTGCTCTGGGCCCGCAAGCTGCCGTCGGGCCAGCTCGAGACCGAGCGGGTCGTCCTCCGCTCCTCGCTGCTCGCCAACCTCCGGGTCTACGACACGGGCACGCCTCCTGAGCCGACGGGCGCGGTGGTGGCCGCCGTGCGCGGCCGCCGCGACGCCGATCCGGCCCGCCACGAGGGCCTCCTCGACCGCATCGAGACCGCCGTCCGCACCTTCCGCGACGAGCTGGCCCGCGAAGGGGCTACCGGCGGAGGTACCGGCGGGGATACTGGAGGGGATAATCCGGCGCGCATCGTGCAATTGTTCCGCGAGTGTGAAGCCTGCCTGGAGGAGCTGGGAGTGGTGCCGGAGGCGGTCCGTACGGTCGTGCGTCAGGTCGAAGCCGAGGGCGGAGCGGCTAAAATCTCCGGTGCCGGCTCCCTCGCGGGGCCCGGCGCGGGCTCGCTACTGGTTTATCATCCACAACCCGAGAGGATTTCGGGCTGGCCTTTTTTACAGCCTTTTCCCTTTCACCCTGTGCATCTAGGAGCCGATGGGCTCCGTCTGGAGACCGACGCATGAGCAAGACGACCGTTTCCGCGCCGGCCAACATCGCCTTCATCAAGTATTGGGGCGCCCGCGACCTCGAGCGCGCCCTCCCCATGAACTCCTCGATCTCCATGACACTGGAGCACTGCGTGAGCCAGTGCACCGCGGAGCTTCTGGGCCATGCCGGTGAAGACGAGGTCTGGCTTGCCGAGCCGGATGGAGGCTTCGGCACGCCCGAGCCCGAGTTCGCCCAGCGCATGCGGCACCAACTGGACCGCATCCGCAAGTGGGCGGGCCGCACGGAATCCCTGCGGGTGGCGACGCGCAACAACTTCCCCACGGCCGGCGGCCTCGCCTCCTCCGCCTCCGGCTTCGCGGCCCTGACCCTCGCCGCCGTCGGCGCGTTCGGCAAGAAGGCTTCCGCCAAGGAGCTCTCCCTGCTCGCCCGCCGCAGCGGCTCCGGCTCCGCCTGCCGCTCCGTGCTCGGCGGCTTCGTCGAGTGGAGCGTGCCCAAGGGCAACGGCAGCACCGAGAGCGACGACGACAGCTACGCCCGCCAGATCGCCGACGCCGACCACTGGGACCTGCGCGACGTCATCGCCGTCGTGGAGATCGGCCCCAAGACCGTCTCGTCGATCGAAGGGCACCGCCGCGCTCCCACCAGCCCCTACTACGAGAAGCGGCAGGAGCTGCTGCCCGAGCGCCAGGAGAAGGTGCGCCGGGCCATCCGCGAGCGCGACCTCTCGGCCCTCGGGCCGGTGATCGAGGAAGAGGCCGTGGACCTGCACCTGATCTCCATGTCCTCCCATCCGCCGATCTTCTACTGGAGCCCCGGCAGCATCGCCGTTCTGCGGGCCGTGCGCGAGCTGCGCCAGGAGGGCCTCGCCGCCTACGTCACCATGGACGCCGGCGCCAACGTCCACGTGATCTGCGACGCCGATTCCGAGGACGAGGTCGCCGAGCGCCTGGAAGACCTCCCCGCCGTCGGCTTCGTGATCCGCGACGGCGTCGGACCCGGACCGGACGAGGAGACGGAGCATCTGTTCTGAGGTCGTCCTCCTCAAGCTAGGCGGCAGTCTGATCACCGAGAAGGCGCGGCCCGAAACGCCGCGCCTCGACGTCATCGCCCGCCTGGCCGGTGAGATCGCCCGCGCCGCGGCGGCGCACCCGTTCCGCCTGATCGTGGGCCACGGCAGCGGCTCCTTCGGTCACGTCGCCGCCCGGCGGTTCGGCCTCGCGGAGGGCATCCGCTCCGCCGATCAGCTCCCCGGCATCTCCCTCACCCAGCAGCGCGCCGCGGCCCTCCACCGCCTCGTCGTGGAAGCGCTCGCCGAGGCCGGCGCCCTGCCCTACTCCATCGCGCCGTCGAGCTGCATCGTGGCCGCGGGCGGCCGGCCCGCCGCCTTCGCGGACGAGCCCCTGCTGCTCGCCCTCGGCCGCGGCCTGCTCCCCGTGCTCTACGGCGACGTGGTCCTGGACCGCGAGCGGGGCGTCTCGATCTGCTCCACCGAGCAGGTGTTCGAGACCGTCGCGGCGCGGCTCCCGGAGCGCGGCTGGAAGGTCCGCCGCGCCCTCTGGCTCGGCGAGACCGACGGCCTCTGGGACGACGCCGGCCGCACGGTGCCCCGCGTCTCCGCTGCCGGTTTCGCGGAAGCGGCCCGGGCCATCGGCGATCCTTCAGGCACCGACGTCACCGGCGGCATGCGCCATCGCGTCGAGACCGCCCTCGCCCTGGCGCGGCTGGGCGTCCCCTCCCTGCTCCTCAACGGCCTGACGCCGGGCTTGCTGGAGCAGGCCCTGCGGGGCGAGGACGTGGTGGGGACCGAGGTCACCTAGAAGTCAATTGAGGAATGCTATCCTCTCCCGCGTGCGGGCGGAAACCGAACACAGAGAGTGGCGGATGGCCGATCTGGAAGACCTCCTGATCGCCTCCAGCCGTACCTTCGCGCTGGCGATCCCCCTCCTGCCGGAGCCCACGCGCCGGGAGGTGACCATCGCCTACCTCCTCTTCCGCGTGGCCGACACTTTCGAGGACGCCGCGAGCTGGCCGCGCGCCCGGCGCATCGAGGCCCTGGAGCGTTTCGGGCGGCTCCTCGAGGCGCCCGACCGCCAGGAAATCGAGGAAATCTCCCGCCGCTGGGCCGCCGAGGTGCCGTGCGAGCAGCCCGGCTACCAGGAGCTGCTGGCCGATCTTCCGTTCGTCCTCGACGCCTTCTTCGCCCTCTCGCCCGAGGCCGTGGCCCTGATCCGGGAGCACACCCAGCGCACCGCCCAGGGCATGGCCGGCTTCGTGGCCCGCACCAGCGACGACGGCGAGCTGCGGCTGCGCGACGTGCCGGACCTCCAGGCCTATTGCTACGTCGTGGCGGGCATCGTGGGCGAGCTGCTCACCGAGCTGTTCCTGCTCGGCCGGCCCCAGCTCGCCCCGGCCGCTCCCCGGCTGCGCGAGCGCTCGCGGGTCTTCGGCGAGGCGCTCCAGCTCGTCAACATCCTCAAGGACTCGGCCTCCGACGCCACCGAGGGCCGGCGCTACCTGCCCGACGGCGTCGACCGCGCCGAGGTGCTGGCCCTCGCCCGGCGCGACCTCCGCACGGCGGGCGAGTACGTCCTCACCCTGCAGGAAGCGGGCGCCGAGCGGGGCCTCCTGGCCTTCAACGCCCTCCCCGCGCGCCTCGCCTTCGCCACCCTCGACCGCATCGAGCAGGCCGGCCCGGGCTCCAAGCTGACGCGCCCCGAGGTCTACGCCATCGTCCAGCGCATGAACCGCGCCCTGGACAACGGCGAGCCCGCCGTCGATCTGCCGCCCGCCTAGCGGATTTTCCTCCGCCTGGCCGTTGTTCTCCCTCTCCGAGGTGATTCCCACGATGAAAAGCTTCCGTCTCCCGTTCGCCCCGCTCCTCCTCGCCCTGCCGCTGCTCGCCGCCTGCGCGGGCACGCCCCCGCCCAAGGCGAACCCGCCCAAGGCGAACCCGCCCAAGGCGGGCGCCGTCAAGATCGTGGCCGAGACGGAGCAGGATCCCCACTCCTTCGCCCATCCCGAGGAGGTGTCCGTCGAGCACCTGGTGCTGGACCTCACCGTGGACTTCCCCCAGCGGCAGCTCGTCGGCCGCGCCAGCCTGCGCCTGAAGAACCACACGGGAGCCGATCGCATCGTCCTCGACACCCGCGACCTCGACGTCCGGCGGGTCACCCTGGACGACGGCAAGACCGAGGCCCGCTTCCATCTCGGCGACAAGAGCAAGGCCGCGTACATGGGCCAGCCGCTGGAGATCGAGATCGCCCCCAATACCACCTGGGTGAACGTCGACTACACCACCAGGCCCGAGGCGGCGGCCGTGCAGTGGCTCACCCCCGAGCAGGCCGGCAGCCCCTCGCCGTTCCTCTACACCCAGTCCGAGGCCATCCTCGCCCGCACCTGGGTCCCCTGCCAGGACACGCCCAGCGTGCGCATGACCTACGAGGCCACCATCCACGCGCCGCGGGGCCTGATGGCCGTGATGAGCGCCGAGAACCCGACCCAGAAGAGCGCCGACGGCGTCTACCGCTTCAAGATGCCGCAGCGCATCCCCTCCTACCTGCTGGCCCTCGCCGTGGGCGACCTGGAGTTCCGGCCGCTCGGCCCGAACAGCGGCGTCTACGCCCTGCCCTCCGTCGCCGAGCGCGCCGCCTGGGAGCTGGCCGACACGCCGAAGATGATCGCCGCCGCCGAGAAGCTCTACGGCGCCTACAAGTGGGGGCGCTACGACCTCCTCATCCTGCCCGCCTCCTACCCCTTCGGCGGCATGGAGAACCCGCGGCTGACCTTCGCCACGCCGACCATCCTGGCGGGCGACCGCTCCCTCGTCTCGCTCGTGGCCCACGAGCTTGCCCACTCCTGGTCGGGCAACCTGGTGACCAACGCCACCTGGAACGACTTCTGGCTCAACGAGGGCTTCACCACCTACTTCGAGGGGCGGATCATGGAGGCCGTCTACGGCCGTCCCTACTCCGACATGCTGTCCGTGCTGAGCCGGCAGGACCTCGACGACATCCTCAAGGAGCTGGGGCCGGAGAGCCCCGACACCCGCCTCCGCCTGTCCCTCGAAGGCCGCGATCCCGACGACGGGATGACCGACATCGCCTACGAGAAGGGCGCGCTCTTCCTGCGCACGCTCGAGCAGAGCGTCGGCCGCGAGAAGTTCGACAATTTCCTGCGGACCTACTTCGACACCTTCGCCTTCCAGTCGATGGACACCGCCCGCTTCGTCCAATACCTGAAGCAGCAGCTCCTGGGCGGCGACGAGGCTCTGGCGCAGAAGCTTCAGGTCGAGGCCTGGATCTACAACCCCGGCGTCCCGCCGAACGCGGTGCAGCCCCATTCCGAAGCCTTCGCGAGCGTGGCCCAGGCTCTCCAGGCCGTCACCGCGGGCACGTCCGCCGCCCAACTCACTACGACCGGCTGGTCGACCCACCACTGGCTCCACTTCATTCGCAACCTTCCCGCGCAGCTCGACGCGCAGAAGATGGCCGACCTCGACGCCGCCTTCCACTTCAGCGACTCGGGAAACTCCGAGATCCTGAGCGCCTGGCTGATGAAGGTGATCGACAGCAAATACCAGCCCTCCTACCCCGCCCTGGAGCGCTTCCTCACCACCGTCGGCCGGCGCAAGTTCCTGAAGCCGCTCTACCAGGAGATGGCGAAAACCCCCGAGGGAGCCGAGATGGCCCTACGCATCTACGAGAAGGCCCGGCCCGGGTACCACTCTGTTTCGCAGGGGACGATCGACGAGATCCTGAGCTGGCGGGGGTGAAGACGACCGTCGCGGCCTCACCCCCGCGGGGTTATCTCGGAAGGAAGGCCTACGGGTTGGTCACCATCCCGCCTCCGACCTGCTTCCAGGCACCCAGCCCGCCGAGGAGGCATGCGACGTTTTTGAATCCTTGCGCCTGCAGATCGAGCACCGCACGGGCGCTCGTATGTTCGGCCCCTCACGTGCAATACGTGATGACCAGCTTGTCTTTCGGCAGCTCGCCGGCGCGGGTGCCCAGATCCGACAGGGGCAGAGAGATCGCTCCCTGCGCGTGGTCGATGTCGTAGGACTCCTTGGGACGGACGTCCACCAGCACGGCCTCGCCCTTGGCGACGGCTTTCTTGGCTTCGTCGGCGGAGATGCGGCGGGCGGCCGCCAACGGATCGGACGCCGTCTCCTGCGTGACCGCCGGCTGCGCGGCCGGCGGCTGTGGGGTGGTCTGTTGTGGCTGGGCGAACGCGAGAGCCCCTGTGGCGATCCACAGGAGCCCAGCGAGCGCAGCCGGCTTGGGCTGCAACATGGTCGAACCTCCTCAGGCTCTGCGGCCTCCCCGGGCCGCTGTCAAGGGCCCATTCTACAGCGGTCCCGGACGCCGACCGGCCGGCCGCCCTCGCCGCCCTTCGTCCCGTCCACGATCCCCGGCCGCCAAGAGGGCCTCCTCGACGATTTTCCCCCTGGGGCCGGTGAGTTACCCCCAGATCCCAAAGGTCGGCCCCAAGGGGAAAGCGGTTTTCCTCGAGTCCTCGACGATTTTCCCGACGGGCCGGACGCCCCACCCGCGGCGCTCGGCCAAATTCCCCAATGGATGGGTCCGTTTCCCCGAGATCTCGACGACTTTCCCCTCGGGCCGGACGGATTTCCCGTGGGGGTAAACGACTTTCCCGCGTTGCCGGATCATCCGGCGGCAGGGGCAAACGGTCCGGCGGGAGGGGAAAACGATTTTCCCCATGGGCCCGGCGAATTTCCCCCTCGGGAAAGAGGTCGGGGAACGCTGACGGGAGACAGAGGAAGACCCCGCGGCGGCTGAGCGGGGAGCCGTGAAGCCCGGGGAGCACGGCCTTTACTCCGAGATGGGCTACGCCTACGATCCCGGAGTCGACCGCCGTGAAGGGGAAAGGGGGCACATGAACGCGGAACAGTTCGTCGAGAAGCTGAAATCCCACCAGTCGCCGGAAGAGCGCGCGAAGCTCCAGCGCTATTTCAAGTCGGGCCAAGGCGAGTACGGCGAGGGAGACGTGTTCCTTGGCGTGCGGATGGGGCAGGTCTTCGCGCTCGCCAAGGAGGCCATTGAAATGCCTCCCGAAGAGATCGAAAAGCTGCTCGAAAGCCCGCTCCACGAGGTGCGGGCCGGCGGGTTGAGCATCATGGACAAACAGGCCCGGAGGAAAAAGACGCCCGAAAGCCGCAGGAAAGAGCTCTTCGATCTCTACCGGAGGCGCATGGACCGGATCAACAACTGGGACCTCGTGGACGTCTGCGCTCCCTACGTGGTCGGCGGCTATCTGTTCGACAAGCCGCGCGACCTCCTGTACGAGCTGGCGCGCTCGAACAACGTTTGGGAGCGCCGCACCGCCATCGTCAGCACCTACTACTTCATCCGCAAGGGCGACCTGGAGGACACGTTCAGAATCGCCGAGATGCTGCTCGGCGACCGCCACGACCTGATCCACAAGGCCGCCGGGGGCTGGCTGCGCGAGGCTGGCAAGCAAGATCCTCCAAGGCTGTTGAGGTTCCTGGACCAACACGCCGCGACGATGCCGCGGACCTTCCTGCGGTACGCCATCGAGCGCCTCGACAGGAAGCTGCGGGACCATTACCTGGCAGCCCGCGTATCCTCTCCCCGGTTATCATCCCCGCTCTCGGGTGCGTCCGGATAACGCTCTCCACCCGACTTGGAGGTCCCGCATGCGTCAGCTCGCGATCCCTGGGCTCTTCGCCCTCTTCCTCGTGCTCGGCGTTCCCGCACGGGCGCAGAACACGCCGGCCGAGGTGGGCGAGGTGCCGTTCGCCAACTCCGGCTCGCCGGCGGCCCAGGAGCCTTTCCTGCGCGGATTCGCCCTGCTCCACAACTTCGAGTATGACGACGCGGCGGAGCAGTTCCGCAAGGCGCAGGAGATCGATCCCGGTTTCGCCATGGCCTTCTGGGGCGAGGCGATGACCTACAACCATCCGATCTGGATGAAGCAGGACCTCGACGCGGCGCGCGCCGTCCTGAGCCGGCTCGGCGCCACGCCCGAGGCCCGGCAGGCGAAGGCGAAGACCGAGCGGGAGCGCGACTATCTGCGCGCTGTGGAGGTCCTCTACGGCAGCGGCGAGAAGAAGGAGCGCGACTTCCACTACGCCGATGCCATGGCCGCGCTCCACCAGCGCTATCCGGACGACGTCGACGCCACGGCCTTCTACGCCCTTTCGCTCCTCGGCACGGCGCACGACGGGCGCGACTTCGCCACCTACATGCGGTCGGCGGCGCTGCTCGAGGAGGTCTTCCCCACCCATCCGCGCCACCCGGGGGTGCTGCACTACCTGATCCATTCCTACGACGATTCGGTTCATGCCCCGCTCGGCGTCCGGGCGGCCCGGCTCTACGGCGGCGTGGCGCCGAACGCCGGCCACGCGCTGCACATGACGTCCCACATCTTCGTGGCGCTCGGCCAGTGGGACGACGTCATCGCCGCCAACGATCAGGCCATGCGGGTCGTCAACCAGCACCGCGCCGCCCAGGGCAAACCGCGGCAGACCTGCGGCCATTACGTCAGTTGGCTGCACTACGCCTATCTCCAGGAGCGGCGTTTCGACGAGGCGAAGCAGCAGCTCGACGCCTGCCGGGAGATGGCCATGAAGGAGATCGCGAGCCCCCGGCCCGCGAAGGACGCCCATGCGTCGCACGCCGCGCACACCGGCGGCGGCGAGTACGCGGAGCACGCCGGCGACTACGCGGAGATGCGCGTCTTCCACGCCATCGAGACCGGCCGCTGGGATGCCGCGGACCCCTTCGTCCTGCCGGAAGGCGCCGACCAGGACGGCGCGCGGTTCACGCTGGCCTACGGGGAGGCGCTGGCGGCGGCGGGCGGGAACCCGCAGGCATTTCATGCCGCCGCCGCGCGGCTCCGCGAGCGGGGCAAGGAAGACAAGGACCCTGCCAACCGCCGGCGCACGGAGGTCAGGATGGGGCAGATCGAGGCCCTCGAGCGGATCCGGAACGGCAAGAAGGACGAGGGGCTCGCCCTGCTCCGGCAGGCGGCGGAAGCGGAGAGCGCGATGGCCTTGGAGTACGGTCCGCCCGTCGTCGAGAAGCCGACCTGGGAGCTGCTCGGCGACGAGCTCGTCGCCCTCGGCCGCAACGCCGAGGCGGAGCTGGCCTATCAATCCGCGCTCGCCCGCGCCCCCGGCCGCACCCACGCCCTCGAAGGCCTGCTCCGCACCCAGCAGGCCCTCGGCAAGACCGAAGCCGCCGAGCGGACCCGGGCGCAGTTGCGGCAGTACGTGAAGACGGAAACGGCGGCGCGGTAGGGCCCGGGAGTGAAGTAGCACCGGGAGTGAGGTAGCACCGGGGGGAGTGAAGAGGCCGGCTCCTGCCACGCCGTGGTAGAGTCTTTCTCACTCCCATGCTGAAGTACTTGGAGCTAGAGCTCCTGCTCAAAGGCAGCGCCTCCACCCCCTACCGGGTCGAAGCCGTCTACTCCAATGCGGGCGAGCTGCGCCGGATCGAGCGCGCGCTCGAGATCTCTTCGCTCGAAGAGCTGTCGCGCCCCTTGATCCAGTTGCGCCAGCTCCGTCTCTCTCCGGAAGAGGTCAAGGAGCTCGGTAGTCGGCTGTTCCAGGACCTGTTCGCCGGCGACCTGCTGGAGCTTTTCCGTTCCCTCCAGGACGAGGCCCATTCCCGGAAATCCTGCCTGCGGATCCTCCTCAACATCGATTCGCCGGAGTTGGCCCAGCTCCCCTGGGAGTACCTCTACGATGCCCAGCACCATCAGTTCCTCAGCCTCTCTGTCGAAACCCCGCTGATCCGATTCCTGTCGCTCCCCAAGCGCCCGCCGCAGCCGCTGCGGCTGCCCCTTCGGATCCTGGTCATGATCTCGAATCCACAAGGGACGGGGGCGCTCGACGCCGAGGTGGAGTGGCAGAGCCTGCAGAAGGTGTTCGAAGGCAGCTCCCAGGTCGAGCTCGTGGCGCTGCGCCAGCCGACCATCGGCCAGCTCCTGCAAACCTTGCGGCAGAGCGACTTTCACATCTTCCACTACATCGGCCACGGGGCATTCGACGAACGGAGCGGCGAGGGTGGGCTGATCCTCGAAGGGGAGAAGGGGGCACCCTACCTCTTGACCGGCTCGCGGCTGGGCGCGGCGCTCCACGACGAGCGGACGCTGCGCCTGGCCGTGTTCAACGCCTGCGACGGGGCCGCCGCCACGGCGTCGGACCCGTTCGCCGGCCTCGGCCAGAGCATCGTACGGGCGGGGATCCCGGCGGTGATCGCGATGCAGACGATCATTTCGGACGTTGCGGCCGTCGCCTTCGCCCGCGAGCTCTACACCGCCCTCGCCGACGGCTTCCCCGTCGACGCCGCCCTGACCGAGGCTCGCAAGCTCATCTTCACCAGCGGCGGTGCGATCGAATGGGGCTCACCCGTCCTCTTCCTCCGCTCGCGCGACGGCCGCATCCTCAAGGTCGAGAGCGGCACTGGAACGAAGAAGCCGGCGCAGGCGCAGCCACGGATCGAGAAGCCCCCACCCGCCGACCACCCCGGCACCGCGGCGAAGCGCGACCTGGCGGAGGCGGAGCTCGACGTCGCCCCGCTCCCTCCCCCACAGCGCGATGGCAACAAGAATCCTCGCTTCTGGCTGGCCGCCGACTCGCCTCCGGAGCTCTCCTGGGACCGCGAGATCAATGGCAAGAAGACGTCCATCCTCTGGCAGCGCCGGGGCGCGGCGGTGCAGAAGCTCCTCGCGCAGACCGCGCCGAACGATCCCGTGCTCGCCTACCAGACGCTGGGAAACTTCGTCTTCGGTCTCGCCTTCGTCGCCGGCTCCGCCCCCCTCAAGCCCGGCCCGGGAAAAAAATCTTCGAGCCTGGGGTTGACTCTCCACCGGGCGTTCCGCTTCGACACCGGGGTCAACCTGGACGAGATCCGCCGGGCCCTGCCGGCACTCCGCCTGTACCAGGGCCGTCTCGCGCCCCTGGCGGAGCTCTCCGCCGAGCAGTGGACCACGCTGCGCGCCCTCATTCTGCACCGCAATCCGAGCTTGGCGGATGTCGCCCTTCCCCAGTCGCACGTGCCTGAGACGAACCGGATCTCGATCGAGGAGATCCTCCTCGGGCGCGGCGGCTCGGGTTTGCGGCCGGGCGAGACCGTGCCCGTGCGTCTCATCCTGGGCAACGCGGGAAGCGCGGTCTGGCGCTCCGGGCTGACGCTGGGAGTGACCTTCAGGTGGTGGCCGGACTTCCGGTCCAGCGAGACGCCGGCGATCGAGTCGGGAATTACCCAGGCCCTGCAAGCGGACGTGGCGCCGGGGGAGAAAGCCGAGATCTCGGGCAACCTGCTCCTGCCCGCCGCTCCCGGCCGGTATCGGGTCGAATGGCTGGCGAAGGCCGACGATGCCGAGGCAACCCGGCTGACAGTTTCGGAGTTGAGCGGCGAGAGCTTCCCGGAGGTTAAGGAGGCTCCGGCCGAGGAGCAGCCAGCCGATGCGGAGCCTTCCATGCCGAAAGCCCCGCCCGAGCCCCAGCCGCAGGCTCCTGGGCGGCAGGCTCCTGAGCGGCAGGAGACCGGCTCGCCGGCTCCCGCGCGACTGCCGGTCGGCCCGGTCGTGGTGCTGAGCGAGCCGCCGCTGGCGGAGCACACACTGGCGATCACGGTCGACGCCGGCGAGGCCGAGATCCGCTTCGACGGCCGCACCTACCGCAGCCCCCTGGCGCTCGATCCGGCGCGGCTGTTGGAGGCCGCCTCGCCGGCGGAGTACGGCCGCGTGCTGTTCGAGGCGATCGTGCGCGACGAGGGGATCGACGGCCCCCGGAGCGCCACGCGCAAGGGTTACGACCGCGCCCGCGACCGGGCGCCCGAGAGCCTGCGGGTGGAGATCGAGCTGCGCTCGCTGGAGCTCCAGGACCGCAAGTGGGAGTACCTGCTCGATCCGCGCGACGGCGCCCTGCCGCTCGCGGCGCTCCAGGGCTCGCCCTTCTTTCGGCGGGTGGGGCACGACGCGCGACCGCTCGCCGTGGCCCGCCCGCTGCGTATCCTCGCCGCCATCGCCAACCCGCTGACGCTCGGCCGCGCCACGGACGAGCAGGGCCGGCCGGTGAATCCGCGCATCGCCGCCCTCGCGCCGCTCGACCCCGTGCGCGAGCGGGAGATCCTCGAAGCCGCCCTGGGGCGCCTGGCGGCGGCCGGCATCGCCGAGTACCGCCTCCTGGAGGGCTCGGGCGGCTCCCCCGTCACCCATCAGGCGCTGATCGAGGAGGTACAGAGGGGGTACCACGTCCTCCACCTGCTCGCCCACGGCTTGCGGCACGAGGGCGCCTACCACCTGGTCCTGGAGGACGAGGCGCGGCGGCACCTCTTCGTGGAGGCGGAGGACTTCGCCCGCACGCTGCACGGGGCGGGGCCGGACCTGCGCCTCGTGGTGCTCGCTTCGTGCCAGAGCGCCACGCCGGACACGGCCCGCGCCCTGCGCGGCCTCGGGGCCCGGCTGGCGGAAGCCGTTCCCGCCGTGGTCGCCATGCAGGGCGAGGTGCGCCTCGACACCGCCCAGATCTTCAGCCAGCGGTTCTACGACCACCTCGCCCGCACGGGGCGGGTCGACATGGCCATGGCCGCCACCCGCTTCGAGCTCTACCAGCGCAGCCACGGCGCCGAATGGCAATGGGGGTTCCCCGTGCTCCTGATGAGCGCGGACGACGGCCGGCTGTTCGACGTCGACGAGGAACGCGCCCGGGAGCTGCCGGGTCTGGAGTCCCGGCTCCGGGACTACCCCGACCTCGCCCCCGAGAAGCTCGGCCGCGCCCTGGAGACGGCGGCACGCGCGTACGGTCTGGACCCGGGGCTCGCCAGCACCCTGCGCGCGGCGTTTGCGGCGCCGCCGGGGGCCCACCCCGAAGCGCCCGCCGCCGAGCCGCTCACCCGCCCCCAGGACCGTGCCCAGCTCCTGGGCCTCAGGCCGCTCGCCCTGACCGCCGACGGCCTGGCGGCGGCGGTCGCGGGCTCGATCGGGCTCGAGGTACCCCGGCAGGTCTACGGCCAGATCGCCTCGGCCCTCAACGCCGGCAAGCACGTGATCCTGATCGGTCCCCCCGGCACGGGCAAGACCTCGCTCGCCCACGCCGTGTGCGACCACGCCCAGCGTCAGGGGTTCGCGGCCGGCGCCGCCTTCACCACCGCCACCGCCGACTGGACGACGTTCGACACCGTGGGCGGCTACGTGCCTACGGCCCAGCAGAGCCTGCAGTTCCGGGCCGGCAAATTTCTGGAGGCCATCCGAGACGGCCGCTGGCTGGTGATCGACGAGATCAACCGGGCGGAGATCGACAAGGCCTTCGGCGAGCTGTTCACGGTGCTCGCCGGACAGCGGGTGGATCTTCCCTACAGCGTGGGCTCCCACGCCCTGCGGGTGCTCCCCCCGGCCCGAGGTGAGGGTGCAGCCGGCTGGATCCCCACCGAAGCCGTCACCGGCTACGACTACGTGATCCACCCCAACTGGCGCGTCGTCGGCACCATGAACGTCTACGACAAGTCGAACCTCTTCAACCTGTCGTTCGCCTTCATGCGCCGCTTCGCCTTCGTCGACCTCGACCTGCCGCCGAGCGAGACCTACGAGGGTCTGATCGACATCTGGTTGAAGGCCAGCCGGCTCCCCCCGGGAGAGGGCGGGCCCGCGGCCACCCTGCGCCAGGCCCTCCTCCGGCTCCTGGCGCCGGACAACGCGCTGATGACCTGCCGCGAGCTGGGGCCGGCCATCGTCAAGGACATGATCGAATACATGTCCGACCGCTACCAGCCCGCGGCGGACACTGGCGAGCTCCTGTGCGAAGCGCTGCTGCTCTACGTCACGCCGCAGCTCGACGGCATCGACCGGCTGCGCATCGGCCAGGTCCGCCGCTTCCTGGCCGAGCTGGTGGGGGCCGGGCCGAGCCTCGGCTTGAAGCGCCGCATCCAGGCCCTCTACCCCTACCTCTCGGCCGCGGACTGGGAGGAATAGCCATGGCAGGCCCGCTCCGCGAGACCGAAATGCTGCGACGCCTGGTGGGCCTGGTCAGCCGGGGAACGGACGGAATGGAGGGACCCGATCCCGCGGCGGCTCGCCTCGCCTACCGGCTGCTCGACCTGGGGGAGGGGACGCCCGAGTCGTTCCTCACCCATGCCGTCCTCCGCGTGTTGCGGCACCTGGACCACGACACCGAGCAGCGGCCGGTGGTCTGCCGCGGCGAGCTGCAGGGCCGGATCTCCTGGCCGGCGACGCTGCGGGTCCAATACGGGCAGGATTACGACCCCGGCCGCTACGTCTGCCGGGAGGTGCGGCGGCGCTACGACACGCCGGAGAACCAGCTCTTGAAGTTCCTGGTGGAGCGGCTGGCCGGGGAGCTGGTGGCCTTCCCCGCGGCGCTGCGCGACGGCTGGTGCTATCTCCTCCCGGCGGGCGGCGGAGCGCCGGAAGCGCGCCGCACGGCCGCGCGGCTCGACCTCATGGAGGCCGCCGTCCGCGCCGCCCGCCGCAGCGCGCCGCTGCGCGGGGTGACGGTGCCGGCGCGCATCGTGGAGAGCCACCTGGCACGGGCCGGCGCCTCCCGCGCACCCGAATACCAGGAGGCCGTGCTGGCCTACCGGCGCCTCCGCCAGACCCCGGACGTGGCGGCGGTCTCCCGCCGCGTCCTCCCTCTCCCCGGCCGCGACGACAGCGCGGGCGAGCCCTGGCTGCGCCTCGCCGCCAGCCTCGTGGCCGGCCGCGCCCCGACCCTCGAGGAGGAGGCCGCATGAACGGGAAGCTCTATCATCTCAACGGTCTCAACGGCGCGACCGGCGCCCCGCTGCTGCCGCCGCTCGGCGCCCGCGACATCGTCGACTGGATCGAAGGGGCCAGCCGGCGCGTGGAGGCCGCCGACCGGCTGGCCCTGCGCATCCTCTGGGAGAAGGAGAAGGACTTCAGCCGCGGGGTCCTCGGGGTCTCCCACGGCGTCGATCCGCTGGACCTCGAGCAGGCGCGATGGGCCGTGGTCTACCCTCCGGACACGCCGCCGGAGGTGCGCCGGGCGCTCGCCGATCTCGTGGCCTGGCGGCAAGGCACGGAGCTCGACTACAGAGCCGGGGAGTCGGCGCGCGCGTTCCGCGCCCGCCACGGCCAGGGCCCCGGGGAGGTCAACCCCGAGAAACTCCCCTACTACCTCCTCCTCGTCGGCTCGCCGGAAGCCATCTCGTTCAAGGTGCAGTATGGGCTCGACGGCCAGCACGCCGTGGGCCGCCTGTGCTTTGACGAGACCGCGGACTACCGGGGCTATGTCGACCGCCTCATCGCCTACGAGCAGGCTTCCGGGACTCTGCGGCGCGAGCGCGCCGTTGCTTTTTTCGCGCCGCGGCATCCGGAGGACGAGGCGACGGAAAGCTCCTGGAGCGAGCTGGCACGCCCACTGGCCGACGCGGTGGAAGGTAAGCCGTTGCGCACTCCCGAGCAGGGCACCGTGACCTGGGCCGTCCACCGGCACCTCGCGGCGGACGCCACCCGCTCCGCGGCCCTTGACCTGCTGACCCGAACGGAGCACCGGCCGTCCCTGCTGTTCACGGCGACTCACGGCCTCGGCTTTCCCAGCGGCCACGAGCGGCAGCGGCGGAGCCAGGGCGCGCTGGTCTGCCAGGACTGGCCCGGCCCCGTGGCGTGGCCGGAGAACAAGCCCATCCCCGACGACATCTGCCTCTCCGGAGCCGACGTCCCCGCCGAAGCCGACCTTGGGGGACTGGTGGTCTTCGCCTTCGCCTGCTACAGCGCCGGCACGCCGCGGCTCGAGGACTTCCCCCACCTTCAGCCGAAGCCGCCGCTGGAGATCGCCCCGGCGCCGTTCGTCTCCCGGCTGCCGCAGCGCCTCCTGGCGCAAGGGGCGCTCGCCTTCCTCGGCCACGTCGAGCGAGCCTGGGACTACTCGTTCCTCGCACTCCAGGGAGGGCGCCAGATCGACACGTTCCAGAGCACCCTCGAGGCGATCCTCTCCGGCGTGCGGCTGGGGCACGCCTTCGAAGCGATCAATCAGCGCTACCTCGACCTCGCCCGCGAAGTCACCGACGGCGAGGAGGACGGGCTCCTCCACCAGTACCGGCTGGGCGAGCCGACCGACCCCGACGAGCTGGCCCAGCTCTGGATGGCCCACAACGACGCCCGCGCCTACGTGCTGTACGGCGACCCGGCGGCGCGGCTGCGTCCGGCCGCCCTGCTGCCGGGCTGAGCCCCCCGCCGTCCTACTGACTTAAGTAAGTAGCCGGCGGGACGCCGGCGGTCCCAGGGAAACGCTCATTATCAATTCCCGTTAAAACTATCTCCATAATGGTTACCAATTCGTAAGCACCGAAAGCGCGTGGCGTTTGTAACATGATCGTTACATAGCCGCTCGACACCCCATGAAACTATCTGCTAAAATAAAGGTCTTCAGCGGAGGACCGCTCTATCGAAATACCCTTTCTGATCTTTCACGAAAATCGCCGTTCGGCCGGCACTCACGCCGGTCGACGTTGATACCAGGAGCGGCAACGCTCCGGGAGGTACAACATGAGGATGTTCGGTTTACGTCTACGGCCTAACCTCGCGTTGATCTTCGTGCTCTTGATCGGATCTCTCGCCGCGATGCCCGCGCAGGCTGCCCGGGGGGGCATCGTGGTCGACCTTGGCAACGGCACGGTGTTGACCGAGTGCGTCAATTTTGGAGGCCCCACGATCACGGCCTTCGATCTTCTCCAGCGCTCGGACCTGGCATTCACGTTCCAGAACTTCGGCAGTCTGGGCGCCGCGATCTGCAGCATCGAGCAGACCGGCTGCCAGTTTCCGGCTCAGGAGTGCTTCTGCCAGTGCCCGGGCACGGGCACCTGCAACTTCTTCGGTTTCTATACCCTGGAAAACGGTGCGTTCGTGTTCTCGGACGTGGGCGTCTCTTCGGCCATCCTCCGCAACAGGGACGTAATCGCCTTCTCCTTCGGTGACGGGTCGACGGCTCCCGCGCCGCAGGACATCCAGGACATCTGTAAGAACGATTGACCGGCCCCTGGGCCTGCCCGGCCTACGGGCAGGCCTTCACCGTCGTCCGCGCCGCCGTCTCCACGAAGAGCTTTCCCGCCGCTCCGTTGAAGGAAGTGCGGACACTGAACGCCAGTACCGTCCCCGCGGCCGGCGCCGAGCCGGAGTCCGGCGCGAGCCCCGCCTCCCACAAGGGCACGCAGGCGCTGTCCCCGCCCTGCGGGATGGGGCAGCCGCTCCGGATGTCGACCGAGGAGTAATTGGAGACGTTCGTCCGGACAGCGGGCGCGAGAACGCAGCCCCGGGCCTCGGCTCCCGTCTGGCACAGCCCCTGGCCAAAGCCGGCAGCGTCGAGCGCAATCCCGCCAGGCTCACTGCGAAAGCCGACCTCCACCTCGACCGGCAGGTCGATGGGATTGCCGAGGGAGTCGATGCGGATCCTCGCCGGTGTTCCGCTCTGGCAATCGGCGACGAGCCGTCCATCCTTGAGCAGCACCGGGTTCTTCTCGGTGAAATTCCACAGATTGCCGAGTTGGGAGTCGAGGGCCTGCACGCGGTCCATGTCCTCGCGAGGCGTGAGGGGCAAGGGGCCGCCTCCGGCGACCGGCAGGAGCTCGACCTGGACGTGCCGCGGGCCCGCGACGCGCAGGAGGGTGACGTGCTGGGCCTCGCCGGCGTCGCGGCTGCCGTGCTTCGTGTCTCCCCCCGTGGCGCCCACGACCAGGTAGCGGATGCCGTCGATCTCCCCCTCGTCCTGATCGTAGTGGAAGTGGCCCGCCACGACCGCGGCCACCGGGTAGCGGCGCAGCACGTCGTGGACCCGCTTCCAGCCGCTCCAGTGGTACCACAGCGGCTGGTGGAGGAAGACGACGACGGCACGGGCCTGACGGTGGGATTCGAGATCACGTCGGAGCCAGGCGAGCTGATCGTCCTGGATGCGAGCCAGGAAGATGTCTCCCCAGCGCGGATCGACCCGCAGCACCTGGTGGGAGTAGAGGGCGACGAAGTGGAAGCCGTTCACGTCGAAGCTGTACCAGGGATGCTCCCGGAAAGCCGGCTCGCGCGCTCCGTACAGCTCCTGGAACAGCGCCTCCCGCGATCGGTCGCCGGAGCCCGCCTGCCACTCCACGGGACTGACGTCGTGGTCGCCGGCCGTCAGGTGCCAGCGCGCGGGAAGACGGTCCAGGAGCGCCACGGCCTTCCGGAACTCGGCCCGCACCTCTTCGGGGCTGCCCGAGCTCTCGACCAGGTCGCCCGTGTGAAGAACGACGTCCGGACGCTGTCCGGCCAGGATCCCGATCCCCTTCTCGAGGATTCCATAGGAGCCGTCCAGGTCCGAGCTGAGCGTCTGATCCCCGACGATGCCGACGACGATCGAATTCTTCTTGGATGAGCCGGCGGCCGGCGCCAGGCCCGCCAGGCAGAGCGCGAGAAGAGCGAAAGAGATCCGGCTTCGCTGAAGGATCATGGTGGGTCTCCGCAAGGACGGGGCGGGCCCCCGGAAGAGGGGCCCGCTCACTGAACCCTAGGATCTCACGGGCAGGCCTGGACCGTCGTCGAGACGGTGCTCTCCAGGAAAAGGGGGCCGGAGGCGCCCTGGAAAGTCGTGGTGACCTTGAAGCTCAGCACCGTGCCCGGCTGCGGACCGCCGCCCGTGGGGGCGAGGCCCGACTGCCACAGTGTCGTGAAGTCGTTGATCAGCACGCTCGAGTAGTTGGAGATGAAAGTCCGGGCCGTCCTCGCCAGGATGCATTCGGTGGGACCGATCACCTGCTGGCACTCGCCGGGCAGGAAACCGGGCGAGGAGAGCGCAACGCCCGCGGGGCTGCTGGTAAACCCGATCTTCACGTCGAGCGGCAGGTCGATCGGATCGCCGATCTGGTTGATCTGTATCTTCGCCGGCGCGTTGGTGGCACAGGAGCTGACGAGCTGGCCGGCTTTCAGGAACACGGGGTTCTTCGTGGCGAAATCGAAGAAGTTCCCGAGCTGGACGTCGAGAGCCTGCACGCGGTCCATGTCCAACCGCGGAGTCAACTTCAACGGCAGGTTGTCGCTCACCGGCAGCAGCTTGATCTGCACGCGGCCGGGGCCCGCTACCCGCAACACGCTGACGTGCTGGACATCGCCCGCGTCACGGCTGCCCTCCTTGGTGAAGCCGCCCGTGGCGCCCACGGTCAGATAATGGATGCCGTCGAGCCGCCCGTTGTTCTGATCGTAGTGCGTGTGGCCGGAGATGACGGTGGCCACCGGGTACTTCCGCAGCAGCTCGTGGACTCTCTGCCAGCCGCTCCAGTGGTACCAGAGGTTCTGGTGGACGAAGACGACGATGCCGCGGGAATTCTTGTGGGCCTCCAGGTCCGCCGCCAGCCAGGCATACTGATTGTCGTAAACCTGGGCGAGGAAAATGTTGCCGAACCGGGGATCGGCGTGGAGGGCCTGGTGAGAGTAAAGGGCGATGAAGTGGTACTGGCCGACGTCGAAGCTGTACCACGGGTGCTGCAGGACCTCCGGGACGCGCTGGCCGTAGAGCTGCTGGAAGAGCTGCTCGCGCGAGCGGTCGGGGCTGTCCTGCTGGAAGCCCGGCGGATTGACGTCGTGATCGCCGGCCGTCATGTACCAGTTGACCGGCAGCTGGTTGAGAATGCCGGTCGCCTGGTTATAAAGCGCCGTGATCTGGGTGGGGCTGAGAGAGCTCTCCAGCAGATCGCCGCAGTGGATGACGACGTCGAGATCCTGGGCCGAAAGAACGTTGACCCCCTGCTGCATCACGCCATAGGACGCCTGGATGTCGGTGCTGAACGTCTGATCGCCGATGATGCCGATCCTGATCGCACCCGTGAAGTCCTCCTCCTCCTGAGCCGCCGATGGCAGAGGGAGGGCCAACGAGGCCATCGTTGCGAGCGCCAGGATGAATCCAATCGATGAATGATGGAAAATCGAGTTTCGCCGGAGCAAGGGAAGCCTCCTTCCTCGGTAGGGTACAACCACAGAAGTTTAACCCTTGCTTCAGAACGCGTCAAGAGAATGGCGAGGTTGTCACCAACCGATCTTCGCGTTCATCGTTTCGTCATCGATCCCTGGAGAAACGAATTTAATCCTTCATGAAGACCCCTGGCGTATCGATCAATCTATGTCCAGGTTTTCATAGGAACGGATTCATGGGAACGGAAGAGCACGGGGGCGCGCGCGAGCACACCCCCGTGGAAAAGGACCGCGGGAAGACGAGCTACCAGATACGGCGGCGGCGTTGCAGCGCGGCGCGCGCGGGCGAGGCCGCCGGGCTCGACGCGGCACGCGCGGGCGACGCCGGGCTCGCCTCGGAGGATCGGCGCGGATCGTGGCTCCGGGCGGCCGCCGGACGAGCCGCCGACCGGGCCGGCGCCCCCTGCGAGCCCGTTCCCCGGGCGTTGGCCCGAGCCCGGGCTTGCGCCTTCTGGCCCCGCATCGCGGCCAGCCGCTCGGCGACGGGGATCTCGAAGCGCTCCGCCGGCTTGGCCTGGTAGTCGAAGCCCTCCAGCTTGCGCGCCGGCAGGGCCTTCCCCACCGCCCGCTCGATGGCGCGCAGCTCGTTCACCTCTTCGGGCGACACGAAAGTGAGGGCCTCGCCGGTGGCGCCGGCGCGGGCCGTGCGACCCACCCGGTGGATGTAGTCGTCGGGGACGTTCGGCACGTCGAAGTTGATGACGTGCGACAGTCCCTCGACGTCGATGCCGCGGGCGGCGATGTCGGTCGCCACCAGCACCCGGAAGCGGCCGCTCTTGAACCCTTCGAGGGCCGCCGTGCGCTGGCCCTGGCTGCGGTTGCCGTGCACCCTCTCGCAGGAGACGCCATGGCGCTCCAGGTGCAGGGCGAGGCGGTTGGCGCGGTGCTTGGTGCGCGTGAAGACGATCGCGCTCTTGATGCCGTCGCCCCGCAGCAGCTCGACCAGCAGGGTCGATTTGACGTCCTGGCGCACGGGATAGACCGCCTGCTCCACCCCGGTGGCCGGCGCCGACGGGCGCTCGACGTTGAGGGACGCGGGGTTGCGCAGCATCTGGCGCGACAGCTCCCGGATGGGCGGCGGCAGCGTGGCCGAGAAAAAGAGCGTCTGCGAGACGGGCGGCAGGTGCTTGAGCACCCGGCGGATGTCGGGCAGGAACCCCATGTCGAGCATGCGGTCGGCTTCGTCGAGCACCAGGATCTCGAGGCCGGCGAGACGGGCGTAGGGCTGCCGGAAATGGTCCAGCAGGCGGCCGGGGCACGCCACGATGACGTCGATGCCGTTGCGCAGCGCGCGCTGCTGGGGCTCCATGCCGACGCCGCCGTAGATGGCGGCGGCCCGGATGTCCGTGTGGCGGCCGAGGTCGTTGAAATGCTCGACGATCTGCGCGGCCAGCTCCCGCGTCGGGGCGAGGACCAGCGCCCGCGTGACGCCGCGCTTCTGGCCCATGAGCCGGTTCAGGATCGGCAGGGCGAAAGCCGCGGTCTTGCCGCTGCCGGTCATCGCGCAGGCCAGGACGTCGCGCCCTTCGAGGGCCGCCGGCATGGCGTCGCGCTGAATGGGAGTGGGAACGGTGAAGCCGAGATCGGCGACGCCGCGCAGAAGGTTGGGGTGCAGGTTGAACGAGGAAAAACTCATCTTTGGATTCGGGTTGCTTTCCGAGGGCGCGCGGGGCTGCTCGTCGAGCAGTGGAACGCGCTGCGCCACTCTGATATCCGCTCTGAATACGAGATCGAGATCGGACCGGCTGGATTCGGGAACGGAGGACTGAGCCGGCGAGGCCGCCGTCAGGGCCAAGAAGGCCCAGGATCGACTCGCCGTCTCGGGGCTCCCCAGGGAGCCGGGCACAGCGAGGTCCATAGAGTCTCACATCTCGCGGGGATCTCCAAATCGGTTCCGGAGCGGCGAGGTGAGTCCTGGGTTAAAATCAGCGGATCAGGATCAGCTCAAGGAGATTCACTTAAAGGGGGGGAAACGCCATGCCGCTCAAGCCCGTCGTCTTCGTGCCCGGATTTCCCGCCAGCGAGCTGAAGCAGAAATCAAAGAAGAAAATCGTCTTTCCGCCGGCCCTTACGGACCTCACGGACTCGGCCAAGAAAAAGGAGCTGATCCGCCTCCTGAGCGGCGCGGGCGATCCCTCGGACGACATCGTGGCAGGCGAGCCCATCCGCGGCGTACTGGCGGTGGCCAAGCAGGCTCAGTCTCTCTACGACGTTCTGCGGAAGTACGGCTATTCCACGCAGGACCCCACCCTCCTCGCTCCCATCGGCTGGGACTGGCGGAAGGCCGTCGATCACGCCACGGTCCAGGCGGACCTGGCGGACACCATCGAGCGGCTCGCCGAGGCGCAGGGCCGCAAGGTCGTGGTGATCATTCATTCCACCGGCGGCCTGGTGCTGCGTGCCCTGCTCGAAGCGAAGCCGCGGATCGCCACGAAAATCGAACAAATCCTCGCCTTCGGCGTGCCCTGGGCCGGCGCCCTGAAGGCGGTCCACTTCCTGGGCAAGGGAGAAGCCTTCGGCCTGATTTTCCTGGGCAAGAAGCTGATCGGCCTCAGCGCTGCGGAAGTGCGCGAGGTCATGATTCACTGTCAGGCCGCCTACGACCTGTTCCCTCCCGACCCCGAGAAGACCGATCTGCGGGGGCCCGACGACAAGAAGGTCAACCTCTTCGTCAACGCCGGCGGTAAACAGATCGGACCTCTCGTCGAGACCTCCTGGATCCGCTCCGGCGCGGCCAAGGAGCTCATGCTCGAGATGGCGGCCCGAGCCGATCAGCGCCTCGGCCGGCGGACGAGCACGATCGATCTTCCCGGTTTTCCAACGCCGCCCATCACGAACGTCGTTGGCTGGGGAGCCGCCACCGAGACCCGCTGCGTCCTGACCGGCGAAGGCACCCTCGAGCTCCAACCCGAAACGAAGGATGGGGACGGGACCGTGGCGATGGCATCCGCCGGCTGGCTCCGCGGCGCCGGCGTGCGCACCTTCTTCCTGCCCATCGGCTTTTTCGCCGACTCGATCGTTCCCGACCGGCATCCACGGATCTGGGATACGCCGGCCGCGGTCGAGATCTTCAATCAGGTGTTGAAAGACACCGAGCCGATGCCGTTCGTCTGCGGAGCCATCGACGGCGACGAAGCGATCGATCGCACCGTTCCCTTCACCGTCAGGCTGGTGGCCAGCGACGCCGACGGCCAGCCGCTGCCCAACGTGAAGGTCGTCTTCACCACGTTTCCGGGCAAACCCACCGCCTCCTTCGGGAAGAGCGCGACGCGCAAGGAGGTCGTGCTCAAGCGGGACGGCCTCAAGCCGAACGTCGGCAACAGCTTCTTCCGCTTCCTGGCCGACATCTCCTGGGGTACCGGTGGATCGGGGGAACGCCGGCAGGTGCCGCTGCTGGTACAGGTGTAACGGATCGACGGATGACTCCGAGCTCCTCTCCTTCCCCACCGGAAGCCCGCCGTGCCGCGCTCGCCGAGCCGCTCCTGGCGGCGTATCTGCCGCTCGTCTACGTCGCCTGGGCCGACGGCGACCTCGAGCCGGCCGAGATCGCGGATGTCCGCGCCCGGGTGGAGGCCGGCGAGCTGGACGCGCCGATCCGCGGCCTCCTCTGCGCCTGGCTCGATCCGGCGGCGCCGCCGTCGGCCGCCGAGCTGGCCGCCCTGCTGGCGAGCCTCCAACGCGCCGGCCGCGACCGGCCGGAAGGCAACCGGCCGGAAGGCGACCAGCGCCCGCCCGACGAGGTCCAGGCCCTGGCGGCGATCGAAGCCGCTCTCGGCATGGCGGGCACCGAGGCGGCGAAGCGGCTCGCCGGTACGGCCTGCAAGCCGCCCCCGGAGGCGCCCGCGGTGGCGTCTTTCGACGTCGCCGGCCTCGCCAGCTTTCTCGACGGCGAGCAGCGCGGCGTCCGCGAGCGGATGCGCCGGCTCCTCGCCGCACCCGAATTCGCCTACCGCTCCGAGCTCGACCGCGAGACCTACCGCGCGCAGGTGCTCTCCTGGTGCCGCCGGCTGGCGGCGGAGGGGATCGGCCCGCTGGGGCTGCCCCGCGAGCATGGTGGCGGCGGCGACCCCGCGGCGTTCCTCGCCGCCTTCGAGACGCTCGGCCACCACGACCTCTCCCTGCTGGTCAAATTCGGCGTCCAGTTCGGGCTCTTCGCCGGCAGCATCCAACAGCTCGGCACCGAGCGGCACCACGCCGCCTATCTGCCCGCCGCGGCGCGCCTCGATCTCGCCGGCTGCTTCGCCATGACCGAGACCGGGCACGGCTCCAACGTCGCCGACCTCGAGACGACCGCCCGTTACGAGCCCGAAAGCGGCGTCTTCGAGATCCACACCCCTCACGCGGGGGCCCGCAAGGACTACATCGGCGGCGCCGCCCGCGATGCCCGGCTCGCCGTCGTCTTCGCCCAGTTGGAGACCGGCGGCGCGCGCCACGGCGTGCATGCCTTCGTGGTGCCCGTCCGCGACGCCGGCGGGAGCGCCCTGCCCGGCGTCCACCTGGAGGACTGCGGCGAGAAGCTCGGCCTGAACGGCGTGGACAATGGCCGCATCGGCTTCGACCGCGTGCGCGTGCCGCGGGAAGCCCTGCTCGACCGCTTCGCCACGGTAGCGGCGGACGGCTCCTACACCAGCCCGATCGCCAGTCCCGGCAAGCGGTTTTTCACCATGCTGGGAACGCTGGTCGGGGGCCGGGTGAGCGTCGCCATGGCCTCCCTGTCGGCCGCCAAGTCGGCGCTGTGCATCGCCGTCCGCTACGGCGAGCGCCGGCGTCAGTTCGGCGGGCCGGGGGACGCCGAGACGCCGCTCCTGGACTACCCGGCGCACCAGCGGCGCCTGCTGCCCCGCCTCGCCGCCACCTATGCCCTCCATTTCGCCCTGCGCGACCTGGCAGGCCGGTACGCCGAGGCGGTCGCGGCGCCGGGCAGCGGCGACGACCGGCGGAGCGTCGAGGGCCTGGCCGCCGGCCTCAAGGCCCTGGCCACCTGGCATGCGACGGACACCCTCCAGGCCTGCCGCGAAGCCTGCGGCGGACAGGGCTACCTCGCCGCCAACCGCTTCGCCGCGCTCAAGGCGGACAGCGACGTCTTCACCACCTTCGAGGGCGACAACACCGTTCTCCTCCAACTGGTCGCGAAGGGGCTCCTCTCCGATTACCGCAAGCAGTTCGGCGACATGGGTTTCGTCGACCTCATGCGCTTCGTCGCGTCCCGGGCCGGCACGGCGGTGCGCGAGCTCAACCCCGTCCTGCCGCGGATGACCGCACCGGAGCACCTGCGCGACCCCCAGTTTCACCTCGGGGCGCTGCGCTGGCGCGAGGAGCACCTGCTGGCCACCGTCGCCCGCCGCCTCAAGAAGCGCCTCGACGCCGGCCTGGACCCCACGCGGGCGCTGCTCGAGTGCCAGAACCACCTCCTGGCCGCCGCCCGCGCCAACGTCGAGCGGACCGTGGTCGAGCGCGCCGCCGCGGCCGTGGCCGCCGCGCCGCCCGAGGTGGCTACGATCCTCCGTCCCCTCCTCGCTCTCAACGCGCTCGCCCGCCTCGAAGCCGGCGCCGGATGGCTGCTCGAGCACGGCGTCCTCGAAGCCGCCAAGGCCCGCGCGATCCGCAAGCAGGTGGACGCCCTCTGCCTGGAGCTGCGCCCCCTGGCGCGCGGTCTCGTCGATGCCTTCGCGATCCCCGACGAGGTCCTCGCCGCTCCGATCGCTGTCTGAGCGCCGCCGAAGTCAGCCCTGAGGCTTGTAGAAGTACTTCATCGCGTTGTAGACGCTGATGTGCAACGACGTCGCGTGGTTTTCGCGGTCGAGATATTCGTATTGGTACTGCAGGTGCCCCCAGCCGCTGTTCTTGACGAGCTCGGCGAGCTTCTGGGCCGTCGCCTTCATCTCGGGGTGCTCGTCGGCCACGGAGATGTAAACCTTTCTGTCCGGCGCCTGGTGCTTCTTCATCGACTCGGCGGCGCCCTGGATCAGCTCCTGCTTGTTCCACCAGAGGCTCGGGCTGACGATCACGTATTGGTCGAAGAGACCGGGCTTCTCCAGCAGGATCTTGGTCGCCAGCAGGCCGCCCAGCGACTGCCCGACGATCGTCCGGGTGCCGGCCGTCCGGTAGTGGGACTCGACGTAGGGAATGAGCTCCGTTTCGAGGAAGCTCACGAACTTGCCGGCGCCGCCGCTGGTGGGCGCGGCCGCGAGGTCTTTCTCGTCTTTCGTGGGCGGAGTGAAATCACGTTTCCGGTCGACGTTCGAGATGCCGATCACGATCGTCCTGGGCATGACCTCATAGGTCGCCAGGAAGTCGATCAGACCCGTCACGTGGAAATAGTCTTCGTGGGCCGATCCGTCCAGCAGATAGAGGACCGGATAGCGGTCGGAGGACTTTTCATATGCGGGCGGCAGAAAGACGTTGATCCTCCGGTCTTCGCCGAGAGCCTTGGAATGCAGGCGGGCGACGCTGCCGTAGGTCAGGGACGGCGGCTCCTGGGCGTGTGAAGAGGAGGCAAGGGCCAGCAACACCGCGATCGCAGGGACTACGTGTTTCTTGAGCATGCCGCCGAAGATAACACCGGGCGCCGCGGCCGTTGAAGGGTTCGCCCGCTCTCCGGGGTGCGGCCACCCGGACGCACGAATGGCGTAGACTACCGGGCGCCTCTTCCGAGCCTCGCGAGCTGACCCCATGACCGAACCCATCTCTTCCGAACCCATCGTCTCCCCGTCGCTCCCAGCGCCGACCCTGGCCTCGCCGGCCGAGCTGACGTTTCCGACCCTGACGCCGGCACAGATGGCGCGCATCGCGGCGCACGGGTCCGTGCGCCGGGTCCGGCCCGGCGAGGTGCTCGTCGAGGCGGGGGACCCGGTCGTGCCGTTCTTCGTGGTCACGGCCGGCCAGCTCGAGGCCGTCCAGCAGGCCGGCGGCACCGAGACGATCATCGCCGTCCATCGGCCCGGCCAGTTCACCGGCGAGGCCAACATGCTCACGGGCCGCCGCGCGCTCGTCAGCGCGCGCGCCACCGAGCCGGGCGAGGTGATCGAGCTCGATCGCGAGAGCCTGCTGGCGCTCATCCAGAACGACGCCGAGATCAGCGAGATCCTCATGCGGGCCTTCATCTTCCGCCGGGTGGAGCTGATCGCTCACGGCATCGGAGACGTCGTCCTCATCGGGTCGGTTCACTGTTCGGGAACATTGCGGGCCCGGGAGTTCCTGACGCGCAACGGCCATCCCTACACCTACATCGACCTCGACCACGACGACAGCGTCCAGGGCCTGCTGGATCAGTTTCACGTCGTCGCCGAGGACGTGCCCATCCTGATCTGCCGCGGCACGGTCGTGCTGCGCAATCCGACGAATCAGCAGATCGCCGACTGCCTGGGCTTCAACGACTCGATCGACCCGAGCCTGGTGCGCGACCTGGTCATTGTCGGCGCCGGACCCGCGGGGCTCGCGGCCGCCGTCTACGGCGCGTCGGAAGGGCTCGACGTCCTGGTGCTGGAGTCGAGCGTGCCGGGGGGCCAGGCGGGCTCCAGCTCGCGGATCGAGAACTATCTCGGCTTTCCAACCGGTATCTCGGGTCAGGAGCTGACGGCCCGCGCCTACGCGCAGGCGCAGAAATTCGGGGCCCAACTGATGATCGCCAAGGGCGCCCAGCGGCTCGCGTGCGCCCGGAAGCCCTATGCTCTCGAGATCGACGAAGGCCCGCACGTGCCGGCACGCACCGTCATCATAGCGACGGGCGCCCAGTACCGGAAGCTGGCCCTGCCGAACCTGTCGCGGTTCGAGAGCGCCGGTCTGTACTATGGCGCCACCTTCATGGAGGCGCAGTTGTGCGCGGGCGAAGAGGTGATCGTGGTGGGCGGCGGCAACTCGGCCGGTCAGGCCGCCGTCTTCCTTGCCCAGACGGCCAGGCGAGTGCACATGCTCGTCCGGTCGACCGGGCTGGCGGATACCATGTCGCGCTATCTGATCCGGCGCATCGAGGATCATCCCGCGATCGTCCTGCGGACGCAGACGGAGCTCACCGCTCTCGAAGGCGGCAATCCTCTCGAAAGCGGCAATCATCTCGAACGGGTGAGCTGGCGGGACCAGGCGGGGAACGTCGAGACCCACAATATCCGCCACGTCTTCGTCATGACGGGCGCCACGCCGAGCACGAAATGGCTCGAAGAGTGTCTCGTGCTCGACGCCAAGGGATTTATCAAGACCGGATCGGATCTGTCGCGGGAGGAGCTCGACGCGGCAGGTTGGCCGCTCGCCCGGGCTCCCTATCTCCTCGAAACGAGCCTGCCCGGAGTGTTCGCCGTCGGCGACGTCCGGGGAGGCAATATCAAGCGTGTGGCCTCCGCCGTGGGCGAGGGATCGATCGCGGTCTCCTTCGTCCACCGGGTGCTCCACGAATAAAGGAAAAACGACGATGTCCAATGGAACCTGCTCTCATATCAGCGCGATCACGACCGTCAAACATGCCGAGCGCCGGGAGTGCGAGGAATGCGTGAAGATCGGCTCCGGATGGGTCCATCTGCGGACCTGCCAGGAGTGCGGCACGACGCGTTGCTGCGACAGCTCACCGAACCGCCACGCGAGCAAGCACGCGAAGGCGAGCGGGCACCCCGTGGTCGCTTCGGCGGAGCCCGGGGAGCGCTGGCTGTACTGCTTTCCGGACGACGCCTTCGTGGAGTATTGAGGGCCCCCAGAGGCAAGGGTGCTATGCTGGCTCCTTCACCAGCCCGCCACAAGCTATGAGACTGAAGGCCGTCAGCTCGCAGGGTACGGCGCGCTGGAAGGAGGTCTCATGGTTCAAAAGAGCTCTGCCCACCGTCCGATCCATCCCGCCATCCTGTTCGCGCTGGTCTTCTCGATCGCTTTGATCTCGCTGGCCGGCTGCGGCTCCTCCCGAGGCCCCAATCAGCCGGCGGCGACCACCACTTCCGTCGGTTCCGTCGGCTCGCAGATCAACGAGAACGCGCAGGGGCTCACCGTCGATGGCCTGGTGGAGTATGGCTACTCGATGCCGCACCGTTACCGCTCGCAGGGGAGCGGCCAACTGGCCGTGCGCGGCAGCGACATCGAATGGCGCAGCGAGCGCCACAAGCGCGACTTCAGCGTGCAGGCGGATGTGCTCAAGACAGCCACCCTCCAGTGCGCCTCCCGTCCCGGCCAGAATGTTTGTCTCGAGCTGCGGCTCGGCACCGTCACTGGCCTCGACTATGCCTTCCGCGACACCAACTGGGCCGCGGGGCACAATGAAAAGATCACCGACGTCTACAACTATCTCAAAGCCAATTTCCCCCAGGTCACCTTCAGCGAGCAGTCGGTCAAGGAGATCGATTAGCGGCTATTCTCCCACCCGCTCCACCATCACCACCGTCACGTCGTCCGCCACCGGCCGGCCGCCGCAGTGGATCCGCACCATTTCCATCAGCTCGTCCAGCGCCTCGCCGATCGGCCGGTCTCGTAAATCCGCGAAGGCTTCTTCCAGGCGATCCAGCCCAAGCTCCTGGTCCGCCGGGTTGCGGGCTTCGAAAACGCCGTCGGTGTAGATCAGGAGCCGGTCGCCCGAGGCCATCGCGAGCTCTCGGGCCGGCAGCGGCCGGTTCCTCAGGACTTTGTGGAGCAGCGTGCCAGTTGCCGGGAGGCGCTCGATCCCCGCGGGTTTCTGCCAGAGGAGCGGCGGATGGCCGGCGTTGAAGGTGCGCACGCGGCCGTCCGGCAGGAGGAGGCCGTAGACCAGGGTGGCGCAGGTGGCGGCCTCGAAGAAGTCGAGGCCGGCCAGAAGCTCGCGGGAGACCCGCTCGGGATCGGCCCCGCGCCGCCGGGCCGCGTCGAGGGTCGAGCGCAGCATGCCGGCGTACATGGCCGCGCTCACCCCGTGCCCCACGACGTCGCTCACCGCGAACACCAGCCCGCCGTCCACCGCCTGGGTCACGTAGAAGTCGCCTCCCAGGGCGTCGCAGGAGAGCAGCCGCCCCTCGATCCGCCAGCCCTCGGCGGCCACCGGCTCGAGCGGCAGCAGGCTGTACTGGAAGAGCCGCGCTTTTTCGAGGTCGGCGGCCAGGGCCTCGGCGTAGCGCTCCTTGGTGAAGCGCTCCCGCTGGAGCCGCAGGCAGCGCTCGACGAGGGCCAGCAGCACGCGCCGGTCGAACGGCTTGAAGAGGAAGTAGAAGGCCCCCTCTTCGAGCGAGCGGAAGAGCTTCTCGTCCGGCTCCGAAATCGAGCCCGTGATCAGGATGACGTCCGTCTGCGGACGGCGGGCGCGGATCGCCTGGCAGAGCGAGTAGCCATCGCCGTCGTTCAGGCGCACGTCCACCAGGGCGAGGGCGAAATCCACCTTCTCCAGGCGCGCCAGGGCATCGCCGGCGCCGTCGACCAGCTCCACGGGATGGGCGGGCGCCAGGACGCGCTGCAGCGCCCGCCGCATGCCGGCGTCGTCGTCCACCACGAGGATGCGTTGCGGGCGGCTCATCCCAGGACCTCCTGCCTGGCATCGTTCGCATCATTGGCCTCGTCGGCGGCCAGCCGCAGGTCGACGGCCGCCCGCGTCCCCTCGCCGGGCGCGCTGACGATCTCCAGGCTGCCGCCGTTCTGCCAGGCGAGCGAGCGGCAGATGGCGAGGCCGAGCCCGACGCCGCCGTGCTTGGTCGAGAAGAACGGCTCCTGCACCTTGTCCAGGAGGTCGGAGGGGATGCCGGGGCCGTCGTCCACCACCGACAGCAGAGCCCCGCCGCCGTCTTCCCGGGTCGAGATCACGACGCGGCTTCCCCTCTCCCCCATCGCTTCGAGCGAGTTGCTCACCAGGTTCATCACGATGTGCTGGAGGTCGTTGCGCGAGAAGCGGACGGGCGGCAGCCCTTCCGACAGTTCGAGCACCGTCTCGATGCCCCGCCGGGCGGCCTGTCCCTGGAAGAACGGCAGCGTCTCGCGCACGACCTGGTTGGCGTCCACCGGCCCGTCGCCCGACCGGCCGGAGCGGGCCACCCGCAGCATGTTGCCGAAGATGCGCTTGCACAGCCGGGCCTTCTCCACCACCAGCTCGAGGTCGCGGGCGAGCGCCTCGGGATCGGCCTCGCCGCGGCGCAGCTCTTCGAGGATCTGCTGCGTCAGCGGCAAAATCGTCCCTACCGCGTTGTTGACGTCGTGGGCCACGGCGCTCGCGAGGGTCACCAGCGTCGCCTTCAGCTCGGCCTGGATGGCCTGCCGTTCCAGCGACATGTTGACCCGGGCGTTGCGGATCGACACGGCCGCGGCCGGCAGGAAGCGCTCCACCACGCCGACGTCCCAGGGATCGAACGGCCGCCGCTGCCAGGCGGCGACCTTGAGCAGGCCCAGGAACTCGCCGCCGAAGAAGAGGGGCGCGCACAGCACGCTCGCCGGCGCCGGAATGCCCACGCCGCGGTGATAGTCCAGCACCTCCCAGAACGAGTCGCCGCCGGAGTCGCCCGCCAGCCGCCGGATGCCCCGATCCAGGCCGATCGCCTCGACCAGCTCGGGCGACGCCGGGATCTCATGGCCGACGAAGGCGCTCTTGCCCTTGGTCCAGACCATCTTCTCGGCCTCGATGCGGAACACCGAGCCCTCCCGGTCGTAGGTCAGGAAGGCCGAGGAGTGGTCGTAATCCACGAGCTGATGCAGGCCGTCGAGGATCTGGTACGCGAGGTCGCGGGGCCGCAGCTCGGAGACGATCTTGCCCCGGATGCGGTCGAGCACGCGGGCCAGCCGGGCCTCCTCGCGACGGGCCAGCTCCTCGGCCAGCACGCCGCAGAGCCGGTCCAGGATGCGCCGGGACGACTGCCCCAGCTCGCGCTCCCGCCGCGCCGCGCCCACCACGGCCACCTGCCGCCCATGGGCCGTCACCCGTGCCAGCACCACGGTCCGGCCCGCCGTGGGGCGGCCCGAGGGGTGCTCGTCGCGCAGGAACGCCGCCGACCGCTCGGCGTCGCACAGCGCGGCATCGCCCCGCAGCACCCGCACCTCGCCATGCTCGCCCAGGATCCAGGCGCAGTCCGCTCCCAGCCGGTACCGTACGGCTTCCAGGAAATGGCCGAAGAGCTTGCGCACGGGTCCGATCCCCTGGAGGTTTCCCTCGAGGATTTGCGCGAACAGCTCGGGTGGGGCTTTCCTGAAGTCGATCATGGTTTCGGATTGAAGCGTAAAACGGAAAGGGCTACCTTTCGTGAACGGAGCGTAAGAGGATAGCACGGCTTCATCTTTATCCGCGCTCCTGAACGTTTCGTCAGACTCCACGCCCCGCCCCGGGCATAAATGCCCGGGCTATGTAAAAGCGCCGGGTAAACCCGGCGCCATCCTCAAGCCGATTCAGTCGGCTTTAGCCGGCTGTTTTGGATAGCCCAGGCATTTATGCCCGGGCGGGGCCGGATCTAGCCTCAACCTGCTCTTCAGGGATCGCCCGCCTACCCGTTCCCGCCCTCGTGGCCATCGGCGAAGGGCCTTGGCGTATTCGGCTGCTGCGGGTTCGATGGCTGATGACTCGAATGCTGAGAGTGGCGAGCCCTGGGCCGCTGGAACTGCTTCGCTCCCGAGTGCTTGGGCGGAGGACCGCCGCTATGCCGCGGGGCCGGTGGATTGGGAGCCGTGCGGTTTCCCATCGACGCCAGCTCCGTCTCGATGGCACCAACGCTCATGGACAACGCCCGTAGCTGGCCCTCGACGCCTCCAAGGGCCACCACGAGACCCCGGAGCAGCTCCCGGTCCTCATCCGCCAGCCGCAGAGGCTCCAAAGACAGCGTAGAGGGCTCCAGGCGGATGCTGGACGGGATCGACAAGGACGGGGCAACAAAGGCCGGGGCTTGCCTGGCGGCGACAGGACGCCCGACAGGGGCTGCTTTCGCGGGAGATACCGCGGGAGATTGCGCGGAATTGGGGGAAGATCCTCCCGCGCGTCTTCCGGGCCTGCTCTCTTTCCGTAGACGTTGAAACATCTTGACGGCGGAACGGGGGTATCTCCTGCTCCGTCCCTCACCCTCGGACGGGATGTCGGCATATTCCGCGGCGTATTTCGCCAGGGTTGCTTGTGAGATTCCGGTTTCTTGGGAAATCGCGCTGAGGGTCAACAACTCTTTTTGCCTAGCCACTGAATTAATCCTCCCTTTGGACGGACGGACTATAGCCCAACGCGGATTCAAGACAGTGATCTATCTGTTTTCCGCGCGTCTCCGGATCGGAATCGCAAAAAGCCCTTGAATGTGGAGTGAAGAGCTCTGCGATAAACTCCCGTCCGCATGTCGGGTCACATCATCGTCTGCGGCATGGGAGCCGTGGGATACCGGATCGTGGAGCTGCTCCACCGGCTGGGGGAGAGCGTCGTCGTCGTCACCGAGCAGACTCTCGACGAGCGCCGGCGGACGGCCGAGTCTTTCGGCGTCCGGGTGATCCTGGGCGACGCCCGCAGCGACCGTCTGCTGCGCGAGGCGGGCCTGGAATCCGCCAAGGCGGTGATCGCGGCCACGGACCAGGATCTGGTCAACATCGAGGTCGCCCTCGACGCCGCGCGGATCCGGCCGGGCCTGCCCGTGGTCATCCGCCTGTTCGACCAGGAGCTGGCCCGGCAGCTCGAGACCTCGCTCGAGATCCGCCGGGCCCTCGGCATGTCCGCCCTGGCGGCGCCCAGCTTCACGGCCGCGGCCCTGGGCGAGGCCATGCTCGCCAGCTTCACCCTCCGCGACGTGCCCTACGTCGTCGGCCGGCAGCTCGCCGGCGATGGCCCCCTGGCTCGCTGCCCTACCGTGGAGGACGCCGCGCGGCGCTTCCGGCTCCTCAGCCTGGTCCGCGAGCGGCCAGGCGAGGAGTGCGCCGCCCTGCCTTCCGGCAACGAGCCGATCCAGCCCGGAGACCGGCTCTCCCTGCTCGGCCGCAAGGAAGACTGGGACGCCCTTTTCAGCCCGCCCGAGGCGCCGCTGCCTACAGTCGGGAAAAAACCATCGCTCTGGCAACGGCTCGCCCGCTCGTTGCGGCGCGGCATGGCCGTCTGGCTGGAGGAGCCGCTGACGCTGCGGGTGCTCTTCCTCACCCTGTGCCTGCTCATCCCGGCGATCGTGCTCCTCTTCCACTTCTACTTCGGGCTCACGCTGGCGGACGCCCTCTTCCTGTCCATCGTCACCCTGCACGGCGAGATCGCGTTCACCGATACGGGGCCTGGGATCAAGATGTACGAGATCCTGCTGATGGTGCTCGGCTCGATCACCCTCGCCACGATCTACTCCATGATCACCGACTACCTGGTCGGCTCCCGGCTGCGCAGGCTCCTCGGCGGCAAGCCGATGCCGAAATCCGGCCACGTCGTGGTGATCGGCATGGGCAACATCGGCTTCCGGGTGGTGGGCGAGCTGGCGGACCTGGGCGTGCCGGCCGTGGCCGTCGACCTCAATGCGGACGGCGCCTTCCTCGCCACCGTGCGCACGAAGGTGCCGCTGGTCGTGGGGGACGCGCGCCTCGACGACACCCTTCAGCGGGCCGGGCTCGCGCAGGCCCGGTCGGTGGTCGCGGCGACCGGCGACGATTCGATCAATCTGGGGATCGGCATCGCGGCCAAGCGGCTGAACCCGAAGATCCGCACTGTTGTCCGCCTGTTCGACGCGGAGCTCGCCCGCAAGGTCGAGAACGCCTTGGGAATCGATGCGGCTCTCAGCTCCTCGCGCATCGCCGCCCCCACCTTCGTCGCCGCCACGCTCTTCTCCAACGTCGCCAAGGCCTTCATCGTCGGCGACCGCCTGTTCGTGCTCACCGCGCGCAAGGCCGGGGCCCTGCCCGTGGAGGAAGGGGCCCAGATCCTCGTCAGGAACGGCCGGCTGGGCCCCTCCGAGACGCCGCTTGGCGCCGAGGAAGAGATCCTCGTGGGTCTATGGAGGAAGGTAGCGCCGTCGTGGTCGGAGGGGGCGGAGGGGTGAGCGGCGCCGGACTGGCCCAGCTAGAGATCGACGTAATACCCCTTTCCTTTCAGGAATCCGCGACTGAGACGCACACTCTCGCGCTCGACGTCTCCCATGAAGAACACGAAGGGGAAACTTTCCAATACGCTGAGTGCTCGAATGCGAGCGATGCCCGTGAAGACCGTCTCTGGATCGATCGCCTTCATCCACACTCTTCCCGAGCACGCCCGCCTCTTCCTCGACAGATCCACGCTCCCGAACTCGCCGAGCAACTCGATCAGGACGTCCCGTACGGCCGCAGCGGCCCTCTCGGCCTTCACGCCGCCACACTCGACGTGAAGGGCTACTCCGTCGTCACTCCCGAGGTCGTCGGCCGAAACACGAACACGGACGTACGAAACAGGATCCGAGATCTCACCGGCGACGTCGAGCACTGTCTCCAATTGCGGGAGTTGCACGTAGCCAGGGGACTGCCGTCCGGGCCGGAGTGGCCACAAAAATTGCTTGAGGGTGTAGTCGTCGAATTCGTGAACAACCTCCTTGATTAGGACAGCCCCGCCATCTCGCAACAGCAACACTTGATCGGCCGGAAACTGAGCGGCAATGAGCTTCGCTCCTCCGAGCCGGCGCACGGCATCAACCGAGATAAGCAGCGCGTGGCGTTGTCGGGCCGGTAATGGCTGGCGCTGTGCGTTGGCTGACGGCAACAAAGGGCCCAGGGAGCGGTCCATCGAGGACTCCCACAGGCCGCTGGATTCGCTGACGCCGGCACGCAGCTGAATCATGAGTCCGTGCTCCCCTAGATCTTCGCGCTCCCAAAGACTCGCCGGGACTTCGTGAAGGGCGATGCGCGCTACGAGCGACCGACCGAAGAGATTGCCCTGGAACACGCCTGCCACCCGGCTTTCGTATTCATCGATCCACGGCCTCTCCTTGAGCTGCCGAAACAGCTCCAACTCCCTCTCGAGCGGACTGACACGCTGAAAGACATCGCCGATGGTGCCATACGAAACGTAGCCGTAGAGCGCGCCGGAGCCAATGAAGAGCGCACGGCAGATTTCGAGGACGCGGGCCGCTCGATCGCCGTTCGCACTGTCTCGGCGGGAGAGTGCGAGCTCGATGCACTCGCCACCACCTACCCTCAAGTGATGACGACCCCATTCATGGAAGGCCTTATGCTTGTAATAGACGCCCCAATGCTGCTCCCGGTCAATCCTGAGGAAGAAAGGGAACACGTCTTCTACGGCTGCTGCATCCGAAAGCCGACGGAATACCGCGAAAGATTCGACGTTGCCTGCACTCAAATCGGTCAGAAAGGTAGCGAGGCGGTCCGGGATCAGCGGTTCGTCGGTGGGGGAAACGAAGGTATTGCCACGTAGAGTGAGCTCTCCCCCACGACCGATCTCATCGCGCAGCAGCGCGCCGATAGCCTGCCTCGCGACATCGCCATAATCCCACAGCGGTGTGTGGGTATAGATCCGCGCAAACACATGGGTGTCTGGCGCGGCCAGATCCTTCACCCTACCGTCAGAGGACAATGAACCTCATCAGAACCCGAACCGGGCGGAAGGCATGCTGGCCTGCATGGCGATCTGCGCGACCACCAAACTCATGGATGCAACCGCGAAAGTGGCGACGATCTCGACCTGATGATTCATGACCCAGTTGTCGAAGCTGGCCGCGAGCTCTTGAAGCTGCTGTGCCGACGGCCGCGGCACTCTCCGCCATGCTTCTTGAACGCGGTTCCCCACACGCTCAAGGACTCGTTGCGGAACCGGCCGAAGCGGCACCCAATAAAAGAGCACTCCTCCGTCGTTGCCGAGGACGTAATAAGGGGTGCGGCTCACAGGCTCAAAATGGGGGCCTATAGGAGTCCACAGACCTGGATGCCAGCCCGTACCGATCGTTGGGTCCCTTTGCCCCACGTAGTTCAGAGCATGGATGTAGGTCCACAGTTGGATGCTGCCGGACGCGAGGCCATAGACCCCCAGCGGCTTGATCTCGATGACTTCCTTGAGATTTCGGTCGGCAATATCGGGGAAGAGGACCTCGTATAAGCCGGGGATCATGCGGTTGAGATTGTCCCCCGGATACATGCCTTTGATGTCGTTATGGATCAACGTGCCGAGCAAAGCGGAGCTGATGAGCCCCGAGGGATCGACTCGATCCTGAGGCCCATTCTCCACGTAGAGATAGCGGTGGAGGCTTTCCGGCTCCTCGGCACGACCCGGATACGGATCCATCGCGGTGAAACGTCCGACCCGCGAGTCCATCCAACGCGCGCGGTGGTACTGGAAGCCAACGTTGGGGTCGTACGGCTCACCCGCGAAGGCATAGGATTGGGGGTCCGTGCCGGTGTGGGCGATCCGTTCGCCGAAGGCGGTGTACGTGTAGCCGTCGGTGATCGCGCCGCTCTCGTTCGTGAGGCGGCGGATCGAGCCGATGCCGTCGGCGTGGACGAAGCGGGTCTGCCAATCGGCGGAAATCGCGGGCGCGGGAACGAGCGGCCGCATAACCGCCAAAAGGTCGTCACCACGAACGTAATAGGCCTTAAGGTGGCCACTGTCGTCGGTCTCGGCGACGACGTGGGACAGAGAGCCTGAGGTGTCGACAAGGTCGTTGGTGACGGTCGGAGGACCGGTGGGCGGCGTGACCCTGGTCTGCAGCCGGTTGCCGTCGGCGTCGTAGGCGTACGTGATGATCGTCGTGCTGCCTGACGGTCCCGTCTCGGCGCGAATCAGCCGGTTTTCCACATCCCAGAAATACGTCGCCTCGCCAGCCTTGGTGATCAGGTTTCCATTGTCGTCATAGCCATACGTTATGCCGATTGGCTGGCCAGCCAGCGTGCCGTTCTCGGTTTCGAGCCGATCGCGTGTGTCGTAGCCGTAGGTCAGCGAGCCGGCCGCCAGCGGTGTGCCGGCCGCCCCCGCACCATGGGTCGTCTGCGTCTTGCGGTTACCGACGGCGTCGTAGGTGAAGGCCTTGTCGTACTGCGCCAGCGCGCCGTTCGTGACCTTCTCGGAGGTCAGTCGATACAAGTCGTCGTACCCGTACTCGCGCACGGTACCGTCACCCTCGGTGATCTTCGTTCGGTTGCCCGAGAGGCCGAGCGTGAAGCCGTAGCTCTGGATCGTCACACCCGTGGCGGAATGAGTGGCGAGGTCCAGAAGGCGATTCAGGTCGTCGTAGCTGTAGGTGGTCGTCACGCCGTTCGGATACGCCAGAGACTTGCGATTGCCCGCCGGGTCGTAGTCGTAGTTGTAGATGCGGCCAGCAGGATCGGTCACCAGTTCCAGACGATTGGCTGAGTCGTGGAGGAACGACGTGATGAGCGTCTGACCGCCCACCGTCGCCTTGAGGGTCGTGCGGTTGCCGTTGCCGTCGTACTCGTACTCGAGCGTGCGGCCGTCCGGATAGTTCAGCGTCTTCAGACGGTCACGCACGTCGTAGTTGTACTGTGTGGTCGCTCCGGCGACCGTGGCCGTCTTCCGCTGCCCCGTGGGCGTGTAGGTGAAGCTCACCGCGGGCAGCGTGCCCGCCGGATAATTCCGCATCGTGAGCCGTTCGTTCTCGTCGTAGTCGTAGCGCGTTGTCCGGCCCATGAAATCGGTCCGGGCCTTCAACGAGCCCGTGGGCCAGTACGTCCTCGTCTCCGTCTTGCCGTCTGAAAGCGTGCGCGCGGTCTGCCGCCCCAACTTGTCGTATTCGAAACGGGTTTCGCGGCCGCTGGCCTCGCGCTGGAGGATGCGGTTCCCGACCTCGTCGTATTCGTAGTGGGTGACGAGATCCACGCCGTCGTTGCGCTGGGTGACCGTGGTGAGCCGGCCCAGGCAGTCGTAGCTGAACTTCGTCAGCTTGCCCGCCTGGTCCCGCTCCATCCGGCGGCGGCCCAGGACGTCGTAGGTCGTCTCCGTGTACGTCCCGTCCGGGAAGATCGTCTTCGTCCGCCGGTTATGCTCGTCGTACTCGTAGGTGACGGTGTGCAGGTTCGCGTCGCGCACCGTCTTCTGGTTGCCATTCGGGTCGTAGGTGAAGACGCTTTCCGCGAACGCTCCGCCGCCCAGCGGCACCTTGACCGAGGTCCGCTGGCCCGCGGCGTCGTAACCGTAGAAGGTCGTGTTCCCCCGCGCGTCTTTCGCCTCCTTCAGTAGACCCGCCGAGTCGTAGACATTCTCGGTGAAGGTCTCGTCGGAGTACGTCGTCCTCGTCAAACGTCCGAGCGCGTCGTATTTGAACTTCGTCACGCGGCCGGCGCGGTCTTTAAATGTCAGCGGGTGCCCTTCTCCGTCGTAGGTCGCCGCCTCGATGGTCAGGTCGGGATAGGTCGTGAGGGCGAGGCGGCCCATGTCGTCGTAGTCGTACTTCGTGGCGCGGCCCAGCTTGTCGTGGGTCTCCTTCTTACGCCCTACTTCGTCGTACACCACCTCGGTGAACGTGGTGTCGGCGTCGGTGGTCTTCAGGAGACGTCCCACCTTGTCGTACTCGTAGGTCGTAGTCATCGCCTCCACACCGGCGGGTGTCGTGCGCGTGGTGCTGTGGCTGAGGCGGTGTCCGCTCGCGTCGTAGGTGGAGGACATCACGTGACCGAGGCCGTCTGTTTCCTTGATGGGGTATCCGGAGCCGTCGTATTCGTACCGGGTGACGCACGCCACTCCGTCGACGACCTCGGTGAGCGTCTCCAGGTTGCCGTCCGCGCGATAAGTGCTCGACATCTCGCTCAACACCGGAGAGCCGGTGGGTGAGGTCGATGTCTTCGTCGAGAACAGATTCCCCTTGGCGTCGTACGCGTTGAGGGTGTACGTGCCCCGCGGATCCTTCATCAAAACAACCTGCTTGCGCGCGTTGTACGTGTACTCGGTCGTGTGGTTTTCGGAGTCGATCACCGACCGCAGGTCGTCCTGAGCGTCATAGAAGTAGGTCGTCTTCGGCGGATTTGTCACGCCGGGGTCATGCGGCAGCGTTTCCGACATCCGGTTGTTGCGCGCGTCGAACGTGCGGTCGACCACCTTTCCTTCCGGGTTGGTCTCTCTCACCACGTTCCCTCGCTCGTCGAACTCGAGGATACGCACGCCGCCGTCGCGGTCGGTGATCACCTCCTGCCGGCCAGTCAGGTCGTGCGCGTACGTGATCGTCTTCCCGAAGGCGTCGGTGTGTGACTTGATCCGCCCGTCGTCGTAATAGTCGTTGCGGATCGGCTGCCTTCCGCTCGGGTCTTTGATCGTCTCCAGCAGGTGCGGCTGGTCGAGGTTGTAGGTGAACGTCGTGGTGTGCGTCTCGCGGTCCGTGAAGCTCGCCAAGTCGCCCGCGGCGTCGTAGCCGTACGTCATCGAGTGGTTGTCTGGGTCGGTAATCTGAGTAATCCGGCCCTGGGCGTCGCGCGCGAACGTGATCCCGCGTCCACTGGAGTGCGTGATGCCGCTGGACGAGACCGTCAGCGTGTTGCCGTTGAGGTCCTTCACCCGCGTGAGGCCCGTCGCCTGGTTGAGGAAGAGCTGGCTGCCGTCCGCCAGCGTCAGGACGTAGTCCTCCGGATCGTAGATCTCGAACGTGGAGCCGTCGTAGAGCTCCATGGGCCCCGGCCAGCTCCCCTCCACGAAAACGTAACCGTCACCAGCGGCCGCCAGGCTCGCGTGCGTACCCGGCAACGGCTGGTATGTCACGGTCGCCGCTTCGATGGGCGCGAACTGCTGGCAGCGTGGCGTGAGGACGGGCTGGAACTCGTAGACCGTACCGTCGGTCAGGGTGACCGTGACGACCTGCGGTTGGGCCAGTTGGAGACAATACGTCGGGAAGGAGCCCGAGCTGCGGGTACCCTCGAAGGCCAAGCCCACCACGCCCTTCTCGGACAAGCGCACGTTGCTCATCTCGAGGCGCCAACCGATGCCAAAGTCGCCCTTGCCCTTGTCGCGGCTGTCGTACGTGCGCATGACGCGGATCGGCAGGCCGGCGACCGGCACGTCGAGGTCGACGAATGAGACGCTGAACTGGCCGACCTTGAGGTTGCCCTTCACCACCACCTGGACCGAGATCCGCGAGTTGCGTCCCGCCGTGTCGGTCGCAGTCAGCCGCACCTCGTAGATGCCGTTGAGGAGCAGACTGGGATCGAGCGTTCCCAGAGGACCGGCCGTCACCGGCGTCGTGCCCGCGGCGAACCTCGTGTACGTGGTGTCGCCTTCGAGCCGGTACTCCAGCTTCCAGCTCGCCAGCGAATCGCTGGTGACGCTTCCCGTGACAGGGATCGGCGAGGTCACGCGCGCGCCGTCGAGCGGTGCCGTGAGCGCGACGGCCGGCGCGTTGCCCACCGGGGCGGTCGCGCCGACGGACACGTTGACGGTGTCGCTCGTCTGCTTGGCTCCGTCGTAGGCGGTGAGCCGGAGCGTGTACACGCCCGGATCGCTGAACGTCGCGGTGGTCTGCCGGGCGGCCGGAGCGCCGAACGAGACGACACCCGGCGGAGCGATCGCCGTCCACTTGACGCTCAGCGTCGAGCCGAGGGGCAGGCCGTCGTCCGTCGCCGTGCCGGTGAGCGTCAGGCTGTTGGCGGGCAGGGTCAGGGTGCGGTCGGGGCCGGCGTTCACGACGGGCGCGGCGTTGGCGAAGGCCACGTCGATCTGGACGGTGTCGCTGCCGGTGGCCGCGGAATCCGACGCGCTCAACCGCAGGACGTAGTGGCCTTCCTTGTCGAAGGTGACGGTGGTGTCCACCGCGCTCGCACTTCCGAAAACCGCCGTGCCGGGGCCCTGGAGCTTCGACCACTGCACGGCCACCACGCTGCCCGTGGGCAGGCCGTCGTCCGTGACCGTGCCGTCGAGGGCCGCCGCCGGTTTGTTGATCGACTGGTTCGGCCCGGCGTCGACCACCGGCGCCTGGTTGGCCGGCTCGACGACGACCGTCACGTCGTCGCTGCCCGCCAGATCGCCGTCGTCGGCGGTGAGGCGCAGGACGTAGGTGCCGGCGGCGCTGAACGTCGCCGTGGTGTCGACGGCCGTGGCATCGGCGAAGGCGACCGTGGCGCCCGCGGGCCGCTGCGCCACGGTCCATTGCGTGATCAGCTCCCCGATCGGCAGACCGTCGTCGTTGGCGGTCCCGTCCAGGACGGCCGTCCGCTGCGGATAGGCCAGCCGTTGGTCCGCACCCGCGTCCACCGCCGGGCGCGCGTTGGGCGTCGGCGAGAGGAACAGCCGCGAGTTGTAGGCGTTGTTGGTCTCGTCGGACTCGGGCGTCGTGCCCACGAGCCCGCCCTGATCGTCGGCGACCACCCACAGCGGACGCGCGAGGGTCGCGGCGGGAACCGTCACCGACACGTCCACGAACCGGCCCGGGGCGAGCGCGCCGGGAGTCGCGACGGTTGCGATCAGCGTTCCCACCGTCGCCGGATCGCGATCGTAGAAGGAGACGGGCACGCCCGCGTTCGCCGCCGCGCCGCCGCCGTTGCCGATCCGCGCGGTGAGGATCAGCGAGCCGGCGCTCTCCCCCTTCCGTACGTACGACGCCGTGAGATCGGGCAGCGCGCAGCCGTTCGCGCACGACCGCGCGTAGTTGTTGTTTTCATTGGTCTCGGCGACCGTCGAGCCGCTGTCCACGAACACGTGGACGGGGCTGCCCGCGAACCGCACGCTGCCGCTCACGGCCGCGGAGGCGGTCGCCGTCTGCCCCGCGCCCAGGCTCGCAATCGAAGCGGTACCGAGGAGGCCGTCCGTTGCCGGATCGAGCACGCCGTCGCCGTTCCGATCCTCGAAGAAGGTCACGTCGAACGCTCCGGCCGGGCCACCGCCATTCGCCACCTGCGCGGAGACCGTCCCACCCGCGGCGAGCGTCTGGCCGTCCACGATCAGACCGGACGCGTCGACGGACGGGGCGGAGAGATCGGGTCTGTCGACGACCAGGATCGTGACGTCGTCCTGAACGCTGCGGACGCAGCTCGTCGCCTTGACACGAAAGACGTACGTGCCTTTCTGCGACAGGGTGACGCTGGTCGTCCCCGAGGCCGGCGAAGCGATGACCGCCGACGGGCCGCTCACCTGGGTCCACAGGAAGGCCGGCAGGGGGACGGGCGGGAGGCCGAGGTCGGTGACCGAGGCGGTCAGGATCGCCGAGCTCACCGGCTGCGTGAGAGTCCGATCGGGGCCCGCATCGACGACGAGCGGCTCATTGGGCACTCCTTCGTAGATCTGGAAGAAGAGCTCCCCGACGTTGTCGAAATAGAAGCCGGGCAGGTCCTGGATGGTCATCGTGACCGAGGTGGCCGTCGCCTCGAAGCGGCGAATCACTATCGGGGCCGTCGACGTGAACGGCGAGGCGCTCGCGGTGAGGAGGACCACCGGGTTGCCGAAGCCGGAGATGAGCGTCGATGGATCCGCCCCGCTGCCGATCGCACCATTCCCGTATCCCCAGCTCCCCCACAGGTACAGCGAGTAGGTCCGCCCGACCGTCAGGCCGGAGACGGTGACCGGCGCCGGGTTCGAGCCGTTGTGCGACGGCACGTTGCCCGAAGCCACGTAGCTGCCCGAGGGGGGCAGGAACGCGGACACGTGCACCACCGCCACGTCCTGCGCGGCCAGCACGGAGTCGGAGCCGACCAGGCGGAGGGTGTAGTCGCCGGCGGCGGGGAACGTCGCGCCGGTCGTCGCCGCGTTCGGGGTGGCGAACGTGACGGTGCCCGGGCCGGCGAGCGACGACCACGTCTTCGTGAGCGCGGCGCCCGTGGGCAGGCCGTCGTCCGTGACGGAGCCCTGCAGGGTCGCGACCGCCTTGCCGTCGCAACGCAGCGTGGCGGCGCGGTCCGGGCCGGCGTTGACGACCGGCGTCTGGTTCACGTCCGGGCACTTGCCAAAGGCATCCGCGTTGGCGATGGCCCGGACCTCGTCAGCCGACAGCGCGCGGCCGAAGACCGTCATCTCGTCGAGGCTGCCGGTGAAGCGGGTCACCGGGCCGCCGTCGCTCGTGCCCGCCGGCCGGTATCCGAGGTTGAGAGGCAGGGACGTCTGGATCGCGATCGGCCCGAAGTTCGCGAACCCGCTGACGATGCCGTTGACGTAGATCAACGCCCGCCCGTTCGCCGCGTCATAGGTCAGGGCGACGTGCGCCCATTCGCCGGGCTTGAGGACGCCCGGCGTGCTCACCACCTGGTGGTCGCCGCCGTTGACGTCGCGCACGTTGCCATACACGACGCCCCGTTGGAAGCCGATGGTCGGCGAGAACGGCCAGAAGCTGTGCCACAGGTGGACGCCGACGCGCCGGCCCGGCAGCGCGAACTCGGCCAGCGGCTCGGAGCGCGACAGCGTGGCCGGCTTGATCCAGCCCTCGATGGTGAGGCTCGAGACGTTGAGCCGCGGCGAGGCGTCGACGACGACGGCGTCGTCCACGCCGTCGAACGTGAACGCCTGGCCGACCTTGCCCGGTCCAAAGCCGACGCCACCCTGCGCGGTAGCCGGCGGGCCGCCGCTGAGATCCCTGGTGTCGCCCTCGGCCGGCCACCAGCCGGCGGGCAGGATGGGGATGGCCGTGCACGCGGTGGGAGCGATCGTGACGACGGCGTCGTCCACCGCCGTCCGTTCGCCGTCGCTGGCGACGAGACGCAGCAGGTAGGTGCCGGGGAGGCTGAAGGTGGCCTGCGAGGCCGCCGGTCCGGCGGCCGCGATGCGCAGCGTCAGGAAGGTCTCGTCGGCATCGAGCCTGGCGTTGGCCCCGAAGCCGACCGAGAGCTCGATCACGTCGCCCGCCGCGAGCGTCCTCACGAACGAGAACCGCGCCGCTTCGAGGAAGCCGCTGATGTTCCGGCGCAGGACGTCGCTGCCGTTGACGACGACCGCGACGTCCGAAGACGTGGCCCCGGACATGCCCTGGAACACGCCCTGGACGAGGTAGGCGCCCGCCGCCGGCGCGGTCCAGCGCACGACGCCGCGCTGCCCGTTGGGGCCGGGTGTGATCACGAGCGTCGAGGCGGGCAGGAACTGGCTTCCCGGAACCATGAGCATGTCGACCGTCTTGTTGGCCGCCACGTACGGGTAGTAGCCGGGCGAAGCCGTCGACTGGGGATCGGCGCGGAACCAGCCCGGCAGGGTGTTCGCCGTGCCCGGGATCGTGAACGGCGTGAACGAGCCGCCGGCCGGCGTATAGCCGAAGGTCCAGGGGCCGGCCGGATTGAGGAGCGGCGACAGGTCGGCCGCCGGATCGTGGCTCGCCGTGCCGAAGGACACCGCTCCCGGCCCGAGCAGCTTGGTCCAGAAGGAGGACAGCGTGCCCGAGGGGAGCCCGTCGTCCGTCACCGTGCCGGGCAGCGTGACCGGCCCGGGTGTCGAGATCGACTGGTCGGGCCCCGCGCTGACCGCCGGCGGCTGGTTGGCGGAGAGCGTCACCTTCGTCAGGTCGCTCGAGGAGAGGGCGGAGTCGCTCGCCGTCAGCCGGAGCGTGTACTCGCCGGGCTGGCTGAAGGTGGCCGCGGTCGTGAGCTGAGCGGGCTGCGCGAACGAGACGAAGCCGGGGCCCGAGGCCTTCTCCCACGAGGTCGTGAGCTGTCCGCTCGGCAGCCCGTCGTCCGTCGCCGCGCCGTGCAGCGTGGCCGTGCCGGAGGTCGGCGCTACGGCGGGGAGGCCGGCGGGCGCGAACGTGACGTGCTCCCACTGGGTCACCTGCGCGATCTTCGAGATCTCGAACCGCGCACCGTTCCACCGCACCCACCACAGGATTCCGGGGGTCTCCTGGGCGATCAGGACGTCGCCGGCCATCCCCGCGAAGCTCGCGGCGGGGATGCCCCACAGAGTCGACCCGCCGAAGTCGACGCCGAAGAAGTTCTGATCGGCCGGGATGATCTCGATGTCCTCGGGCTGGATGCCCATCTCGACGTACTCGACGACACCCTGCGGATCGACGGTGTAGAGCCGAGACTGCTGCTCGGCGCCGATGAGGATCTTCCCCGCCCACGGCCCGTAGCGCAGCGGGTCGTTCGGGACGGTCACGAGCCCCTCGAGGTGCGTGTTGATGGTCGCGAGCCGCGTGGCCGCGCCGTTCGCCTTGACGCGCCACACGCCGCCCGTGGTGGTCACGGCGATCAGCTCGCCGCCGAACACGCCGGTGCGGTCCAGGTACAGGCCTCCCCGCATGAGCCCGGTCTCGCCTAGCAGCGTGATCCAGGGCCGGTCGACGACGTTGCCATCGGGAGAGACCCGGAGGATCTGGCCCGCCGTGCCCGTTCCGGAGAAGAGCGTTCCCGCGGCGAAACCGCCGCGATTGAACCCGCCGCCCTCGTCCGGCACCGTCGCGATCTTCAGCTCGTCGGTCAGGCCGGAAACATTGCTGAACCCCTGCCGCGAGCCGTCGGCGGCGACCAGCTCGAAGTTGTACGGCTGGCCGCTCGGGTAGTTCACCGACATCACGACCTTGTTCGTCGGCTGGTGGTAGTCGATCCCCACCGGGCTGGAGAAGCCGGTCTGGATGCGGACGAGCTGGATGAACGGCGGCGCCTGCGTCGTGCCGCTGGACAGGACGACGGTCTGGTCGGCACCGGCGTCGACCAGGGGCGGCTCGTTGACGGCACGCACGTTGACGGTCAGGCTGTCGCTCACCGGGAACATGCCGTCCGTCGCCGTGAGGGTGAGGACGTAGGTGCCGGCGACGGAGAACGAGGCGGTCGTGGTGGCGGAGTTGGGGCTGGCGAAGGCGACGGGGCCCGGCCCGCTCGACGACCAGCTCACGGCGAGGACGCTGCCGGCGGGCAGGCCGTCGTCCGACGGGGTCCCGCTCAGCGAAGCGCCGCCGGGCAGCCGGATCTCCTGGTCGGGACCGGCGTCGACGAGCGGCGGCGCGTTCGACGTGAACCGCCACGCCGCCGATCCGCGGGCCGCGCCGTGATCGTCGCGGCTGACGACGCGCCAGTAGTACAACGCTCCCGGCACCAGGCCGCCGGGAGCGAGGCTCGTGGCGGTGTCGCTGCTCACCAGGGGCAGCGTGCCGAGGGCGTCGGAGAGGACCCAGACCTCGTCCGTGGCCGGGGCCGTGCTCGAGGCCCCGCCGAGGACCACCAGACGGTTCGCCGAGGCCGAGAACGCGCCAGCGGCCTGCGATTGTCCGGCGGGGCCGGCGTTCGGGCTGAGGCGGATCCATTCCGGCGCGCCCGCGCCCGCGGCCCCGGTGAGCATCCAGACGTCGCGGAACACGAAACGCGAGGCGGGGTTGGCGGACGCGGTGCTGCCGCCGTAGACGACGAGGCGGGCGGTGACGGGGTCGTAGGCGGCGGCGTGCCCCCACCGCGCCGGAGGCGCCGTTCCCGCCGGCGCCAGGCGCGACCACAGCGCGCCGCCGCCGCTGCCGTTCGCATGGCTGAGCACCCACGTGTCGCTGAACGCCTGCGTCCCGACCCGGCCTCCGAAGACGACGAGCGCGTTCCTCTCCGGGTCGTAGCTCGCGGTCATGCCGGAGCGCGCGGGGCCGGCGCCGCTGGCCGGCAGCGCCTGCCAGGCGGGCGGCCCATCGAGGTTCAGCAGCCAGACGTCGCCGAGCGGCGCGCCGGCGTTGGACCCGCCGAACACGATCAGCCGCCGGGTCGCCGGGTCGATCGCGGCGGCGTGGTCCCTGCGCGGGCCGGGCCCCGCACCCGCCAGCGGCGACCAGGCGGGCGTGCCGCCAAGGCCGTTGGCGTTCGTCAGGATCCAGGTCTGGTCCGAGCCCTCCAGGCAATCGCCGCCGCAGCCGCCGACCACGAAGAGGCGGTTGGTGGCCGCGTCGTACGCCGATGCGGCATGGCTGAGCCCCACGGGGCCGCCCGTGGTGGGAATCGACGTCCACCGCGACGGCCCGCCGGCGGCGCTCGCGTTGTCGAGGATCCAGAGCGAGTCGTCGGTGGTGCCCGTGCCGCCGAAAAGGAACAAGCGGTCGCCGGCCTCGTCGTAGCCGGCGACCGGCGCGGTGCGGGGACCCGGGCCCGGATTCGCCGGGCAGGTGCGCGCCCAGCTCTGGCCCGACGTGGCGAACGACGTGCCGAGAAGGACGTCGTGGGTCAGGACGTCGCCCGCGTTCGGGTCCACCGCCGACCAGGCCAGGGCGGGCGGGAGCGCGACGGCGTTCGCGCGGTCCGCGGGCGTGCGGTTGGACAGCGCGCCCGGCGGCAGGTTCGCGGCGTCGTCGTTGACGATCGTGAGCGTCGCTTCCGTGCGCTCGAGCGTCGCCTGGCTGACGTTGCCGACGAGGATCCGGAGGGTCTCGTCCTCTTCCGGCGCCAGCTCGCCCGCGATCGGCACGAAGACCTCGGCCGTGGTCTCGCCGGGCGCGAAGGTGACCGTGCCGAAGGCCGTGCGGTAGTCGCACCCGGCGACGGCCGTGCCGTCGTGCGTCAGGTAGTCGACGGTGACCGGCTGGGACCAGGGGTAGGAGAGCGCGAGAGTGACGACGGCGGCCGTGGTGCCCTCGTGACCTTCGGGCACGGCCGTGTCCTCGATGCCGAGGACGGGCGGAGGCTGGGCATGGACGGTCACCCGCGCGTCGTCGGCGACGGCGAACTGCCCGTCGTCCGCCGTGAGGCGGAGGACGTACTCCCCGGCGCCGGGCAGCGTGGCCGTGGTCCGCGCCGCGTGCACGTCCGCGAAGGTGATGGCGGCGCCGGCGGGGCTGAGCACGCTCCATGTGGCCGTAAGCGTCGAGCCCACGGGCCTGCCGTCGTCGGTCGCGGAGCCGTCGAGGGTGACCGTGGCCGCCGGCAGCGTGATCTCCTGATCCGGCCCGGCATCCACCTGGGGCGCCTCGTTGGCGATCGACACGACGACCACGGCGTCGTCGCTGGCCGTGAATTGGCCGTCGGAGGCGGCGAGGCGCAGCGTGTAGGTGCCGGTCGCGCTGAAGCTGGCGGTGGTCTCGGCCGTGCCCGGCGAGCTGAACGTGACGGTACCGGGCCCGCTGACCTTCGACCAGCTCACCGAGAGCGTCCCGTTCGGACGGCCGTCGTCGATGGCCGTGCCGTGCAGGGTGGCCGGACCCGGGAAGTCGACGGCCTGATCGGGTCCCGCGTCGACGGCGGGCGGGACGTTCGCGAGGGAGAAGACACCCTCGGTCAGCTCGAAATAGGAGGGCGGCGGGGCAAGGTGCGCCTCGCAGTACGCCTGGGCCGCGCTAGCCTGGGCGCGCACGCCGGCGAGGTCGGCCTGACTCCGGCTCTTCGGCACGATGACCGTGGAGCACGCCGCGCCCGAGGTGCCATCGGGGAGCGTGGACGTGGTGAGGACCAGGTAGACGCGGCCATCGGCGTTTCCCTTGCGCTCCGAGCGGAGATAGAGGGCCGTTCCGGCGATCCGCGCATCGCCCGCCACGTTGCCGTCGCCCGTCTGGTCCTCGTCCGGCTCGTCGGCAAAGACGGCGACGCGCGTGGTGACCCGTCCCTCGCATGGCGCCGTGACGTTCACGCCCAGGCCGACGTCGATCAGCGAATGGTCGGGCGGCCACAACAGCGTCTTGATCAGGGAGACGAGCGGCGCAAGGTGCTGGGTGAGGCTCTCGTCGCAGGTCGCGGCCGCTTCGCCCAAGGCCGCCGGCGCCACCGACGAGGCCGCGGCCTCTCGACGCGCCCGGTGGCGATCGGCCGGCGCACCCTGCGCGGTCGCGGCGGCCATTCCCGGACCGGCGGCGGGTGAGAGCAGATCGATACCCGCGGGAGATGCGGCCGTGTGCAGGTCCGCGGCGACGCCATTCCACCGAGCGGCCGAGGCGGCCTGGATCTGGGCCAGCGCGAAGGGATCCGCGGCGAAGGAGTACAGCAGGACGTGCGCGATGAAACGGTGGAGTCGTGACCTCATCGTAGCCATGTGCACACCTCAGCCCGGACTGCGCGTGGCGGTATGTCGGTTATCCGATGGCGAACGATTTTAGTGAGGATTTTAAATCTGTCAATGCGGCCATTTCAGCCGCGGACGGCGCGGAGCATGGCGTGAATGGAGGGAGTGGCGCGGGGGCCTTCCCGACTTCCGAGGCCGTCAACGAGGCGCTGCTCTCCCTGCTGAACCTCGCCAAAAGGTCCGCGCGCCAGCGGTAAAGCAGGTCCGAGCCCCCTACTTCTTGAACCGCACCCGCACTCCCTCGAGCGACTGCTCGGGGGTCATCTTCTCCAGGGACTTGAGGTCGTACTCCCAGATGAGCGTCCGCCCTTCCTTGCGGGTGGCGTTGCTCTCGACGACCTCGAAGGGGGCGTCGATCTTGAAGGCGACGCGGAGACCCTTGAAGGCGTCTTCCATCTGCTTCTTCATCTCGGGGGAGAGATCCATGCCGGCGGCCTGGGTCTTCTGCTCCGCCGCGGGATTGATGGCCTCGGTGGTGAGCAGGAGGGTCTTGCCTTCGTCCGTCACCTTGAGGCCCGCGAAGGGCTCATCGAAAGGGTTCTTGGCTCCGGGCTGCTCCTGATCCGCGCCCTCCTTGGGGAAATGGATCTTGGAAAGCTTGGAAATGTGATCGAAGCTGAAGACGAAGTTGGCGGCGATCTTGAGACCGTCTTCCTTCATCGAGCTGTCCAGGAGCTTGATGCCCGGCGGCAGGCTCTTCACCAGCTCCGCCTTCTCTTTCTCGGGATCCTTCGTCTCCTCCTTGCGGGAGGCGAGAAACTCCTTCTTCGCCTTGTCGATCTCCGCGGCGGTCGGCTCGCCCTTCTGCCCCGCCATCTCCCGCTGCATCCGCACCATGAAGAGCACCATCGGCTCCATGTTGACCGTCATCGAGAAAGCGGCTTTTCCCGAGAGGTCTTTCTGGATCGTCATCGCCTGCTCGACGTCGAAGCATCCGATAGCTCCCAGCAGGCAAACCGCCAGGCCCAGCGCCAGCATCTTCCTGTTCATGGAGAAGCCCTCCGTTTGGGGTCTGGAACAAGCTTATCAGCATCGATCATTCGCCAGGCGCTGAGCGAAGCCAGCAGCGCCAGCACGGCCGCCGTCAACATGACGCCGCGGAAACCGTCGAGGAAAGCCTCGTCGATGGCCGCCCGCACCCGGGTCCGCTCCCCTTCCCCTACCGACGCGGGCACTTCGATGGCGACGAGCTTCGTCTTCTGGGCTTCCAGGGCCTGACGAACCTGTGGCGGCAGGCCGTCCAGCCGGCGCTCCAGGCCACGGCTGAAGAGGCCGAGCAGGAGGAGCCCCATCCCCGCCACCGCGAGCAGGCCGGCACTACGGGAGATCGCGTTGTTGATGCCGGACGCGATCCCGGCCCGGCTCTCCTCCACCGCGCCCATCACCGTCGTGGTCAGCGGCGCGACGCTGATCGCCATCCCGAAGCCGAGGACGAGGACCGCCGGGAAGAAGGTCGTCCAGTAGCTGCCGCCGAGGCCGGGCACGGCGAGGAGGACGAAGCCGGTCGCGGCGATGGCCGGGCCGATCACGAGCGGCCGGCGGGCGCCGTAGCGGTCCACCAGGCCGCCGGACCATCGGGAGAGCAGGAACATCAGGACGATGAAGGGCAGCAGGGCGGCGCCCGCCTGGGTCGCCGAGTAGCCCTGCACCTGGATGAGGTTGAACGGCAGGAAGAACATCGCTCCGCCCAGCCCGGCGTAGAGCCAGAACGTCAGGAGGTTGGCGCCGGCGAACGCGCGCGAGCGGAACAGGGAGAGGGGCATCATCGGCGCCTTCGACCGGGCCTCTCCGGCGAGGAATCCCACCAGCGCGGTCACGCCGAGGGCCAGCGCGCCGAGCACGAAAGGATTTTCCCAGCCGAGGTGCGAGGACTCGATCAGGCCGAAGGTGATGCCGCCCAGCGCCACCGTGGCGCGCAGCGCTCCTCCCACGTCCAGCTTCGTAGAGGCCGCCGCCGGATCGCGGCTCTCCGGGACGTAGCGCAGGGAGATGGCGACGACCGCCAGCGCCAGGGGCAGGTTGAGGAAGAACACCCAGCGCCACGAGGCGTTATCGATCAGCCAGCCGCCGAGCAGCGGCCCCACCGCCGCCGTGATGGCCCCGAAGCCGGACCACGTGCCGATGGCGCGCCCCCGCTTCTCCTTGCTGAAGGAGGCGGAGAGCAGGGCCAGGCTCCCCGGCACCATCAGCGCCGCGGCGATGCCCTGCACCGCCCGCGCCGCGATGAGCTGGCCCGTCCCGGGCGCCAGGCCGCACCACGCGGAGGCCAGGGCGAAGCCCGCGACCCCCGTCAGGAACATCCGCCGCCGGCCGAAACGGTCGCCCAGCGACCCGCCCACCAGGAGAAGGGCGGAGAGGAACAGGGCGTAGGCCTCGACGACCCACTGGACCTGGGACACCGTGGCCCCGAGGTCCGCCTGCAGCGCGGGCAGGGCCACGTTGACGGCGGTGCCGTCGATGAAGGCCATGCTGGAGCCCAGGATGGTGGCCGCCAGCACCCAGGGCTCGGCGGTCTTCGCGCAGGGCGAGGCGGCCTGCCCCGCGAGGATCGTTCCTTCGTCGCACGGCGTTTGGAGGATTGGCACGGCGCGATTGTACGCTCCTGGCTCGGCGGGATATTCTCCACGAGCGATGACGACGAACAGGACCACGAATGGGGCCGGCCACGCCGAGTCCCTGAGCCCTCATCCGCCGCTCACCCGGTACTACCAGAGCGAGGAGCAGCGCCGCCGGCAGGTCGGCACCTGGTTCAACGAGGCGGCGAGCGACTACGACTGGATCAACCAGGCCGCGAGCTTCGGCTCCGGGGTGCGGTACCGCAAGCAGGCCCTGCTGCGGGCCGGCCTCGCGGAGGGCATGAGCCTGCTCGACGTCGGTTCCGGCACCGGAGTCGTCGCCGCGATGGGCCAGGAGATCGTGGGCAGCCGTGGCCTGGTCGTGGCCCTCGATCCGAGCCTCGGAATGTTGAGCCAGGCGGCGGGCCGGGGAGTGAGACGCCGCGTACGGGGCGTCGCGGAGTCGCTCCCTCTTCCCAGCGAGCGGTTCGACCGTCTGAGCATGGGCTACGCGCTCCGGCACGTGGTCGATCTGCGGAGTACCTTCCGGGAGTACCGCCGCGTGCTCAAGCCGGGAGGGAAGCTGCTGCTGCTCGAGATCACCCGACCCACCTCCCGGCTTCAGCACGGCCTGCTCAAGCTCTACATGGGCCGCGTCATCCCCTTCATGGCCCGCTTCGGCCGTGGCGGCCGCAGCTCACGAGAGCTGATGGAGTATTACTGGGACACGATCGAGCAGTGCGTGCCGCCCGAGGTCATCCTCGCGGCGCTCGAAGACGCGGGATTCTCGAACGCCGCACGGTCCGTGCAGAACGGAATCCTCTCCGAGTACACGGCCGTGCGCTGATGGAAAGACTTTATGCTGGGACCGGCGTCGTGATCGAGATCTGGAAGCCGTCGGGATCGGTGATCGCGAAGTCGCGTGCCCCCCAAGGCTCATCCTTCGGCGGCTGCGAGAGCACGCCGCCGCGGGCCGCGATGGCAGCGGCGAGCTCGTCCACGTCCTGGGTGGTGGTGCAGTAGAGCCGCAAGCCGGCCCCCTTCTGCCGGTCGCGGCCCTTGGCGAAGTCGTCCTGGATGAGGAGAAGATCGACCGCTCCCGCCTTGAGGACCGCCCCCACGAGCTTCTCCTCCTGCTTCATCTCCTGGCCGACGAAAAATCCGAGGACGTCACGGTACCAGGTGATGCTGGCCTGGATATCGTTGACCGTGAAGGCCGGCGCGACCGACCGTAAGCGGAGAGTTCTGGGCTCCTGCTTCCTGCGTTCTTCCATGGTCTTCCCCCTTTCAGAAGCGGATATAGAACGGACCGGCCTCAGTCCGCTCGCGAGCGCTCAGCCGTGTTCCGGCTCGTCCTTATGGCACGCCATGTCGATGACCACGGCACAGGCGAGGAGGAGCACGTCGTCTTCTCCCTCGGCCACGTCCACGCCGTAGCTGTCCGTCCAGGAAAACCACTTCTTCGACACCTCGGCGACCACTCGGCCGTCGCGGGTGAAGGTGTACTCGTGGTCGAGGAGGTTGCCGCGCGCTTCCAGGTCGTCCGGGCCCGGCACGTCGACCGTGAACTTGCAGTGCAGGATCGAGAACAGCGACTTCTTGACCGTAGCGTACGGCCGGCCGTCACGGGAGACCTCCCAGGCCGGTCCGATCGAGAGCAGCCGTTCCGTCACCCGCGCGACCTCCCGGCCCTCGCCATCCTTGAAGATCAGCTTGTCACCGAGGCTTAGAACCTTTCCGTCGACGTACAGGACGTCCCGGCCCTCGGCGTCCTTGATCGTGAAGTCGTCCCCGAGCGAGAGGAGCTTCTGTCTCATCACGTAGCGCATGGCGGTCTCTCCTGGGGAGGCGAGCACCCGTTTGCCGGGGCTCGCCTGCAGGAGAAGTATAACGGCGGGGCTCTAGCAGCATGTCACCGTGGGATTGAGCTCCTGGGACCGCCGGCGTCCCGCCGGCTTGCTAATCTGGTTAGTAAGCCGGCGGGACGCCGGCGGTCCCAGGGAAACAGGGCACGAGGAGTTACATCACCACCTCCTGGTGCCGCCGCGCCCAGAAGGGCCGGTCGGACCAGCGCTGCTCGAGGAGATAGAAGCGGCGGCGTAGTGCTAAGTACTGGCTGGCGTTCCGTGCCACGGCGCCGGCATACTGGCGCAGCAGATCGCCCTTGCCTCCGAGATGGTCGAACGCGACCCGGGCGGCGTGGATGCCCGAAGACACGGCGTGGCCGATGCCCATGGACGAGAGAGGATCGAAGGAGGCTACGGCGTCGCCCGCCGCTACCCAGCCCGGGCCTCCAGCCGGATCGAGATGGCGGGAGTGGGCGGGGACGACCCGCAGGGGCGAGGCCAGCAGGCCTCCAGCCACGCGCTCCCGGACGTGCTGAGTGGCGGCGATGGCCTCCTGCCAGACGGCCGGGTCGCGCAAGTGGAGACGCCGCACCACGTCGGAATCGCTCAGGAAGCTCACCACCGCCCGGCCGTCCGGCAACGGCGCCGAGTACCACCAGCCGTCCGGCGCGGACTCCACGAGCGTGGCAAGCTGCCGGTCGCCGGGTGGCAATTCGAAGAAACCGGTGACGCCCACCAGCCGGTCGAAAACCTTTTGATGGGCGCCGAGGCGCCGGGCGAGACCGCCCCGTTTGCCGGTCGCGTCGATCAGGAAGCGCGCCTGGAGAGTGCCGCGGCGGCCGTCCGTTCCGGCCAGCTCCAGCCGCCAGCCGCCCCGGCCGTCCGCCTCGCAGACCGGCACCTCCGTGCGCAGGAAGAGCTCGCCGCCCTTCTCCCGGACCTCGTCGGCCAGCCGCAGATCGAAACGCCGGCGGTCGAGCAGCCAGCCGTCGCCCTGGCCAGTGAAGAGGAAGTCGCGGTCCTGAAGCCGCGCGCTTCCCCAGGCCGCGCCCGATCCATACGCCGGCAGGTGGCCGTCCCGCTGGAACGACTCCCAGACGCCGAGATAGGCCAGCAGGGGCTGGAGACCGGGCGAGACGGTCTCCCCCACCCTCTCCCGCTCATAATCCGACCTCTCCACCACCGCCACGCGCAGACCGGAGTAGGCCCGGAGGGTGAGGGCGGCGGCGGTCCCGGCCGGACCGCCGCCAAGAATGGCCACGTCAACGTCGCGCATGACGGATCCGCCCGCGGGACGGAGCGAAGACGTTGCGCGGCCGCACTCCGGGCAGCGCCAGGAGGGCCTCGGGCTTGGGCGCGGGCTCCTCCTTGAGGTACCAGAAGGGCCAGAAGGTCGTGTTCTCGGAATTGACGAAATCGGTGACCGAGCCAATCGCGGCGCTGCCCGCGTGGAAGCGGTCGTGGTTGCGCTCCACCTCAACGAAGTTGGGCAGGCCTGCTCCGCCGGGACCGGTGTTCTCGTTGACGATGAAGCCGAGGTACGACCAGGCCGCGATCATCTGGGCGAAGCTGTTGACGCCGCGCGGGAAGAAGACCTGATAACCCGCCGGCACGCCCGCCGCCGTCTGCTCCAGGAGGCTCTTGACGCCGCTGATGACGTACATCGGGCTCTGGGGCGGCCACCAGTAGGCGAAGTAGGTGGGCGGCACGGGGATGCCGCTGTCGTCCTTGTTGACGTCGGGATCGGTGAAGTTGACGAACTGGAACGTGCACTGGAAGAAGTCGGCCTGCCAGGGGATCGCCATGCGCTTGGTCAGCTCGCCCGGCTCGCAGCCGCCGCCCTCGCACTCGTCGCGGCTCGGGTTCAGCCCGTGCTCGAAGTAGTAAGCCTCGTCCGCGAAGGGTTTGACGTGGTAGGGCCGGTCGTAGAGCGCCGGATTGGTGGTGCTCCAGGTCACCTCGATGCCCGGGCACAGGGGACCGCCGACGCAGTTGCCGACGCTCGCCTGGTCGAGCGGATGAACCCCCGGGGGCGGAGCGGATTCCCCGCCGGCCGTGAACTTGCCTGCCGCCCACTGGCCGAGGAGGAAGTACTGGGTCTCGGTGAGCGTCAGGAACTTGTCGATGACGGTGTTGGAGACCGAGTTGCTGCCCGAATTGAGAGGCATCAACGGTATGCCGCCCTGATCGGCGGGACCCGTCCAGAGATCGTTCTGCTGCGATCCCGGGGTGAAGGCGGGCCGCCGGAAGTAGCTGAAGTAGGCCTGCCGGTTGGCGGCGTTCGCCGCCGACGCGTCCCGGGTGTCGAATGGCGGCGAGGAGAAGTGGGCCATGGAAGGCACGTTGGAGACCCAGATGTAGTCGATCGGACGCTTGATGATCGGCAGGATGTCCCGCTCGTAGCTGGCGACGTAGTCCGGGACGAACTTCCCTTCGGAGTAGAGGCCCGGGACCAGGCCCAGATAGCGCACCCCGACGTCGAACAGGATGTCGTCCAGGGTGACGATGTTGACCAGCTCCGGCGCGAACTTGGGGGAGCCGACGAGGCACCACGCGTCGAGCTTCACCTCGGTGCCGTCGCGCAGCGCCAGCACGCAGTTGACCGGGCCGTCGGAGATGTCGTCGTGCCACGTGTCGGCGCCGGCGAAGGTGTCGATCGACTCGTCGCCGCCCGCGTGGCCGAAGCCGCCGAGGATGACGAGCCGGCCCTGGGAATCGGTGAGCATCTCGCCCAGGGTGTCGATGACCGTCCCCTGGCTCGGAGGCGGCGGGAAAGAAACGTACTTGTAATCCGGCGGCGGGTTGTCTCGCGAGAATTCGACCCGCTGGCCGGGGCCGTCCAGGTGGCGCGGCCCGGGATCGATGATGAGCTTGCGGCGCTCCTCCTCGCCCGTCTTGCTGGCGTTTCTCAGTGGGATGTCGCGGGCCTGGTAGCTGTTGGTGTTTCCTTCCGGGGTCTGCTTGCCCAGCATCAGGTTGCCCTCGAGCTCGCTGAACTGGTACCAGGCCGCCTTCTTGTTGGCGAGATGGGCGGACCAGCGGATCGCGGCGACCTCGGGATCGCCGGCGGTCACCTCGCTCGGGGCGATCGACGGATCCGCGTCGTCGTAACGGAAGATCTTGAACCGGGCCGCCTGACGCTTGATGCGGCCTTCCGGGTCCTTGAACACGCGGACGAAACGGGGCTCGCCACCATCCGAGGTCTCGTTGCCCTGCCCGTCGCAGGCGAGCGGCAGGCCGCCGATCCGCTCGGGAGCGAGATAGAACTCGTCCTGACTGTTGCCGGCTCGTGCGACGCCGATGGAAGGATGGATCGCGTATCGAAGCGCCATGTCAAGTTCTCCTATGAGTGAGCTGCTCCTGGGCTACAAAGCAATGGCTGCGCCAGGGCAAAAGGCTGGATTCGGGCGTTTTTCGGAGCCTGGGCGACTGTCAGCGCGTGTCAGGGGCGTTCGGACGCGTCGCGGCCGTTCGCTGACACAGGGGCCGTGCTTTCCGCTAGACTGAAGGAAAGATCCAGGAGGAAACGATCATGCTTCGCCTGACCCGTACCGGGCTCGCCTGTGCAGCTCTGCTCGCCCTGACCCTGCCGGCCGCCGCGCGGCAGGAGATCCAGAAGCCCATGGACAAGTGGCAGACGCCCGGGGAGATCCAGAAGCCCCGGGATACCTGGCAGCAGCCGGGAGAGCTCCAGGTGCCGAAAGGCCTCCAGGCGATCCGCACCCAGGAGGAGCGCTGCGGCAAGCGGTTCCTCGTGGGCGCGGACGCGCTTTTCGAGTTCGACCAGGCGACGCTGACGCCCGACGCCGAGGAGACCCTCGCGGCCCTCGCTCCCCTGCTCGCCAAGGCGGGCAAGCATCCGGCGACCGTGGAGGGCCACACCGACGCGAAAGGCTCCGACGCCTACAACCAGACGCTGAGCGAGAAGCGGGCCTTGGCCGTCAAGGGCTGGCTCGTGGCCCATGACGCGCTGCCCGCCGCGACGCCCACGCAAGGGTGGGGCAAGCGGCGCCCGGTAGCGCCCAACGCCAAGCCGGACGGCTCGGACGATCCGGCGGGACGTCAGAAGAACCGGCGGGTGGAAGTCGTGCTCGACCTCTGCAATCAGGCAAAGTGAGGCGCGAGAAGCCGTAGCGAAACCCGAATCGCGCGTTTCAGGCGCCGAAGCTCGCGTATCAGGGACGCAATCGGGCGATTCAGAGGCCGAAATCGGTCTACCGGTCACGAAACCGGTCTTTCAAGAAGAGAATCAGGCGAATCGAAGCCTGAGCAGGCCGTTCGAGCTCTGAATTCAAGGCTTCGGGATGTGAATCGAAGCTTTCGTCTCCTGAAAGGCTCGATGCACCCACTGAATTGCTCGATTCACCCGCCGAATACATGGATGCTAGAGTCGCGGGGATGGAGACGCCCGAAGAAATCGTCAAAGCGACGAAGGATTGGCTCTTGAAGGCCGTCATCGGCCTCAACCTGTGCCCGTTCGCCAAGCCCGTCCACACGCAGGACCGGATCCGCTACGTGGTCAGCGAGGCGGAGACCCCGGAGGATCTGCTCGCCCACCTCATCGGCGAGCTCCATTTCATGGCCGAGACGGACCCCGTCGAGGTCGAGACCACGCTGCTGATCCACCCGCGGGTGCTCACGGACTTCCTGGACTACAACGATTTCCTCGGCCTGGCCGAGACGGCCGTCGAAGACCTGGGATTCGCCGGCGAGATCCAGGTCGCCAGCTTCCATCCCCAGTACCAGTTCGCCGGCACCGCGCCGGACGACGTCGAGAACTACACCAACCGCTCGCCCTACCCCACGCTCCACCTGCTGCGCGAGGCGAGCATGGACCTCGCGGTCGAGGCCTTTCCCGACGCCGCCGAGATCTACGAAAAGAACATCGAAACCATGCGCCGGCTTGGCCACGAGGGCTGGCAGCGGCTGGACATCGGCAATCCCCGCAAGCCGCGCAAGCCCACGTAGAAGCCTGCGTCAGCCGTCGATGGCCCGTTTGCGCCGGAGCAGCGCGTCGAGGCTCCAGTCGCCGCCGCCCCGCGCGGCCATGTAGAGAAAGATGAAGCAGAACAGGACCGCGGGTATGCCCTGGTTCTGAAGGGGCCACCCGCCGTTCGGCGCGTGAAACTGCCAGTACGCGACCGCCATCATGCCGGACAGGATGAAGGCGACCGGCCGGGTGAAGAGGCCGAGCATAATGGCGAGGCCGCCGACCAGCTCCAAGATCCCGCCGATCCAGGTCTGGGACATCATGGGCGGGGGGCTGGGCATACCGGGCATGCCGCCGAACCAGCCGAGCATGATCACGGCTCCGGACTGGGCGAACAGGAAACCCGACACGACGCGAAGCAGGAAATACGTGATTTGTGTGGCTCGGTCCATGTTCATCGGCGTTCTTTCTCCTATGTGCTGATCAGATGGTGGATGTTGCCGTCCGGATCCTTGAACCAGGCGAGCTTGAAGTCGCCGACCCGGTGGACGTCGCCCTCGCGAGTGACTTCCGGCAGGCCGTCGTAGTGCTCGAAGGACACCCCTTTCGACTGAAGGGACCGCAGGATTTCGTCGAAATCGCCGCCGACGCCCCAGGTGACGCTCGTGGCCTCGTTCGTCCCCGCGAATTGCGAGGTGTAGACCAGGAGCGAGGAGCCGCCGGTCTTGTACGTGATCACGCCCTTCTGTTCGGCGCCGGCCGGTTTCAGGCCGAGCTTGTCCTCATAGAACCGTTTCGCCGTTTCGAGGTCCTTCACCGCCACGGTCGCGACCGCGTCCTTGTTTCCCAGCATTGCCAATCTCCTTTCTATCGGTTTGCGGAAGCCGCTTCAAGACGCCGCGAGATGATCGTCGAGCCGGTCGAAGCTGCTGGACCAGCCGCCCTCATGACCGTCGCGGTCTTCGGCGCTGTCGAAGGGGGACTGCCGGAAGGTCATCAGCGTCCCATCGCCATCTTCTTCGAGGGTCACCGTCACCACCATTTCGTGGCCTGGCGATCCCGCCTGCTCGCCGTCCCAGGCGAAGGTGAAGGACAGGCGGTCGGGCGCGTGGATCTCGCGGATCACGCCGCCCTGCCAGAGCTCCTCGCCGTTTTCGGTCGAAGTCAGGCACGCGCGCCAGGCGCCGCCAGGCCGGGCGTCCATCTCCACGTAGGTGACGGGGTGATCGCGGGGACCCCACCAGGACGTGGCTTGCCGCGGGTCGGTCCAGGCCTCGAACACCCGCTGGCGCGGCGCATTGAAGCGGCGCGTGATGACAAGCTCCTTCTCCATGACGCTCGTGCCGGAATCATTTTTCGTGTTGTTTGTCATGTTTCTTCTCCCTTTCTCGAAGCTCGCGCAGATAGTCGTCCAGGCGATCGAAGCGCTCGTCCCAGAAGCGGCGATAGCGGTCCACCCAGTCGGCGACCTCCTTGAGCGGACCGGCCTGGAGCGAGCACGGCCGCCACTGCGCGCTACGGCCGCGCGCGATCAGCCCCGCGCGCTCGAGCACCTTGAGGTGCTTGGAGATCGCGGGCATGCTCATCTCGAAGGGCTTGGCCAGCTCGGTGACCGAGGCCTCGCCTTCCATGAGGCGGGCCAGGATCGCGCGGCGGGTGGGATCGGCGAGGGCCGCGAGGGTCATGCTGAGGGGATCGGTCGACATATCAAGCGCTTAACCGTCCAGTTACTGAACCAGATGGTTATATGGCACGCCAAGCTGGCCTGTCAAGCGCTGGAGTCGATGAGGGCGGCCCTGATCGGGGCCGCCCTCCAGGAAACAGTCGTCCTTATCTGGACGGCGTGGCGATCGAGGCCAGCATCTCCTCGAGGCGGTCGTAGCTCGCCTCGACGCCCTGCTCCATGCCGGACTTGAGGACGGCGTCGCGGGCCTCCTTCGACTCGTAGAGCATGGTCTGCGTGAGCGTGGTCTTGCCGTCCCGTTCGGCGAAGACCATGGTGCCCACGGCCTCGCCCGGGTACCAGGACTGGTCGAACTTCTCGGTGGCGACGATGCGCTCGGCCGGCACGATCTCGCGATAGACGCCACCCATCCCCATGTCGGTTCCGTCGGCGTCATTCCGCCAAACATAGCGATAGGAGCCGCCCACCTTGAGATCGATCTCGCAAATGGGCATCGACCATCCCGGAGGGCCGAGAAGCCAGCGCTTGAGCAACTCGGGCTTCGTCCATGCGTCGTAGACCAGATTGCGCGGCGCGTCGAAGACGCGTGTCATCTCGATCTCCCGCTCCGAGGGCGTAGTGACTTGCAGCGTTCCAGCGTTCTTCATGGGTGGTCTCCTCTCTCGTTGGTTGGGTTCACGTCTTTCTCTCTTCGTTCTTTAGCTCTTCGAGCAGGGCGTCGAGGCGCTGGAAGTTGGCCTCCCAGAGCTCCCGGTACCTTTCGAGCCATTCGGTGGCCTCGGCGAGCGGCTGGGCCTCGAGCCGGCAGGGCCTGCGCTGCGCGTCGCGGCCGCGCGAGATCAGGCCGGCGCGCTCCAGCACCTTGAGGTGCTTGGAGATCGCGGGCTGCGTCATCGCGAACGGTTCCGCCAACTCCATGACCGAGGCCTCACCCGAAGCGAGCCGGGCGAGGATCGCTCGTCGCGTGGGATCGGCAAGGGCTGCGAAGGTCATGTCGAGATGGTCGGGGTTCATGCTTATAACTCCTCAGTTCTATAACCTACAGGTAATATACAGCGGCGCGAGAGCTCCGTCAAGCCCCTGTCCCAAACAAAACAGCCCCAGGAGTCACCTCCTGGGGCTGCTCTCTACGATCCTTGAAGATGAACCTACGCGGGTTTCTTGGCGGGAGGCTTCTTGGCGGTGGGTTTCTTCGCCACCAGCTTCTTGGCAACCTTCTTCTTCGGGGTCTTGGGGGCAGACGCGGGCGCGCTGACCTGCTCGGGGTTCACGCCGGCCTGCTGGAGCATCTGGAGCGTGATCGAGTCCTGCGGGATGCGCAGGTCGATCAGCGACAGCCCCCGGTTCGACTTCGCCGTCACGAGCGCCGCGTCCAGCTCCGACATGGTGGTGACCGTGGCGCCCCAGCCGCCGCCGAACACCTCGGTCAGCTTGGCGTAGCTCCAGGCGTGCAGGAGGTCGAAGGGCTCGGGGGGATGCCGCTTGCCTTCCTTGTCCGGCACGAAGTAGTAGGGATCGACGAACGCCTGCTCGATCCCGTAAAGGGCGTTGTTGAAGACGAACACCACCGCGTCGTGCCCCGAGCGCACGATGTCCGACACGGCCTGCACGATCTCCTGGAACCCGCCGTCGCCGCAGAACACCACGGCGCGCTTGTCCGGCCTCGCATACCCCACTCCCACGGCGCCGCCCGGCGTGTAGCCGATCGAGTTCCACGCCGCCTGCGCGATGAAGCCGTCGCGCTGCCGCACCGGCAGCTCGGCCGCCGAGTAGAGGGCGATGCTGGTGTCGGCCATCAACACCATCGAGCCGTCCACCCAGCCCTTCATCCGCTCGAAGAACCGGTTGTAGTCGACCTGTTCGTCCTTCGCGGCCTTGAGCGGTGCGCGGGGAGCGAGCGCGGCGAAGAGCACCTGTGCCTTCTCGCCGGGCGTGGGCACCGCGGAGAGCACGGCCGACGCGCTCGCCGGGGCCTTGTAGGTGCGCTCGGACAGCCGCTCCGCGAGCCGCTTCATGAAGGCTTCGAGCGGCACGTCGTCGAAGGTCTTCCGGCCCACGCGCACGGCATTGCCGTAGGCCAGGATCATGTTGTCGTAGTGATCCTTGACCCACACCGCGAAGTCGTCGGTCACCACGTTGCCGAGCCCCAGCACCCAGTTCGAGGCATCGAACAGGTCCATGACGTTCTTCACCGCCGAGGCGCCGTCGAACACGCCCTGGAAACCCGGCAGGTCTTCCGACAGCACGGCCTTGCCCAGCAGGTCGGTCGTCCAGGGCAGCCGGGTCACGCGGATGACCTCCTCGAGCAGCTCCTGGAGCCCGAAGCGCTGGACCTCGACGCCGGCCCAGATCACGGGCACCGTGGCGCCTTGGAGCTTCGCGAGCGTGAGATCGACGGCGCGTTCGAGAGACCGCTTCGACAGCGGCAGCTTCCCCCGCTCCAGCGGGCCCGCCGGCGGCCGGCAGGTCTCCGTCCAGACGTTCTGGTAGACCTCGATGTAGACCGGCCGCTTCCAGGTGAGCATCGCGCTCAGGGCGCGGTCGATCTTCTCCGCGGCACGCCGCCCCGAGCGCACGACTTCCGAGGCGACCACCACGTTCTTCACCGACTGCGCGTCGGCCGTCAGCTTGCCCGTCGAATGGTGAAAGAGCACGCCCTCGTGCCGCTCCACCTGCCGCTGGTCGAACGAGGGGCTGCCGACGATGAGCGCCACCGGCACCTCCTCCACGTACGAGCCGGCAAGGCAGTTCAGCACGCCGAAGGTGCCCACGCCGTAGGTCAGGCACATGGCGCCGGCGCCGCGCAGGCGGGCGTACGAGTCGACCGCGTAACCTGCCACCCACTCGTTGGTGACACCCACGCGGGTGATCTCCTTCGTCTTGTCCACCACGCTCAGGAACGGCCCCGCGTAGTCGCCGGGAACGGCGAAGATGTGCTCGGCGCCGATCTCCTTCAGGCGCCGGATCAGGTACTCCGAGACGGTGATCTTCGGGGTCGCCATGGCTCAATACCCCAGACTGTATTTGGAGGGCGGGGGCAGCCACGACGGGCGTTTCAATCCGAAGTGCTCCTCCAGCATCAGCTCGGCGGTCTGCAGGGCTCCCTCCACCCAGCCCTGGTTGATGGAGTACGCCTCGCCGCAGATGAACACGTCCTCGGTCTTCACCGGCTTGCGGATCTCCGGCATGACCTTCCAGAACTCGACCCCGGCCTTCCAGGCGTGCCAGCCGGCGCCGTAGGGGTCCGCCGACCAGTCGTGGTACGCGGCCGTGTACGGCTCGGGGACGAACTCCAGGTTGTGGACCTGGCGCACCAGGCTCTGGGCGGTGTCGACCATCTGGGTCGTGATCTCGAACGGCGTCGGCGGGCTCTCGTTCCCCTTGGACACGAATGGGTTCGCCCGGCCGGGGAAGATCGAGTCGCGGCCCAGCGTCTCCGCCTCCAGCGCTTTCCAGAACGGCACGCTGCCGAGGTCGTTGTAGCTCACCATCATCAGGGAATTGTTGTTGTTCGGATCGGCGCCCTTCTGCTCGCCCTCGGTCTGGAAATAGAACGTCTGGCGCAGCGGCATGTCGGTGATCGAGCGGCCGGCCCGCAGGCCCAGCACGCGCCACCAGGGGTAGGGGTAGCCGAGGAAGATCTTGAACGCCGCCTGGCTGATCACGGCGTTCACCATGTCGCGCACGGATTCGTCCTGGACGAGAGGATCCCACCGCACCAGCTCGAGCGAGCGCCGCGGCATCGCCAGGATCACCTGCCCGGCGGAAACCTTGAGCGTCTCCTTGGGCCCGGGGAGGGTACGCCCGTCCGTGCACCCGCAGGCGTCGGTGGCGGTCTTCACGAAGAGCATCGCGTAGCGCCCGTCGTGCTTCGCGAAGGAGTCGAGCCGGCAATTCGTGTGCAGCTCCCCGTCCCGATCCAGGAAGGACTTGACGATGGCCCGCGGCAGCGCTTCGTAACCCGCGTCCAGCGTGCGGTACTTCACGTTGGGGCCGAACTCGAAGACCGGCAGCGACAGCACCGAGGTGGAGTTGGCGACGTTGGTGTAGTAGCCCCCCGCGTCGTCCATGAACTGGTACGCCTCGCTGGTGAGCACGCGGTAGAGCAGGTTCCAGAAACCCGTCTTGTAAAGCTTTTCGCCGTTGAAGATGGAGACCTCGTTCCACTGGTCCGGCGTCAGGTCCTTGGCGTGCGGCACGAGCGAATCCATGACGTATTTCTGGAGCTGGTCGGGGTTCATCCCCTGCTCCGTGGGGTTCAGCAGGTAGGGCACCATGGCGGGATTGGTGAGGTCCTTCGCCCGCATCAGCCGGCGCCGCAGGAACATCAGGTTGTTCATGCCGCCGGGATCGTCGGGCGCGCCCATGGGGAACTCACGGTTGGCCAGCTCCAGCTTGTCGATCAGCTCGCGGACGAAGGCCTGCGAGTCGGGGATGTAGCGCATGCCGCCCAGCTCGGCGTTGACGTTCGGCATCCCGGGGAGCTGCGTCGAGTAGAGCCGCCCTCCCACCCGGTTGCTGTACTCGAAGAGGGCGATCCTCTTGCCCGGATACTTCTGCTTCAGGCGCCAGGCCGAGTAAGCGCCGGCAACCCCGGCGCCGACCACGGCGATGTCTACGTCCAGCTCTGCCTTGTCTTTGTCAAAGGGCTCGAATGCTTCGTGCACCAACCGGGCCATAGGTCTCCTCCGTCAGTAAAAGACTCCATTGGGACTCTGCCGTCTTCGGTCCAGTTATCTCACACCACGGCCGCGAGGCGGGGGGCGGAGGGCTGGGCGGGCCGGCGCTCGCCGATCTGCTGGCGCCACATGGCGTAGTAGAGGCCTTTCTGCTCCAGCAATTCGCCGTGGCGGCCGGACTCGACGATGCGGCCGCGCTCGAGCACGTGGATGCGGTCCGCGTGGAGCACCGTCGACAGCCGGTGGGCGATCAGGATGGTGATGCCGTCCTGGCTCGCGGCCACCTCGCGGATCGTGCCGGTGATCTCCTCCTCGGTCAGCGAGTCGAGGGACGAGGTCGCCTCGTCGAACACCAGCAGGCGCGGCTGGCGCAGCAGGGCCCGAGCGATCGACAGCCGCTGCTTCTCGCCGCCCGAGACCTTGACGCCTCCCTCTCCGATCACCGTGTCGAGGCCGCGGTCGGCACGCGCCAGCAGGCTGTCGCAGGCGGCCTTGTGGAGCACCTCCAGGCAATCGGCGTCGGTAGCAGACGGATTGACGAACAGCAGGTTCTCGCGGATGGTGCCCGAGAAGAGCTGCGTGTCCTGCGTCACGAAACCGAGCTGCGCCCGCAGCTCGTCGAGGTCCAGGTCCGTGCCCGGCTTGCCGTTGTAGAGCACGCGCCCGCTCTGCGGCGGATAGAGGCCGACGAGCAGCTTGACGAGCGTCGTCTTGCCGGAGCCCGACGGCCCGACGAAGGCCAGCGTCTCGCCACCCCCGGCCCGGAAGGAAACGCCGGTCAGCGCCGGGGCCGAGGCCGTCTGGTGGGTGAAGCTCACGTCCTCGAACGCGAGAGAGTCGAGCTTGCCCAGGGGCAAGGGGTTCGCCGGCTGCTTCTCCGTGGGGATCGCCAGGATGGACTGGAAGCTGTCGAGCGACGCCTCGGTCTCGCGGTACGTGTTGATCACCGTCCCCAGCTCCTGGAGGGGGCCGAAGATGAAGAACGAATAGATGAAGAGCGAGAAGAACTGCCCGACGGTGATCTGCCGCGAAAAGATCAGGTACAGCATCAGGAACAGGATCGACGTGCGCAGGGCGTTCACCAGCGTGCCCTGGATGAAGCTCAGCAGCCGCAGCGAGCGCACTTTGCGCAGCTCCAGGCGCAGGATCTTGGCGGTGATCGAGTTGAGCCGGCCGATCTCCTGGCGCGCCAGCCCGAGGCTCTTGACCAGCTCGATGTTGCGCAGCGACTCGGTGGTCGAGCCGGCGAGCGAGGTGGTCTCTGCGACGATGACCTTCTGGATCTTCTTGATCCGTTTCGACAGCACGGAGCTCAGGATGCCCAGGAGAGGCACGGTGAGGAAGAAGACCGGCGCGATGACCCAGTGGACGCTGAAGGCGTAGACCATCACGAAGATGACCCCCACCAGCGTCGTGAACAGCGTGTTGACCGCGATGAGGATCAGCTTCTCGACGTCGGCACGCACCTTCTGCAGCTTGCCGAGGGTCTCGCCGCTGCGCTGGTCCTCGAACATGGAGTACGGGAGCTCTAGAGAGTGTCGGACGCCGTCCGAGTAGAGGTCCGCGCCCAGCCTCTGGGTGATGACGTTGACGAAGTAATCCTGGAAGTTCTTGGCCACCCGCGACACGAACGCCACCCCCACCGCCGCCGCGAGGAGCAGGCTGACGCCGCGGAAGAACTGCGACGTGGTGTACTCGCTGTAGCGGGTCGCGTACTCGTCGATGACGTGGCGGAAGATCAGGGGATCGAGGAGGGAGAAGACCTGGTTCACCGCCGCCAGCAGGAGGGCCAGGATGACGAGCCCCCAGTAGCGGCGTAGATAGGAGTAGAGGAGTTTCATGGGCCCTATGGTATGCCAGTCACCTCCTCTGGGTCTGCCATCGCATCAAGCAGACTTGCGGGAAGCCTGCCATGAGATGCGGGTTCTTCGGTCGGGTCCGTTCATGGGAAACTCCATAAGGGCTGTGTCTGGGAAGTCGGTGCCAGGAGCCCATCACCGCGAGCCCGGAGGGCGGCAGACTCGTAGCCCAGGGCGTCAGCCCTGGGAAGGAAGCACCCCACCCTCCCAAGAGCCCCGCAGGGGCGGCAGACTTCCTTTTCGGAGCGTGAGCCTTGGATTTCTGCCGCCCCTGGCGGGGCTCTCAAAGCTTTTATGCCCTCTCCCCAGGGCTAACGCCCTGGGCTATGAGTCTTCCGCCCTCCGGGCTCGCGTCGTGGGGCTCCTGGAGCTTACAGCTTACCCTTGAGCTATCACACTCGGAGGTTCCGGCACCGGATACCCATTCTCCAGCCGAGCCTCAATCCAAAGCTCGCGCGAGTCTGCCAAGTTGGCAACCGCCTCTTCGAGAGAGGCGCCTTCCGCCATGCAGCCATCGAGGTCAGGGTTAGTAACGAAATAACCGCCACGCTCTCCCTCTTGAATCTCAATGGGGTAAGTTAGACTCAGATAATAAGAAGAATTTTTAGTGGACATCGCTGGCCTCGCTATACTGGCGATCAGGATCATAACACTGGCTGATATTCAGTGCTGGGGGACGGGCTCAAGGCAGCGGACCTCCTCTACTCGTGGCGCAGGGCGATCCCGGGATCCACCTCCGCGGCCCGGATCGCCGGCAGGTAGCTCGCGATCCCGGCGACGGTGAGCATCACCACGCTCACGGCCACCAGGACCGGCACGTCCAAGGGTCCGACGCCAAACAGGAGCGTGCCCAGCCAGCGGCCGAGCGCCGCGGCACCGCACAAGCCCAGGAGCAGTCCGCCCAGCACGATCGACAGGCCCTGCCACAGGACGGTGCGGGCCACGCGGTCCGAATCGGCACCCAGGGCGAGCCGCACGCCGATCTCGTGGGTGCGCTGCCCCACGTCGCTCGACAGCACGCCGTAGAGGCCGAGGCACGCCAGCCAGAGCGCGATAACGGCGAAGCCGCCCAGCAGGCGGACCCGAACGCCCGAGTCGGCCGTGGCGAGGGCGACCTGCTCGTCCATGGTGGCGATCTCGTCGATGACCAGCTCCGGGTCGAGCCGATGCACCACCTGCCGCACGGCGGGAGCGAGCGAGGCCGCCGCTCCCTCGGCGCGCAGGACGAAGCGGGCCATGGGCCAGTAGGTGTCCCGCGTCAGCACGAAGACTTCCGGCATCGGCTCGGACTGATCGGCGCTCAGGCGAACGTCGCCGACGACGCCGGCGATCTCGAACCAGACCGGCGGCTCCCCTTTCTCCGGCTTGACGTCGAACGTGATCCGCCGGCCGAGCGCGTCGCCGGCCGGGAAATACGTCTTCGCCAGGGTTTCGTTGATCAGGGCCTCGCGGGGGCCGTCCTGGCCGGCGCGCTCGCGCAGGAAACGGCCGGACGCGAGAGGGATGCCCATCGCCGCAAAGTAGCCGGCGCTGGTGGCGCGATGCGAGACCGGCTTCTCCGTCAACCGCGGCGAAAGGAGGAGCCCGTCGACGGCGATCGGACCGGACTGCGATCCGCCTTCGAACGGCAACCGGTCCACGAGGCCCGCCGCCTTGACGCCGGGCAAGGCCGAGAAGCCTTCCAGGGCCTGCCCGTAAAAGCTTTCCAGCCTCGTGCCCGGAGTGTTCCAGGGGAAGTTGATCTTCACCGTCAGGACGGAGCCAGGCTTAAATCCGAGCGGCACGCTGCGCATCACGAAAAGGCTTCTGGCGAGCAGACCGACCCCCACCAGCAGGATGACCGACAGCGTCACCTGGGCGGCGACCAGGAAGCGGCGAGCCCGCAGGCCACCTCGCGAGGTGCCGGAACGGCGGCCATCCCGCAGCCCCGCGCTCGGCAATTGGCGGGACGACTGCCAAGCGGGAGCGAGGCCGAACGCCAGCCCGCAGAGCAGCGAGAGGACCAGGCTGAAACCGGCGACGCGAAGGTCGAGCTGCGCCGAGGCGAGTCGCGGCGTGTCCGCCGGCAGCAGGCTCTTGAGGGTCGCCAGCGAGGCCTGGGCGAAGGGCAAGGCGAGAGCCCCGCCAGAGACGGCCAGGAGCAGGCTCTCGACGAGATAGAGCCGGATCAACCCGCCACGGCCGGCGCCGAGAGCGGCCCGGATGGACGATTCGCGCTGCCGCTCGGCCGCCCGTGCCAGCAAGAGGCTCGCGATGTTGACGCACGCGATCAGCAGCACCAGCGCCGCCGTGCCCAGGAGCACCAGGAGAGGCAGCCGTGCGCTCTGGCTCTGATCCTCCTGCAGGAGAACCGGCCGGGCGGCGCGGTCCGCGTCGGAGTCCGGATACTGCTTCGCGAGGCGCCCGGCGACGGTGCTCAACTGGGCCTGCACTCCCGCCAGGGTGGCCGCCGGCTTCATGCGCGCCACGACCTTCAGGAAGCCCGCCTGGCGAGAGGTCTGCTGGACGTCCAGCGGCGCGGGAATCAACAGGTCCAGGCTCTCGGGATAGCCGAGGCGGTCGGAAACGATGCCGATGACGAGAAACGGCTCGCCGCTCAGGCGAAGGATGCCGCCGAGCAGGCGCGGATCGGCGCCGAAGCGGCGGCGCCACATGCCCTCGCCGACCAGCGCGACGCGATCGCCAAGGCCCGCCTCCTCCGCCGGTGTGAAGCCACGCCCCCGCAACGGCCGGACGCCAAGGACGGCAAGCGGATGCCCGACGGTACGAATCGCGTCCAGGCGCACGGGATCTCCCTGGCCGGTAAGGACCAGACCTTCGCCGTAGAAGCCCGCCACCGCCTCCAGGTCCGTCACCTCTCTCCCCCAGTCGGCCATCCGCGCCGGGTTGCTGCCGCTCTCCTCGCCTTTCTTCGACTCCTCGATCACCACCAGGCGATCCGGGCCGGGAAGCGGCAACGGCCGCAGGATGACCGCGTCGACGATGCTGAAGATGGCGCTGTTGGCGCCGATGCCGAGAGCCAGCGAGCACACCGCGGTGAAGGCGAGCCCCCGGCGCCGCGACAGTGTACGGACCGCCAAACGGGCGTCGCGCACCAGGGCGTCGGCCCACGCGAGCCGGTCGGCGTCGAGCGTACGGTCGCGGAGCAGGGCCGTGTTGCCGAACCGCCGGCGGGCGTCGGCCCGCGCCTCGGCGGGCGACATCCCCCGCGCGACGTTGTCGCGCGTCCGCTGCTCGATGTGAAACTCCTGCTCCTCCGCGATCAGGTCGTACTGTGAATCGCGGTGCCAGAGACTGTTGCGCAGACGCCCTATCCAGCCCATTGCCTTACCTCCTGGATCAAACGTCCTAAGCGAAACGCAGGACGCAGCCCACGCCGTGCGTCAGACGCCGCCAGCTCTCTTCTTCCTCGGCCAGTTGCCGCCGGCCCGCGGCCGTCAGCGAATAGACGCGAGCCCGGCGCTTGGACTCCGTGAGCGCCCATTCCGAGCGGATCCAGCCGTCCTGCTCCATGCGGTGAAGGGCGGGATAGAGCGATCCCTCCTCGACGCGCAGGATCTCCTCGGAGACCGTCTGGATGTGGTGCGTGATGGCATACCCGTGCAGGGGAGCCGCCGACAGGGTCTTGAGGATCAGGAGGGTCAGCGTGCCCTGCAGGACGTCGTGTTTGGCTTTCGGCAAGAGACCGCTCCTCTCTCGATACCTAGATGACTAGGTAAGAGTAGAGCGGCTGAAGCGGATTGGCAAGCCCCTTGGAATGCAAGACCCCAAAAAGAGGGCCGGCCGAGCTTACTCGGCCGGCCCTCTTTGGCAAGGAGCACGAAGGGAGAAAGGTTTTTTTAAAGCTCAGGGCCGCCGGGGCCACCGTCGTGGTGCATGTCCTTGAACTTCTTGAATTTCTCGAGCTGATCGGCGTTCAGCAGGGCGCTGAACTTCGCCATGGCGGCCTCGTGGAGGGCTTTGAGCTGCTCGCCCGTGGCATGCGCGGCGATCATCTTCTGGCCGATCTCGGTGGCGTCCGGGTTGTCGCCGTCGAGCAGCGCATGGATCTCCTCCATCTGCTGATGGTGCTGCTCCATCAGGGGCCCGGCCTTGGCGAAGGTCTCCTCGTGGAGCTTCTTGGCGGCAGCCTTCTGCGTGTCGGTGAGGGACAGGGCCTTGCTGACATGCTCCATCATCTGCGCCATACCTTCCGGACCGCCCATATGGGCCATGTGGCCACCCATGTGATGGGATCCGGGGCCCTGTGCATGGAGGGCCAGGGCGGCGCCCACGACCAGCGCCGCGGCGAAGCTGAGAGTCAGAATCTTTTTCATGGTGATCTCCTTGTCAGACGCCGCTCATTGCGGCGCTCTTGTAATCGATCCTCAGTATAGGGACTCACCGCAAGGCAGTCCTCAAGAGAAAGCAAGATACTTGTAAAGAATGTAAAGCCCATCAGCCGGCGAAGCGGTAGCCGCGGCGGTGAACTGTGAGGATGAGCTCGGGACGCGACGGGTTGCGCTCCAGCTTCTGGCGCAGGGAGGCCACGTGCACGTCCACCGTGCGCGTGGTGGGCATGGCGTCGTAGCCCCACACCTTGTCGAGGAGCTCGTCGCGGGTCATGAGCGCGCCCCGGTTCTGGATGAAGTAGGCGAGGAGCTTGAACTCCATGGCCGAGAGCGGCACGGGCTCGCCGCCGCGGAAGACCTCGGCGCGGCGGAAGTCCACCCGCACGTCGCCGAAGCCCTGGGTGCCCGCCGGCACGGAGACCGGCGCCCGGGCACGACGGAAGAGGGCCTCGATGCGGGCCAGCAGCTCGATCATCTCGAAGGGCTTGGTGACGTAGTCGTCCGCTCCCAGCTTGAGGCCGACGACCCGGTCCACCACCTGGCCCCGGGCGGTGAGCATCACGATGGGCACCTGGACGCCCCGGCCGCGCAGCTCGCGGCAGACCTCGAAGCCGTCCCGCCGGGGCAGCATGACGTCGAGCAGGATGAGGTCGAAGGAGCCTTCGAGGGCCCGCGAGAGGCCTTCCTCGCCGTCGCCGGCGGTCTCCACCTGGAAGCCCTCGCTGACGAGCCGGTCGGTCAGGGTGAGCACGAGGCTCGGCTCGTCCTCCACGAGAAGGATGCGCCGTGCCGCAGGCCGCTCCGAGGCCGCGGATCTTTCTGTAATCAAGCAGGCTCCTCCACCGCCAGGACATCTTCCGTAGCGGCCGGCGCGGCCGGCAGTTGAAGCGTGAAGACACTGCCTTCTCCGGGTCCCGGCGCGACCGTAACCCGCCCGCCATGGGCCTCGGCGATGTGGCGCACGAGGCTCAGGCCCAGACCGCTGCCGGGAATGGTCCCCGCCGCCGCGTCCCGGCCCCGGAAGAAAGGCTCGAAAAGGTGGGGCCGGTCCTCCGCGCGGACGCCCGGCCCGCGGTCGGCGACGGTGATTTCAATCTGTCCCACAAGCGGTCCCGAAGGAGCGCGCCGGGCCTGTACCCCGATCCAACCCGCCCGGCCGCCATACTTGACGGCGTTCTCGAGCAGGTTCTGGAGGGCCTGGCGCACGGCGGTGGCGTCCGCCAGGATGGGCGGCAGGCCGGCCTCGACGTCGCGCTCCACCTCGATACGCTTCTCCTGGAACAGCCAGCGGCAGTCCTGAAGGGCGCCATCGACGATCTCCCCCACCTCGACCGGCCGCGGGTGATAGACCCGCCGGCCCGACTGGATGCCGGCGAATTCCAGGGCCTGCCCCACCATGTTGGAGAGCCGCCGCCCCTCGCCCTCGATGAGGGCGCCGTAACGCCGCACCTGGGCGGGCTCGGCGACCACGCCGTCGGCCAGGTTCTGCCCCGCCGAGCGGATGGCGGTGAGCGGCGTGTTCAGCTCGTGGGTGACGCCGGCCACGAACTCGATCTGCTGGCGGGCGAGGCGCTGGGCCCGCTGGGTCGTCACCATCATCATGGCCGCCGTGGCTCCCAGCAGCGTCAGGATGCCCAGGCTGATCGCCAGGTTCCGGCGGCGAATGGCGGCCACGGCCTGCTCCAGGGAGCCGTCGCGGCGCTTCATCACCAGGCGCCAGGCCCCATGCTCGCGCCCGCGCCCCTCCGGCGGTCCTTCCATCCGTGGCCAGGCCGGGCCGCCGGGCCGTGGACCGCCTTCTGGCCCTCGCCCGTTCCAGATCGACCGCAACTCCTCGAAAGGCCGCACCTCCAGGGTCGCCAAGCTGAGGTCGCCATCGCCGAAGGAAGCGGCGGGCATCTTGGGATCGGAGAGGAAGACGACCTGGGCGGGATCGTCAGCGTCCACCACGGCGAGGGCGTAATCGGTTCCCAGGGAGCCGTCGAAATACCGGCGGGTCAGGGCGGGGAAGACCTCGTCGGAGATCGTCCTCAGGTCGAGCCGCACCACCACATGGTCGCCGATTCGTGGCTCCCGGTGCGGACCCGGAGGAGGCTCCGGCGGCGGACCCAAAGAAGAACCCGGATGTCCATCGTGTCGCGGACCTGGCGGTCCATCCCGCCGCGGCTCCGGAGGCTGGTGGCCCTCGGGCGGCGGCGTGAAGGAGAGCGGCAGAATGAGGCCGGGCAAGGACCCTACGACCCTCATCCCCATGCCAAAATCGCCGTGCCTCGGACCCGGCCCATGGGGCCTCTCGTGCACGCGCCGCGCGAGCTCCGTGAGCTCGGGAGTCCAGGGTGATGCCACGAAGCGGTGCTCCGCCGGCCGCAGCACCAGGACCTCGGCCCCGTCAGGGTTGGGCCGCACCAGGAAGACGTCGCGGATGAGGCCCGGATAGGGCGCCTCGGCCTTCCAGCGGTCATATTGGCGGACGACACGCTCGGTCTTCTCGCCGTCGCCGAGCGGCTCCATGGCCGGATGGAAGTAGAGGAAGACCCGGGTGACCTCGCGGTCGAAATCGTCGGCGACGCGGGAGCCGGCGGTGAACAGGCTCGACCGCATCCGCTGCCGCTCCATGGCGCTCACCTCGCCGCTCCACCGGTACTGGAGCGTGGCCAGGACGGCCAGCAGAACCAGCAGCAGCGCTGCGATGGCCAGGGGCCGCCGTTGCGAGAAAGTCCGGGGCGTCATAACCTACCGAGTGTAGCAGCCGAGAATCCAGAGCGGCCCGGAGCAACCACGAACTTTACATCCCTTACAAATTCCTTTCTTTTCCCGAACACCCAAACTCAGGCGGAGAAACTGACGATGAAACGAGCCCTGCGATGGAAAGGGATGATCGGTCTGCTGGTTCTTCTGGCCGCCCTCCCCGCTTTGGCGGCCGAGGCGAAGCGGCCCAACCTTCAGGGGACCTGGAAGCTTGACGAGGATCTGACCGCCCGGATTCGGGCACGCGACCAGCAGACGAGCTCCGAAATCGGGTTTCCGGAGGGGATGAGCGGGCCGACCGGCGGCGGTCTTCCCGGCGACCGTTTTCCAGGCGGCGGTACAGGCGAAGGCTTTCCCGGCGGCGGCCCCACCAACGACCCCCGTGGCGCCAGAATTCCGGGCGGACCGCCGGATGACGAAAAAGCCCCTCCGCCGCCCTCGCTCAAATCCCTCGACACCCTGACCATCACGCAGACGGATGGCGAGATCACCATCACCGACCAGGAAGGCCACGTCCGCAACCTCAAGACGGACAACAGCAAGGTCCGCGACGAGAAGGCTCCCCGAGGTCCGGCGGAGCTTCGGGCGAGTTGGGAAAAAGACGGCACCCTCACCGTGAAGGTCAGACCCAACAAAGGTCCCAGGGAAACGGAGTCCTACGTCGTCTCGAACGACCGCAAGCACCTCTATCTGACCGTCGTGATAGATAGCGACGGCTTGAGGCCGGCCCTCAAGATCCTGCGGGCATATCAGCCGGCTCCAGAGGCCAGCGCGCCGGCGAATCCCTGATTCCCGGATCGAATCGCATGGCGGTGCCGATCGGCAGGCGTGGTGTGTGGCTGGTGGCGGTCCTGGCGCTCCTCGGGGCCTTGGTCCTGCTGCGGGACCGCTGGATGTGGATCCTGCCGTTCGGCGACCCCGGCCCGCCGCCGGGCCGGTTGGTCGACGTGGGCGGCTTCCGGCTCCATCTCGTCTGCGAGGGCGAGGGCAGCCCTACCGTGGTGCTCGACGCGGGGTCCGCGGACGCCTGGCTGACCTGGTTCAAGGTCCAGCCCGCGCTCGCGAAGGTGACCCGCGTCTGCTCCTACGACCGGGCGGGGATTGGCTACAGCGACCCGGGCCCCCAGCCGCGCAGCCGGCGGCGGATCGTCGAGGAGCTGCGAACCCTGCTCCACCGGGCTGGAATCCCTCCGCCCTACGTCCTGGCCGGCCTCGTCCTCTCCGCCGGAAAGAGGCAACGCCCGCCGGACCGGTCCCCGGAGCTTCACGATCGATGGGTGCGTATCGCGGCCGAGCTCCAGGACGATCTGGCAGCCCGCTCGCCCCGGTCCCGGCATGTCACGGTCGAAGGCGCGGGACACCTTATCCACTGGGACCGGCCGGACGTGGTGATCCGGGAAGTAACGACGCTCGTTTCAAGGCTCCCCGCCAAACCCGAAAGAGGAATGACATGAAAAGAGCTCCGCTCCTCGTACCGATCTTCTTCCTTGGCTTCCTCTGCCTGACCGCCGCGTTCGGAGCGGAAACGCCGCAGGCGAAGACCGCCGCCACCGTGGAAGTCCGCCTGAGCGAGTATGCCGTCGAAATGCCGCCAACCCTGCCCTCCGGGCCGACGGCCTTTCTCGTCCGCAACGAAGGCCGCAAGAGCCACAGCTTCAAGATCGAAGGACCGGGGATCGACGGCATGCTGGAAGCCATCCTGCGGCCCCACGGGACCGGCCGCCTGGAGGTCACGCTCCAACCCGGCGAGTACAAGGTCTACTGCCCCATCGGCAGCCACGCGGCAAAGGGCATGACGCGGCCCTTGGTTGTCGAACCCAAGCGCGACTGAGCGACAGCGCCGATGGGGCCATCCGGAGCTGTCGCTGGCCGCGCCGGGCCTCCGTCAGGACACTTCCCTCAGACGACCGCGCTCGGCTCGCCGACCGGGGAGAACTGCTTTGTCATCCACTCCTGCCACAAAGGCTCGTCGCTGGCGAAGACGGCCTCCGCCCGATCGCCGTACAGGTAGAGACTGATCACCGGATGAACTTTGCCACCCCAGGTGTAAGCGCCGATCACGGCGACGCCGGGGGCCGGCTCGTCGAGGCGGAGGATGAGCTCGTGAACGTGCTTGCCCTCGCCGGTCCGTTCGACGACGCCGGCGAGGGGCGGCACGCCGGAGGCGGGTGTGCTCCGCCGCTCGCCCTTTGCAGCTCCCGTGAGGCCGAGCGCAGGAGCCAGCGCGTTCCATGCCTCGGGCTCCGACCCGGGAGCCTCCCCCATCAGTCGAAGACCCGAGCACCGCTGACCAGGGAAATGAGTCGAATACAGCCGTAAAACGTGGAAGTAAGGCCCCCAGCCGGCTTCGAAGCCCTCGAGCTGATCGTCCCACTCGTCGCTGCTCGCGAACAGGCTGTGAACCATGCGGACCACGCAGATGCCGCCGGAGCGCGCCTCGACGAAGAGCTCGGTGGCGAGCGGAGGCGCGTTCGGACTCCAGTCCCGCTCTTCGTAGGCGAACCGCGAGGGAGGCTCCCACGCGGTCACAGTTCCGGGTGCGTCCACGCCCGCGCCAAAGTGGAAGGTGATGGCGCCGCCTTCGCGCTCTTCGACCTCGGTGGGAACAAACCAGCACGTAATTCCCGGCCCCGTCGCGATGGCCTGCCAGACCTGCTCAGGCGTGCCAGGGACCTCGACCGCGACTTCGACCGATCGGCATCCGGATTCGCCTGTCTTGACGCTCATGAGAACCGCTCCTTCATCCATTCCTGCCACAAAGGCTCGTTCCGCACGGCCGCATCCGCCGCCGCCTCGCCGTACAGATAAAAGCTGAGCATCAGGAAAGTCTTTCCACCCATGGTGAAGGCGCCGAGGGAGACGGCGCCGGGCGCGGGCTCGTCGGTTCGCAGGAGAAGCACGTGGGGATGCGGGCTGCCTTCACCGGTCCATTCGACGAGGCCGGCGAGGGGCGGCGCACCCGCCGGCGCGCTCCGTTTCTCGCCCGTGGCGGCGCCCGCGAGGCCGAGCGAAGCGGTCAGCGCCTCCCAGGCTTTGGCTTCGGGCTCGGGGGTCATCGACATCAGGCTGAAGGAGGAGCATGGCCATCCCTGAAAATGGGTGAGGTACAGCCGCAGGATGCGGAAGAAGCCCGGCCAGCCGGATTCGACGCTCTCGAGCTGATTGTCCCAGTCGTCGCTGCTGGCGAACAGGCTGTGGACCACGCGGACGACGCAGGTGCCGCCGGAGCGCGCTTCGACGATCCATTCCGTGGCGAGCGGCGGGGCGCCCGGCCCCATGCCCCCGCTTTCGGCGGCGAACCGGCGGGGCGGATCCCAGGCCGTCACGGTGGCGACGGAGTCCATGCCCGGACCAAAGTGGCGGGTCATGGCGACGGGTGCGCCGTCGCGCTCTTCGACCTCCGTTTGAACGAACCAGGACGAGATTCCGGGACCCGTCGCGATGGCCCGCCAGACTTCCTCCGGCGTGCCCGGGACTTCCACTTCGACCTGGACCGACCGGCGTCCAGACGCCTCTTTCTTCACGCTCATGATGGCTCCTTGGGTTTGGATTCATGCGGCAAGGGGTGGGCCACCACCACCAGGCGATGCGCGCGGCCGCCAGGGGCCGACTCATCGTGGTAGCGGACTACGAGTTGAGCAATCGCTTCGGTGAGATCGCGGCTGAAGGCGGCGCGGTCCGCCGCCGACTTGAACCGGATCTCGGTGTCCAGGGACAGGGTCGGCAGACGTTTGCGGATCTCCCTCGAACGGCGCAGGAGAGCATTGACCTCGCGGATCACGCGGGCCGCCAGGGCGATGAGATAGCTCGCGGAAAGACGGTCGGCGCCCCGGTCCGGATCCGAGGCGACCGGTCCCATGGCGCTCGGCGAGATGACGTAGGAAGCGGCGGTCGCCACCAACCGGCGTTCCGTCAGGCCACCCCACTTGCGTTCCTCGGCCACCCGTACCAACCCGTGCTCCTCGAGGGCGCGCAGGTGGTAGTTGACTTTCTGGCGCGCGATCCCCAGGCGCGTGGCGAGCGCCGCGGCGGAAGCGGGCTCCGCCAGCTCTGAAAGCAGCCGGCTCCGGACAGGGTCCAGGGCGATCGTCGCCGCCGCCGGATCTTCGATGACTTCCACGTCGAGCATGGGCTTATTCTGCCCTTGACAGTTTTTCCTGTCAAGGGGCGGCGCGCCCCGTTCGCGCGGACCTCAACCGCCCTGAATTCGCCGACGGAGATTGTCCTTACTCGAGGCTCCGCGAGCGCACTTCCTCGGAGGTGAGCCCATACAGGGGCGGCCCCTGGATCCCGAGCATCGACAGATACACGTAGATCTGCCCCCGGTGATGCACTTCATGCTCGACCATGGAGCGGAGCCACTTCCACACCGCCAACTCGGCCCCGCCGGGCGTAACGCACTTCCGCTGAAGATCCGAGGGAGACAGGCCCGCGAAGATCTCCACCGACTCGGCGTGCATTCGATGGAGATAGGCAAAGACTTCCTCGTAGCCATCCGCCAGCTCGCGGCCATGTCCAGGATACCGGCTCGGCCGAAGAGCGGCATTCTCCGCGAACATGTACCGCTCGATGGCGCCGAGGTGCCGCAGGATGTCGCCGAAGGAAAATGTCCCCTCACGGTAGCGCCATTCCAGTTGGTCCGGCGGGATGCAGCGCGCAACCCGGAGGGTTCTCTCGCGGACCTTTTCGAAATAGGTCAAGAAGGACTCGGCGGTTGTGATTTCCATATCATTGTTACTCCTGCCGCAGAATCAGCTCAGGCGCGGTTTCGCCGGTAGCGGCGATGAACTTGTAAGTAATCCTTACAGGTTGACGCCTCGGAGTTTAGCCACGAGTTCGTGGCGTCAATGACCATGACCGTCGGTCGCGAGACTGATGGAAGCCTATAGGCTGGTGCGGCTCACGTGGAGGCAGCTCCAAATCAGCGCCTCTTTTGGGGTTGAAGATTTCAGGAACAGATCGCCTAGCCGCTCCGGCGGGGAAACGGCTCGCGTCAGGATTTGACGGGCCTCCTCTTCCATGGACACCCGTGCCGAACTGCACGATCCCTGAGCCGGCCGTAGGTCTCGTCGAGTTTACGGATGCTCAAGTTTGCCAAGAGAACACCTTCCCGTCCAAACCAGCTCGATGTTAGCACATGCTGTGAGTGGTGGGTTGCCGGCGTGCTTGACCGGCGAGGATGGCGCCACGCATCACGCGTACTCCCGCTGGGTGCAGTACGCAAGGGGCGAGCCTGGCTGTCGTCACCGGATTCCTCGGGCTATTCCGTTGAGCGGCAGGCCCAAGGCCTGCCGCTCAACTCTTGAATACAAACTAGCTGCTATGGGGAGTTGTATTCGAAGGCGAAGCGAATACGGAAGGCCGCCGCGCCAGTCTCCGTATAGAGGATGGAGAGGAGGTCCCCGTTGTTGAATGTCACGGTGTTCACCGTGTCACTGCAGGTCGTAGCCACGCCGGAGACTGTGCAGGTCAGTGGCGTGGTGCTCCCGTTTTTACGGATTCTGATGGTCGCCGACCCACCCGCGCCTGGAGCTGCCGTTAGGCTGACGACCAGCTTACTCGCCGTACCTGAAGGGAGTGGGACGTTGACGTTGGCCTCTGTCGTACTCGTTGTCGCACTCCATGGCATCAAAAAGCTATTGGTACCTGTGTTGGCGTAGTTACCCCCGATTGCTGAGCCACTGGTGCCGTTTGCGCCTGCTGCCCCGGTATCCCCCTTTTCCCCTTTCTCACCCCGAGGACCTTGAGGTCCCTGCTGTCCTGTCGCTCCCGTATCGCCAGTCGCGCCCGTACCTCCCCGTTGCGCGACGAGCTCCCAGGTCGCCGGCGACGTGTTCGGCGCGTTATTGGTATTGCTGTTTGTCAGGCTGATGTAGCTCGAGCCGTCGAAGCTCACCACATCTCGGGTCATGTAGGTAGTCAGACTGCTCCACGGGCCCTTCCACTGGATGCCCGTCGGTCCTACTGGACCCGTTGCCCCTGTGAGGCCCTGAGGACCCGGAGGACCCACTGGCCCCTGCTCTCCCGGCGGGCCGGGCTCCCCCTGAGGTCCCATCGGACCCTGACTTCCCGTCGCGCCGGTATCGCCACGCTGCGCGATCAAAGCCCAACTCGACGGCGACGTATCCGGCACGTTGCCGGTATTGTCGTCCGTCAGACTGATGTAGCTCGAGCCTTCAAACTGTACGACGTCCCCCTGCGCATAGGTGGTCGCGCCGCTCCACACTCCTCTCCAGGTGAGACTCGTTGGGACGGGCGGATCTGGTGAACCTATCTTGACGACAAACGCATCGATGACCCCGCCATTATAAGTCTGGTCGAAGCCGGGAAAAGCTCCAAAACCACTCCCATCTGGAAAGCCACCTGACGAGGTGGTGTATCCTGTGACATACGCATTGCCACTCCCGTCCACTGCAATACCGGTCCCAAGCTCGTCATAGGATCCTCCTCCAGGTCCGCCAATGTAGGTGGCGTATATAAGACCAGTCCCTGCCGGGTTGAGCTTTACGACGAAAATGTCGTGGGGGCCGCCGTTATAGGTGATGTCCGGTCCCGAAAAGCCGCCGAAGCCATTTCCATCGGGAAATGTGGACTCCGTCGAATTTGTAAAGCCCGTGACATAGGCATTACCACTACTGTCTACAGCGACTGATTCGGCTTCCTCGTCACCACCGGCACCGCCAATATAGGTCGCGTAGTCGAAAGCCGTTCCGGAGGAGTTGATCTTCACGACGAATGCGTCCCAGCCACCGTTGTAGGTCTGATCGAAACCAGGAATGCTGCCGAAACCCTGACCGGTTGGAAACGTATTTTCCGTGGATACCGTCCGCCCTGTGATCCAAGCACTCCCTTGAGAGTTGACAGTCAAGCCAGGAGTATACCGATCCTCTTGCGCTCCCCCGATGAACGCGACGTAGGAGAATGAAGTGCCCGCGGCGTTGAGCTTGACCACAAAGGAATCAAAGCTGCCACCCGCGTAGGTTGTATTCGGACCGGGGATGGCGCCGACTCCATCGCCATCGGGAAAGGTATCCTCGTGGGAGGCCGTGCTTCCGCCAACATAAGCATTACCTGCCGCGTCGACGCCAATGGCATAGCCATTGTCAAAACTGTTTCCACCAATGTAGCTTGCGTACTGTAAAGCGTTACCATTCGGGTTGACCTTCACCACGAAAGCGTCGGCGTCTCCGTTGTGGGTTTGATCAGCCCCGGGCAGGGACCCAAATCCGGTTCCGGACGGAAATGTTGCTTCGCTTGAATATGTCAAGCCAGTCACGTAGGCGTTACCCGAGCTGTCAAGCGCTAACCCCGGTTCCCGATCATCGCTTGCTCCTCCAATAAAACCCGAGTAGACCAGCGCCGTGCCGGAAGCATTCAGCTTCAGAAGAAAGATATCCCTGGGACCGCCGTTGTAGCTCAAGTCAGGACCACCGACCACGGGAAACTGAGCCCCGCTGTTGGTGTAGCCCGCTACGTATGCGAACCCACTGCTGTCCACGGCAATTTTGTCCCCTTGATCATCGCCGCTCCCTCCGACATATGTAACATACTCCAGCCCCTCACCAGATGGCATGACTTTCGCGATAAAGGCATCGGAGCCCCCGTTGTAGGTCGTGTCTCTGCCCAAGAGGGAGCCAAAGCCGGTTCCCGTTGGGAAGGAAACCTCCGCCGAGGTGCTATGTCCGGTGATGTAGGCTGCCCCAGAGCTGTCCACGGCAACACTATGACCACTGTCCTCGCCTGCGCCTCCCAAATAACTGGCATAGACGAAAACCGCGGGGTCAATGGTGAGTGGTTTCGTGCGGTCGTAACTGGCCAGGGTGAAGCCAAAAGTCCCGGCTTCGGTGTCTGCCAACTCGTACTGCGTGCCGACCTCGGTTCTCCGCCCATTCGATTCCTGGAATGAGAAGGGTCGCTGGTCGCGCAGTGCGCCCAGGGGAGTGTCTACGGCTAGCTCGCCGGAGGATTCGAGCCGGAGGGTATCGCCGCCGCGATAGCGAAGGCGAATCTGCTCGGGGTCTGCTCCAGGCTTGACCCTGAACTCATACTTGACGCGCTGGACATCCCCTATCAGGGCCAGATCGATACCGGGCCACAGATCTGCGTACACCAGGCGCAGGTAAGAGGGGAGGCCCGTGCGCCAATTTTCCCTGCCTCCAGTGAATAGGTTGACCAGGGGGCCTTTCCCCTCACCTTTAACCAGCGCGTCAGGCCTGGCACCTACGAACTCCAAGCGTAACGCGACAGCGGTGCTTGTCGACTGGGAAGATTGCGTGGAGACGTGGCGGTTGTTGCCCGCGTTGGATTCAAGGACAATTGTAAGACCATCGTCGCCGACAAATAAGGCTCTGTCGCGGCCGTGTAGGTAATAACGCACCGGATTCGCTACCTGTCCCCGGTTCTCGATGAAGTAGAGCGACGGCCGACCATGCCACGTGGCGAGGCCCGCCGTTGGAGAGAGGTCGACGCCCGAAGGAACACTGATTACTTGCCCATAGACCAAGGTGCTCCATAGAAGAAGGCCACTCGCGATCAGGAATTGCTGTTTGCGTTTCATTCCTAAATCCTCCTTGAGTCAGTGCATTGGCAGAAGCGCGCGCCTCCTAGTGTCCAGTCATCCTGGCCGCGCTGTCAAAGCTGTCCAGATTTTGAACGCTTTTCGCAATGCTCTCGGAGGATTCCGAGTAAGGCAAGGCAGAGAATTTGTTCGGAAATGAATGGATAAATGAACGTGAGTTGCCGACCTGCTCAGCGCTTGGGTGAGCTTCGACGGCTGAGGAGCTGGTAGAGCGTTCCGGGACTGATGCCGAGGAGCGCCGCAGTCCTCCTCTTATTCCCCCTCGCGAGCGCGAGCACTCGGGCCGCCTCGGACGCATTTAAATAGTCGAGATTCCTTATAGGAGCGAAGAACTCGTGCGCGAGGAAGCGAAGGAAATCTTTCCGCCACCCCTCCCGGGCACCGGCCTCCTCCGCGAAACTTGCTCCGAGGAACCACGGCTCTCGTCCGGCGAGGAGCAGCCGCCCAGTTCGCTTGATCGTCTGCTCAGGGATCGAAGATCGCGCGTCTTCGGTGAGTGAGCTGAGAAGTTTGGTCTCCTCTGGCGAGAACCCACCCTCGCTTTCTAAAATTCGGAGTACTCCGCGTCGTGTCCTTTCGAAGGAAGCAAACGTTTCCGCTCCCAAGGTAGCCTTGATCCGCACGAGGAGATCGGTCCGCTTGCCAGGGAGTCCCACCCCCACCTGCGCGATATGGTAGGCGAGGGCCAAGGCGGCATCGGCCGGGGATAGCTTTCGCTGGTCGGCTCTTGCCTGAACGATCGAAGTAATAGACGGCGGATGTGGCAGTTGCTCCGAGGAACCTTGGAGCAGGAGCTCAAGCGCCGCCTGGGACAAGGAGACCTCCTCGATCTCAAGCCAGGCGGCGCCGATCTGGAGCCGGAGGCCGGGCGTAAGCACGGCGCGCATCACCCGGCAGCCTTCAATCAACAGCCCATTCCTCGACCCCAGATCCAGAATCTCGACGCCCTCTGGGCGGCGCCGGACAAGCGCATGCTGGCGGGAGACACCAGGGACGCGCAAGACGATGTCATTTTCGGAGGCGCTCCCGAGCCGGGCGTCTCCTTCTGAAACGGGGAAAACCTGCTCCTCGTAGCCGTACGTTGCGAGGAGGCGATACATCCGAAGATCTCTCTTAAGAAGAGACGCCTGTCAGAGGTCCCTACGAATGCGGCGGGCGCGCTCTTCTACGAGATCCAGATGGCCCCGTGCAATGATGCTCCGCGCCTGCTCCACGCGTATGCCCTCCAAGGCGGACTGGACGACCTCTGCGGCTTCTCTCGCCCGGCCCTGCCTGGCGAGGAGCTCGGCCCGGAGCGACAGGGCTTCGGCCCGTGTTTCCGGCCGTTCGGCGAGGAAGCGGTCTACGCGCCGCAGGATCTCCTCAGTCTTGCCTATGGCCGCGAGCTCAAACTCCAGCTCCCAATAGCGCTCCAGGTCCGTCCAGTTCCGCGGCACCCCGGACGGGTCCGCCTCCGGGCGCTCTCCTGAGCGCCATCGGACGTACTCGCGAAAGGTCCATATGTGGGATTGAAAAGAAGGATACGTGGCCCCGAAGCGCGCCACCGCCGCGAGCGCCTCCGCATAGCGTTTCCCTTCCACGAGAGCCAAAACCTCGCCCTTCAAAAACTCGTGCTTGCTCTTCCCCGCGCCGATCGCGGACCCGCGGCCGATCCCTCGCTCATACCAAGCGACTGCGCGCGGCAAATCGCCGCTCAAATGGAAGGCCACCGCCGCATCATAGGCGACCTCGGGAGCGTCTTCGGCGCGCTTGGCAAGTGACGCGAAGCGGGCCTCCGCCTCCGGAATCTTGCCTTGGGCGGCGAGGATCTTGGCTTGGAGCCGCTCCGCGTACTGTCCGAGCCAAACCTCGTGGGCACGCCTTGCCGAGTCGAGCGCTGCTTCCGCCTCAGACATGGCAAGGTCTAAGATGCCGGCCCGCCTCAGGCGCTCCGCCTCCCAGAGATGTTTGTAGGTCTCGCGCCGGGCGCCTTGCCGCTCGGCTCTGTCCCGATTCGGCGAAGCCGGCGGGAAACCATCGAACCCCAGGGGCCAGGTCATGCCCGAGCGGTAGCGGACTCTGAGCTCCCGCCGCCTTTCGTCAATGGCGAGACGGGAGAGATCTTCAAGGTGGCCGCGCGGCACGGTCGCGTACCAAAGCAGAAAGCGCGCCTGCGAGGAGTGCTCGATTACGTCGGGCGCGGCTGCGGGCGGCAACCGCTCGCTTTGTATGAAGAAACGCAGATCGAGCCGAACCGCCGCTACAGCGTTCACCCAATTCCAGCCGTTATTGATGCCCGCGAAGAGGAGCTCGCGGATGCCGTCGCCGTCCAGATCCACCGCGCCCTGGAAGTCCTGTCCACCGCGGGAATAGAAAACGATCCGGGCCTGGCCGAATCGGGGGGCGAAGAGCACGGTGTAAAAGGGGGCTTCCGGGACATGGCTGTAGTTTACGAACACCTCGTCTATGCCGTCGTCGTCGAGATCGACGGCCTTTGCCGAGGCGAACGAGAAACGCGGCGGATCGTTCGGAAAGTAATCCGCGCCGCTTGGAAGCTGGACCTCCCTCACGACCTCACCGGTAGCCGGATCGAGAAAAGAAAGGGTGGAGATCGCCTCTGGAGACCATTCCTCGGGCCGGGCGAGCACCGTCGCGATCAAGAGGGGGCCGTGAGGCGTGATTCTCGCGCGCGCCGCGCGGTCCGCGATCTCCGGGCTCACGCCGGGAATCGTCCAGAGCGTCTCGCCGGCAGTACTGACGGCTGCGACACCTGCCGCGCCCGCGGGAACGAGATGGGAGAACGCCGCACTCCGGGCCGGCGTGACGAGTATCCCTGTCTGTGGCAGGAGAAGAAGCAGCACGGCCGCTCCTTGGAGAAGCCGCCGCCGGAGGCGGTAGCGGGGTGGCATCCGTCGCTTCCCGAGCACGGCAAGCGCCGCGTCGGCGCTCGGGAATCGGTCGGCAGGGCGCCTTTCCAGAAGGCGCGACACCACAGCCGCGAGCCAACGGGGCACTTCGGGACGGAGCCGCCGCACATCCGGCGCCGCCGCGAAGGCCGCGAGGCGGAGACCCAGCTCGGATGCCGCGTCGTGGGGCAGTTTCCGGGCAAGCATCTCGAAGAAAACCACTCCCGCGGAGTAGAGGTCGCTCCGCGGGCTGACCTCCTTACCGAGGAGTTGTTCTGGCGAGAGATAGCCCATAGTCCCGAGAACGCCACCCTCCAGGGTAACCCTGGTTTCCTCGCGTCCAAGCCTGCGGACGAGCCCGAAATCGCAGAGCTTCACCTCGCCTTTCTCGGAAAAAAGGATGTTTCCAGGCGTCACGTCCCGGTGCACGACGTCCCTTGCATGGAGCACCGCGAGTCCTCGGAGCAGGGCCTCGCCGATCCGGAGCACCTCCGAGAGTGGAAGGGGACTTTGCCGCAGGCGGTCCCGGAGCGATCCTCCCGAGAGGATTTCCATCGTGAGATAGATGTCCCCGTCGCTCTCGCCGAGCTCGAACACGCGGACGAGATGAGGACTCAAGCTTTCCCGGGCGACTCCGACCTCCCGCCGGATGCGAGCGAGCCCCCGCTCCGGGTCAAGCTCCGGATGGACCACCTTAAGCGCCACTTCGGCCTTCAAGAGGCGATCGTATGCCCGGTAGACCGTGGCATGGCCGCCTTGCCCGAGGAGAGTCCTCAGCTCGTAGCGATCGGCCACCACAGAGCCAACCCGGGTCCTAGAGCTATCCTCCGGATGAGGCTGGGGTCCAACGGTCGCGGTTTCCTCAGTATGAGACACGGGGTACTCACAGTGACTAAGGAGGAGTGTAACGCAATGACCGGGATATCTCAGGCCGGGTGACCTCGAACCGGTTTTCTCGCTCTCCTTCACACATTGCGATGCTACGCCAGGGGCTCCACCGCTGGAACGTACTGGAACGTTGGGCCGGTCTCCGGAATCACTTTCCCCACGGGGAAAGCCGTCGGGGAGCAGGGGAAAATCGTCCGGCAAGAGGGGAACGTCGCCGAGGAGACCGGGAAAGCCGCCTTCCCCACCGGGAAACTCGTCGGGAACCAGGCGAGAGCCATTTTCCCCTTCGGGAACCTCGCCGGGGATCAGGGGAAAATCATCGAGGAGCTGGGGAAAGTCTCCGGAGAGGCCGGGAAGGCTGCTTTCCCCGACGGGAGGCTCGTCCGGGACCGGGGGAAAACCTTTTTCCCCTTCGGGAATCTCGTCGAGAATCAGGGGAAAATCGTCAGACAGCCGGGGAAAGCCATTGAGGAGAGAGGGAAATCGGCTTTCCCCGACGGGAAGCTCGTTCGGGAACGGGGGCAAACCATTTTCCCCTCCGGGAACCTCGTTGGAAGCCAGGGGAAAATCGCCGGGGACCGAGGACAAACGTCAAAACATCGGTCCGTGTCCGTCCAGAGAAGACGACGTGCTTGTTGTGGCGGACCCTGTGCCATGATTCGGTTCATGCGGTTCACGGCTTTCGTCTGAAGGAACGGGAAGGATCAACCATGAGCACCTCGCGCGCCCTGCCCCTCCTCCTGGCCTTGGTCTCCCTCGCGGGCTGCAGCGGCCACGTCGTCCGGTCCGAATTCGCTCCCAACTACGGGCGGTTCGACCTCTCGGATCCGCCCTGCCGCCTTTCGCCCCAGCCCACGCTCCAGGCGGACGAGGTGGGCGTCCGCTATCTCGGCGCCGGCGGGCTCTATGTCGAGTGGCAGGGAAACGCCCTGCTGATGTCGCCGTTCTTCTCGAATCCGAGCCTCTTCCAGGTCCTGTTCAGCCCGCTGAAATCCGATCCCTGGGCCGTGCAGCAGGGCCTTCAGGGAATGGACCTCTCCCGCATCCGCGCCATCGCCGCGGGCCACTCCCACTATGACCACATCGGCGATCTGCCGCTCGTCGCCGGGCAGCACGTCCCGGGCGTACCGGTGTGGGTCAACCGGACGGGCGCCAACGCGCTCGCGCCCGTCCTCCCCGACCGTGCCAGCGTGCTCGAAGAGCAGGAGGGCTGGATCCCGCTCAAGGGACCTCAGGGCAACGACCTGCCGATCCGTTTCCGCAAGGTGGAGTCCCAGCACGCGCCCCACTTCTGGGGGATCCTCCTCTCGGGCGGACCGATCCGTAAAGAATGGACGGAGCCGTGGGAGAAGCGCCATTTTCTCTCCCTGAAATCGGGGACGACGTACGCCTTCGTGATCGATCTCCTGTCTCCCACCGATCCGCGGAAGACGCTCTTCCGGATCTACTACCAGGACTCGGCGAACCCTCCGGACAAGGGCCTGCCCAGGATGGAAGATGGAAAACCTTTCGATCTCGCCGTGCTCTGCATGGCTTCCTATCAATTCGTACGCAACCATCCGGGCGCGATCCTCGGCGACGTGAAGCCCCGGCACGTGCTCGTCACCCACTACGAGGACTTCTTCCAAAACCGCGCCTACCCCGTCCGCTTCGTGGCGTTCCTGACCAACGGCTCCGTCGACCGGTTCCTTCGCAGGACGCGGGACGCCGTCCAGGGACGCGAGACCGCCGGACCCGAGGGGACCGTCTGCGGGCCTTCCAACCCGGTCTCGACGATGCCGATGCCGGGCGAGTGGATGCGGTTCAAGGCTTCGGGGGTTTGATCATGAAGCGCCTGCCGCTCGTTCCCTTGCTCCTTCTGGGCTTCCTCACGGGCGGCGCGGCTCCGGCCCCCGTTCCGACGGCGAAGCCCAATTTCGTCGTGATCCTCACCGACGACCAGGACCTCACGCTCGGCTCTCTCGACTACATGCCGCGCACCCGGGAGCTGATCGCGCAGCAGGGCATGACGTTCTCGAATTACTTCGTGCCGCTGTCGCTCTGCTGCCCGTCGCGGGCCACGATCCTGACCGGGCTCTATCCCCACAATCACAAGGTTTATACGAACTTCCCGCCCGACGGCGGCTACGAGCGGTTCGACGAGCTTCGCCACGAGCGGGCGAGCCTGGCCACGGCGCTCCACGCCGCCGGCTACCGCACGGCCCTGATCGGCAAATATCTGAACGGTTACCCGGGCACCGAGAAGTCCACCTACGTGCCGCCGGGATGGGACGAATGGGCCAGCCCCGTGGCGGGCAGCGCCTACGCCGCCTACCGCTTCACGCTCAACGAGAACGGCAAGACCGTCAAGTACGGCAGCAGACCCGAGGACTACATGACGGACGTGCTGGCGGGCAAGGCGACGGCCTTCGTGCGCGGCGCGGCGGGCCCGGCGGGCAACGGCAAGCCGTTCTTCCTCTACCTCGCCACCTACGCGCCGCACAAGCCCGCCACGCCCGCGAAGCGCCACGCCGGCCTCTTCCCCGGCCTCAAGGCGCCCCGCACCCCGTCGTTCAACGAGGCGGACGTGAGCGACAAGCCGGCCCGCATCCGCGCCCTGCCCAAGCTCGACGCGGGCCAGATCGCCGCGATCGACACCATCTACCGCAAGCAGAGGCTGTCGCTGCAGGCCGTGGACGAGATGGTCGCGGCCCTGGTGCGGACCCTTCAGGAGACCGGCCAGCTCGCCAACACCTACATCGTGTTCACCTCGGACAACGGCTTCCACATGGGACAGCACCGCCTGGACCAGGGCAAGTACACGCCCTACGAGACGGACGTCCACGTGCCGCTGCTGATCCGCGGCCCCGGCGTGCCGGCGGGCGCCACGGCGTCCGCGCTGGCCGCGAGCGTGGACCTGGCGCCCACGCTCGCCGAGCTGGCCGGCGCGAAGCTGACGGTCGACTTCGACGGCCGCTCCCTGGTGCCGCTGCTGCGCGGCCAGATCCCAAGCGATTGGCGCCGGATGGTGCTCCTGGAGCAGTTCCCGTTTCCGCCGGCGCCACCCCGCGCGGGCGAGGCCCTGGAGCCGCCGGACCCGCAGGACGAGAAGGCGGCCGCCGACTATCCCGCCCACGCCGGTCTGCGGACGGCGGACTTCAAGTTCGTGGCCTATGCCACCGGCGAGCGGGAGGTCTACGACCTGCGGAGCGATCCGGACGAGCTGGCGAACCTGTGCGACCGGGTGGGACAGGCCTGGCTGACCCGCCTCTCCAGGATGTCCAAGGCGCTGGGCCAGTGCGCGGGAGCCACCTGCCGGCAGCTCGAATCGCGGCCCGTGCCGGCGCTGCCCCGGTGAAGACCTACTTCGACAGCCCCAACTGCTCGGCCAGCCAGGTGTCCCGGTCGAGGCGGATGATGTCCGCGTCCATCGCGTGCTTGGACGGGTAGGTGGCGATCCGCTTCGGGTCGGGCGCGGCCATGTAGAACGCGATGAAGTCCTCGCGGGGCGTGAAGCCGTCCTGCTCGCCGAACTGGAAGAACAGGGCGGCCTTCGACTTGCCGATCACGTTGACGGGCTCGATCGGAGCGAGCTGCTTGCGAAAGCTCTCGACCGCGTCGCCCTTCGGCACGCCGCTGCCGGAGCCGTACAGGTACCAGTCGGCGAACCGGGCCGTGCCCGCGATGAGCACGTAGGCCTTCGGACGCGGGTCCACCGAGGCCACGACGGCGCCGAACATCGCGCCGTAGTCGTGGCCGACGTAGCCGATGCGCCGCGGGTCGACGCCGGGCTGGGCGAGCAGCACGTCGAGCGCGCGGCGCAGCTCCTTCGTCTGGTTGAGGGAGTTCTGGTAGTCGTCCTCCCACCGGCGGCCCTTGTAGCGCGCCGGGTCCGACCAGAACGTCGAGACGAGCAGCGACACGGTGCCCCGGCGGGCGAGCGCCTCGGCCTCCTGCAGGTACTGGGTGCGGTTGGAGGTTGGCGCGGGGGGCGCGTACCAATGGACGAAGAGCACGCCGGCGAAGGGGCCGGCGCCGCTCTCCGGCCGGACGACGTAGGCCTGGATGGGCTGACCGCCCGCCACGCTCGCGAACGTGACGTCCGTCACCGTTACGCCCGTCTTCTTCTCTACGCCGACGACCTTGAGGTCCAGCGGAGCGCTGGCGTTGTAAGCGAGCCCGTCCTGCTGCGCCGAAGCCGGCGCGAGGGCGCCCAGCAGCAAGAGCAGGGACAACAGCGATGGCGATGGCGATAGCGATCCGCGATGGAACCTTTTCCTAGTCATGAGCCCTTTCCTCTCTTCATCTCGTCCCAGGGGAACGGAGCCTATCACCGGCGCCGCGGGGCCCCGGTCCCACATCACGAGGGGAAAATGATAGGGTGAAGGCTCAACCGCAGGCAATCGATCTGGAAGAGGAGGATCCCCCATGGCGAGGAGAGGTGGCTTCAAGACGCAACCCCCGAAGCAGGCGACCCTGATGATTGCCCTGATCCTCTGGCTGGTGGGCCTGCTGGCGGGCCTGGGGGTCATCCATCTTCCCAACAACCTCGGATTCTGGTCGCTCGTGGTCGCCGGGCTCCTGCTGATCCTGGGCTCGCTGCTCGACGGCCTCTGAACCGGCGGCCGTCCCGCCGGCGCTTGCCGGCGATCGGCATCCCGTTCAGGCCGTTGCCGGGAAAAGGGGTTCGTCGAGCCCTGGATTTTAGGCCAGGCCCTCCCCTGAAAGGGGGTTGCAGCCCTCGGCGCCTTCGGGTATTCTTTGCGGGCTGTAATTTTTCTCATCCGAAACTCCTGAAACTCCGAAGCCGTACGCGAGGAGGCCGAAGTCTCTTGCCGAGCGTTATCGAGCCTTCCCTTTGCCCGACTCCTATCCTGCGGGCCAGGATCCGCGGCCAGTCCGCGAATCGCGCCCGAACCGCATCAGGTCCACCAAGGCTGTAAAAATCTTCTTAGCAGCGAAGGAGAGTCCACGATGAAAGACAACGCTTCCGCGTCCCGGCGATTCAAAAAACCACAAAGCTTCTGGAAGGCCTGCGCGGCGATGGCGGCCGTCACCCTGCTCTGCGGCGCGGGCCTCGCTTCGGCCCAGTTCGACAAGAACGCGGCCCATCAGGAGATGCTCAGCCTGGCAACGCAGATGAAGACCCTGAAGCCGCAAATCGGCGCGGATGCCCAGGCCAGGTCGACCTACACCACCCTCCAGTCGCGCTACCGCGATCTTTCGGCGACGATGGGCGGCGACGATCCGGGGTACATCCTGCGCGGCGGCGCGCCGACGGCGGCGGCGGCGCGGCGGGCGACCGGCACGAAGGTGGTGCCGACGACCCCGGCCGGCTGCGGCACGTCGACGGCCACCTTCACGCAGGCCACGCCGGTCGCGATTCCGACCGGCCCGGCCGTGGTGACCTCGACGGTCGTGGTTTCCGGCGTCGGGACGTACCTCTTCGACCTCGACGCGACGACTTTCATCACGCACACCTTCGCGGCCGACCTCGACGTGACGATCACGTCTCCCGCCGGCACGGTCGTCACCCTGACCACCGACAACGGCGCGGGCAACGACAACGTCTTCAACGGCACGGTCTGGGACGA
>Ga0070669_100000074_pt1 | contig 99054 bp, 83 predicted proteins | sample KBSS53metaG_FD_64680 | JGI IMG/M metagenome (GOLD analysis project Ga0070669, IMG submission 64680) | Switchgrass rhizosphere microbial communities from Kellogg Biological Station, Michigan, USA - KBS S5-3 metaG | ecosystem: Host-associated > Plants > Roots > Rhizosphere > Soil ...
CAGCGTCGAAAGCACTTGAAATATTGCCGATATTCCTGCGCGCTTTCTCCTCGCGACGGGGCCTTTGGCCTCAAACCTCGGCGGCGCCATTTATGGGTTCACGACCTAGCTCGCCTGCGGTGGGTTCGACAAGCTCAACCCGAACGGGAAATCAGGCATCGGCACCGCAGATCAGGCCAGATTGGCCTGGACGGGCGCGGCAACCGGCTGCTCGTCCTCGGTCGTTTGGCGAAATGCGCGGCGGGCGGCCAGCAGCAGCGCGATATGCGCGATGTCGAGCGCCATGGGCCAAAGCCATTGCGGATAGGGACCAAAGGCAACGACGTTGACCAGGCGCTCGACCAGCGCGCCGATGAAGATGAACGTGGGCACCAGCAGAAGATCGCCATTGCGCCACAGCGCGCCCGCGATCATCGCAAGGGCGGCGACGCTGAAGAACGATGTGCAATGGGCGCGGATGATGGAGAGCCCTTGCGCCGCGCGCGCCAGTTCGGCGCCATCGGGCTGCGCGATCCAGAACGATCCGACAATGATCAGATCCAGCACCCCGGCGACAAGCACGAGCGCGGCCAATAGCCTCTGCATCGAGTCTCTCCATCGTTATTTTATATTTGTCGCAAGTCTGACAAACTTTCGGGCCGCTTGCAAAACATTTGGACGGCGCAAAAAGGCCACTTTGAAGCTTTCGGCTCCAAGGAAACTTGCGCCGCCCGTGCCGAGGCGGCACAAGCCGGACCCATGCCCACCACGCAACCCAAGCGCATCCTGCTGATCGTCGGGGGCGGCATTGCCGCCTACAAGGCCTGCGAACTCGTCCGCCTGATCCGCAAGGGCGGGGCCGATGTCACCTGCGTGCTGACCGATGGCGGCGCCCATTTCGTGACCGCCATGACCCTGGCAGCGCTGAGCGAGAACCCGGTGCATACCACGCTGTGGGATTTGAAGAACGAAGTGGAAATGGGGCATATCCAGCTGTCTCGCCAGGCTGACCTGGTGGTCGTCTGCCCCGCCACGGCCGATCTGATGGCGCGCATGGCCGCCGGCATTGCCGACGATCTGGCCACCACGCTGCTCTTGGCGACCGACAAGCCGGTCATGGCCGTACCTGCGATGAACGTGCGGATGTGGCAGCATGCCGCGACAATGCGCAACGTTGCATCCTTGCGCGCCAGCGGCGTGACCGTGCTGGAACCCGATGTGGGTGCGATGGCCTGCGGTGAATTCGGCCCGGGCCGCCTGCCGGAACCCGAAGCAATCTGGGCTGCGATCGAAACGGCGCTGGCGCCCTCTGGCCCACGCCCGCTGGCCGGCCGGCACGTGCTGATCACGGCAGGTCCAACCCACGAGCCGATCGATCCGGTGCGCTATATCGCCAACCGGTCGAGCGGCAAGCAGGGCTTTGCCATTGCCGAGGCGGCGGCGCGCGCCGGGGCACGGGTGACGCTGGTTGCCGGGCCGGTCATGCTGCCCACCCCGCCCGGCATTACGCGGATCGACGTGGAGACCGCGCGCGAAATGGCCGCCGCCGTACAGGATGCGTTGCCCGCCGATGTGGCCGTGATGGTCGCCGCCGTGGCCGACTGGCGCACGGCAGACGCGCCTGGGCATAAGCTCAAGAAGGATGGCAGCGGTACGCCGCCGCCACTCGAACTGGTGGAAAATCCCGATATCCTGGCCGGCCTGTGCCGCGATCCCCGCCGGCCCGCGCTCGTTGTCGGCTTCGCCGCCGAGACCAATGACGTGATCGACCACGCCGTGGCCAAGCGCGCGCGCAAGGGGGCAGACTGGATCGTGGCCAACGACGTTTCGGGCAACGTGATGGGCGGCAATTCCAATGCTGTCCACATCATCACGGCGGGCGGCGTGGACAGCCTGCCGGAAATGCCCAAGGAGCAGGTGGCCCAGGCCATCGTCGCCCGCATCGCCCAGGCACTGCTCGCGCCAACCCATCCTGCCCCAATCCATCCAACCGGGGGAACCCCTGCATGACCGTCGATTCCCATTCCGCCCCGGTGCCGATCCTGTTCAAGCGCCTGCCCCATGGCGAAGGACTGCCATTGCCGGCCTATGCCACCGACGGCGCTGCCGGCATGGACGTGGTCTCCGCAGAAGACCTGGATCTGGCGCCTGGCGCCCGCCATGCCGTGGCCACGGGCCTTGCGGTCGCCATTCCACACGGCTTTGAAATCCAGGTCCGCCCACGATCCGGGCTGGCGCTCAAGCACGGCATTTCGGTGCCCAACGCGCCCGGCACGATCGACAGCGACTATCGCGGCGAATTGAAGATCATCCTGATCAACCATGGCAGCGACAGCTTTTCGATCGCGCGCGGTGACCGCGTTGCCCAGTTGGTATTGGCGCCCGTGGTGCGCGGCACTTGGCTGGAAGTGGACGAGTTGACCGATACCGCGCGGGGCGCCGGCGGCTTTGGCTCCACAGGCGGCGTCGTGGCGCTGGGCAGCTGATCGCACCCAACCTTTGCTGCATAACTAAAATGTGGATTGCAGCCATGCTGCGCACCATTTGTTGCGCATAGCCCCCCAGAAACACTTGCTTTCCATGCCCAGCCCGCCTTAGGGCCCGTGCCCGAGGGATCAGGGTGCAACCGCCTCTTTTTGCGGCCGCACAACGGGAGAGACTATCATGCGCCTTCGTGCCGCGTGGTCGCTGGCGCTTGCCGGCGCTGCAACATCGATCATCGTCGCACCGGCTGCTGCCCATGCTGCAGGCACTGGCGCGGCTGTGAACGATGCCGATACCGTGTGGATCATGGTGTCTGCTGCCCTCGTGCTGCTGATGTGCATGCCCGGCCTTGGCCTGTTTTACGGCGGCCTGGTGCGCACCAAGAATTTCCTGTCGGTGCTGGTGCAGATCGGCGCTGTCGCGGCGGTCGCTTCGCTGTTGTGGCTGGTCTGCGGCTATGCCCTGGCTTTCGGGCCAGTCGGCAACGGGATCGTCGGCGGGCTTGCGCCGCTGATGCTTGGCCACCTGGCACCGCTGCGCAGCGGGCTGGCCATCCCGGAAAACACCTTTGCCCTGTTCCAGATGTGCTTTGCCGCCATCACCCCTGCCCTGATGGTCGGCGCCTGGGTGGACCGCGCGCGGTTTTCCTGGGTCGTGGCGTTTTGCGCGGTGTGGGGCTTGGTGGTCTATGCCCCGGCCGCGCATTGGATCTGGGGCGGCGGCTGGCTCGCCAGCCGGTTTGGCACGCTCGATTTTGCCGGCGGCATCGTGGTCCACACCACGGCCGGCGTTTCCGCGCTGGTCGTGGCCATCCTGCTCGGTGCCCGGCAGGGCTTTCCCAAGACGCTGATGCTGCCACATGCGCCTGCATTGACGATGGCCGGCGCGGCACTGCTGTGGGTGGGCTGGTTCGGGTTCAACGGCGGTTCGGCGCTGGCCGGCAATGCCGGCGCCACTGCCGCCATTCTCAACACCCACATCGCCGCCTGTGCTGCGGCCATGGCCTGGCTGCTGATCGAGCGGCTGACGGTGGGCAAGCCCACCAGCGTGGGTTTTGCCACGGGCGCCGTGGGCGGCCTTGCCACGGTAACGCCCGCCGCCGGCATGATCGCGCCCGGCGCGGCATTGCTGTTCGGCGTGGCCGCTGCCGGCCTGTGCTATCCGATGATCCTGCTGGTCAAGCACCGCTGGAAAGTAGACGACTCGCTCGACGTGTTTGCCGTCCACGGCGTGGGCGGGATGCTGGGTTCGGTGTTGCTTGCCCTGTTCATGGCGCCCGGCCTGGGCGGCACGGGCTATGCCAGCGGAATGGACTTCGCGCACCAGGTCCTGGCCCAATTGCTGGGCGTGGGCGTGGTGGCGCTGTGGTCTGCCTTGGCCACTGTCGTCGTGGCGCTGGGCCTTGCCCGGATATGGCCGATGCGTGTGAACGAGGATGACGAGCGCGAGGGACTCGACCTTGCCTCGCATGGTGAACGTGCATGGGAAATGGATTGATCCATCCCTGCAAGCGCCTGTTCGCCCCGGCCAATCTAAGTTAAGGCAGATTCTCCAGGGGATGGTGGGCGCTTCACGCGATGTTCGATGCGGGGTTGATTGGGAATATCTATGAAGCCGCTGCCCTGCCCGATCGCTGGGACGGCGTCTTGCAGGACCTGGCCGATCGATTGGGTGCCCTGGGCAGCAACCTGATCCGCTTCAATTCCCATGGCGTGGCGATCACCTCGACCGAGGGCGTCCGCGCGTTGACCGAGGAATTCGACCAGCGCGGCCTCAATCGGCAGAACACGCGGGTTTCCCGCCTGCTGGAGCGCGGCGCGCATCCTGGTTTCCTCACCGATAGCGACCTGCACAGCGAGCAGGAGATTGCCACGCTGCCGATCTATACCGATTTTCTCACGCCCCACGGGGCGGATGCAGGGGCCGCAACGATCATCCAGGGTGCTGGAGACGATGGCCTGATCCTGGCTGTGGAAGGCTTTCGCGATCATGCCGCATCCCGCCAGGGAGCGCGCCTGCTCGATACGCTGCGGCCACACCTGGCCCGTGCACTGGCGCTGAGCGCACAACTGCGCATGCAGCGCGTGGAAGCGGCGGTCGACGCGCTGGAACTGGTTAGCGTGGCAGCGTGCGTGATCGATCGCGTCGGCCGGATCGAAGCGATGAACACGCTGTTTGCCGCCAAGATGGATACGTTGCTGGAGCAGCGCGCCGGCATGCTGCGTGCCATTCACCCGGCCTGCCAGGCCAACTTGCGCGGCGCGCTCGAACGCCTGGGCGCAGATGGCAGCGGCTGCTCGCTGCCGCTGCGCGGCACCGATGGCACGGCCCACCATGCCATGCACTTCGTGCCCATGCACGGACGCGCACGCGACACGTTTTCAAGCGCCGGCGCCGTGGTGATCCTGGCCAGCGCGGGCAATCCCAGCGTGCCGGGCGCAGACTTGATCCGCGCGATGTTTGACCTGACCCCGGCCGAAGCGCGGGTGGCCCGCGCCGTGGCCCACGGCCTGTCTCCTGCCGAAATCGCGGCACAGCACACGGCCTCTCCCGCCACCGTGCGCACGCAGCTCAAGCACGTCTTTGCCAAGACCGGGGTGACGCGCCAGACCGAGTTGGCCGTGCTGCTTGCCTCGCTGGGCAATCCGGCGGCATTGCCAGCGCGCGACTGAAGCGCAAACAAAAAGGGCCGGTCCGAAGACCAGCCCTTGATGCTGTGCAAAGCGGCTGAAGATCAGCGCCTTGAGAACTGCCAGCTGAAGCGCGATTAGCGCTTCGAGAACTGCCAGCCGAAGCGCGATTAGCGCTTCGAGAACTGGAAGCTGCGGCGTGCCTTGGCGCGGCCATACTTCTTGCGTTCCACGACGCGCGAGTCGCGGGTCAGGAAGCCGGCGGCCTTGACGGCGCTGCGCAGCGCGGGTTCGAAGCGGGTCAGCGCCTGGGCGATGCCGTGCTTCACGGCGCCGGCCTGACCCGACAGACCGCCGCCCTTGACGGTGGCGATGATGTCGTACTGGCCTTCACGGCCGGCAACCTGGAACGGCTGGTTGATCACCAGGCGCAGGGTCGGACGGGCGAAATACACGTCCTGGTCGCGGCCGTTGACCACGATCTTGCCGCTGCCGGGCTTGAGCCACACGCGGGCCACGGCGTCCTTGCGGCGGCCAGTAGCATAGGCGCGGCCGAAAGCGTCGACTTCGCGATCACGCAGCGGAGCGGAGGGAGCGGCGGGCGCAACCGGAGCATCGCCTTCAACGGCGGTTTCGGCAGCAGCAGCAGCCGGAGCGGGAGCGGCAGACGTCAGGCTCTTGAGGTCGGCCAGGCTCGAGACGGTGTCGTTATCGGCCATGATCAGGCACCCACCTTGTTCTTGCGGTTCATCGAGGCGACGTCGAGCGCCACCGGCTGGGTGCCACCATGCGGGTGCTCGGCACCGGCATAGAGGTGCAGCGCGCGCATCTGCGCACGGCCGAGCGGACCACGGGGGATCATGCGCTCAACGGCCTTTTCCAGCACGCGCTCGGGGAAGCGACCACCCAGGACCTTGTCCGCGGTGACTTCCTTGATGCCGCCGGCATAACCGGTGTGCTTGTAATAGGTCTTGGCCTTGAGCTTGTTGCCCGTCAGGCGCACCTTGTCGGCGTTGATCACGACAACGTGATCGCCGCAATCGACGTGGGGCGTGTAGCTGGGCTTGTGCTTGCCGCGCAGGCGATTGGCGATGACGACGGCGAGACGGCCGACCACCAAGCCTTCGGCATCGATAAGATGCCAGTTCTTTTCCACCTCGGCCGGCTTGATCGACCGGGTGACCTTGCTGAGAGCCTTCATGGCTGTTCGGTTCCCTGGATGATGGGTTACCCTCATCCGCGCCAAGGGTGGCACAAACGGGGTGAAGAACCGCGCCTTTGTTGCAAATGGCCTCAGGAGTCAAGCAAACCGGGCCTTTGCGGAGAGGTAAAATAATACCTTTCGGTTTTGAAGGGCGGCACCGGCACACTTCCCCACCCGGCTTCCCAACGATTGTACCCTATGGGAGGCCGGGTGGGGGAGCGGGCCGGTGCCGCCGCCAAAAGCCGCCCTCAGGCGGCTGTTGGCCGACCCGACAGACCATGCGCGCCCCATACCGTGCACACCAATAGCAGGGCACCGCACAGTTGGTGCAACACGGCCAGCCACAGCGAAACCCCGCTATAGACCGTGGCAATGCCCAGCAACACTTGCGTGCCGAACGCACTGTGGATCGCGATGGAAGCCGGGCGCTGCCCCGCACGACGCAGCCGGCGCGCCATGACCACCAGCACGGCCACCACGGCCCAGGCCCACCAGCGGTGGAGGAAATGGACGAGGTAGGGATCGCTGGTGAGCGTGGCAAAGGCGCCGCGTGCCCACTCCACGCCATCGGGAAAGAACTTGCCCTGCATCAGTGGCCAGGCATCCCACGAAAACCAGCCTGCGCCCGCCACCACGCCAGCACGAAGGCCGGCAAGGAACGCGCCATAGACCAGTTGCAGCGCCAGCATGGCGAGCGCCAAGGCGCCAAGGCCGGTCAGCCGTGCGCGCGCCTGCCCGCGTGCCAGGGCGCGCAAGTCCAGCATGGTCCAGACGATCCCGCCCAGGGTGAACAGCGCCACGCCCAAGTGCGCGGCCAGGCGATAGTGGCTGACTTTCACATCGTGCACGATGCCTGACTTGACCATCCACCAGCCCACCGCCCCCTGCAACGCGCCCAGTGCCAGCAACGCCAGCAAGCGCGGCTTGTAACCGGCAGGGATCTGCCCGCGCAGCCAGAACCAGACGAGCGGCGCGGCAAAGACCAGGCCGATGGTGCGCGCCAGCAGGCGGTGCACCCATTCCCAGAAGAAGATGAACTTGTAGGTCGCCAGCGTCATCCCGGCCGGGCCGTTGACCAGGATATATTGCGGCGTCTGGCGATAGGCATCGAACTGCGCCTGCCATTGCGCCTGGGTCAGCGGCGGCAGCGTGCCGGACACCACGTTCCATTCGGTGATCGACACGCCCGATTCGGTCAGCCGGGTAATCCCACCCACCACCACGATCGCCACGATCATCGCGGCCACCACCATAAGCCAGCGGACAAGGGCGAGCGGAGCGGGTCTGGATGCCATCATGGGCGTTCTCTTGCGCCTCTTGGCGGGGCAGGCAAGTGGCATTTGGACCAAGCGCCTTGATTGATGTTACAACATTACATATATCCGCCGCGATGACCCAAGCCCTCACCGCCCTGCGCAGCCGGCTCGACCGCTTCGGCGTGCTCCTTTCGGGGCTGTGCATGATTCATTGCCTTGCCGGCCTGTTCCTGGTGGGTGTGCTTGGCCTGGGCGGCGGCGTGCTGCTCAATCCCGAAATCCATCACATCGGTCTGGTCATGGCGATCGTGATCGGCGCGGCCACGATCGGCATGGGCGCGTTGCGCCATGGCCATCGCCTGCCGCTGGCGCTTGGCGTGGTGGGGCTGGCGCTGATGACAGCCGCCGTGCTGTCTGGCCATGGCGCGGCCGAATCGGTCCTGACGATCGGCGGCGTGCTGTTGGTCGCCACCGCCCACGTGGTCAACATGCGGCGCAATTCCTGCTGACATCTTGCATGGCCGGGCCCCGGCGTTAAAGCACGCAACCATGGCCACGAACCCGCAAAGCATCACCCTGTCGCTCACGCTCAATGGCGAACCGCGCCGCGTTGCCGCCGGCACGATTGCCGATCTGGTGGTGAGCCTGGACCTCGATCCGGCCAAAGTCGCGGTCGAACGCAATGGTGACATCGTTCCGCGCTCCACACTGGCGCAAGTGCCGCTGGCCGATGGCGATGTGCTGGAGATCGTCCACTTCGTGGGCGGAGGCCAGGCCGATAGCCCGGCCGATGACGAGTGCTGGACCGTTGCCGGCCGCACGTTCCGCTCGCGCCTGATCGTGGGCACCGGCAAGTACAAGGATTTTGCACAGAACGCGGCGGCACTCGCCGCCTCGGGTGCGGAAATCGTGACGGTGGCGGTGCGCCGCGTCAATGTGTCCGATCCCAAGGCGCCGATGCTGACCGACTATATCGATCCCAAAAAAGTCACGTACCTGCCCAACACAGCTGGCTGCTTCAATGCTGAAGACGCCATTCGCACTCTGCGCCTGGCGCGCGAAGCGGGTGGCTGGGACTTGGTCAAGCTGGAAGTCCTGGGCGAAGCACGCACGCTCTATCCCGACATGCGCGAAACCTTGCGCGCCACCGAAGTGCTGGCCAGGGAAGGCTTCCTGCCGATGGTCTATTGCGCCGACGATCCGATCGCCGCGCGCCAGTTGGAGGAAGCCGGCGCAGTGGCGATCATGCCGCTGGGCGCGCCGATCGGCTCGGGCCTGGGCATCCAGAACAAGGTGATGATCCGCCTGATCGTGGAAGGCGCCAAAGTGCCGGTGCTGATCGATGCCGGGGTGGGCACGGCGAGCGATGCCGCCGTGGCGATGGAACTGGGCTGCACCGGCGTTCTGATGAACACCGCCATTGCCGAAGCCAAGGACCCGATCCGCATGGCCCGCGCGATGAAGGCGGCGGTGGAAGCGGGCCGTGATGCCTATCTGGCCGGCCGCATGGCCACGCGCCGCTATGCCGATCCTTCAAGTCCGCTGGCTGGGCTGATCTAGGCGCTTTGGCCGATCACGCGAGGCGCGGAGCGGTAACAGCCAGCGACGCGCTAAATGTCCGGCCATGCCTATAACATTTTAAAACAAGAATATTTCGCGCAGAGGCGCGGAGGCGCAGAGATAAAGTTTTCTCTGCGCCTCCGCGCCTCTGCGCGAATCAAAATGTGATGACATTGCGGGCCGCTTTGTCCGCACTCGCCCAGTTGCAGTCATAAGCTGCGGGTGGGATATGGTGAGAATGGATACGCCACAAAGCCCGCAAATTGCTTTACGTGACTTTTTAGCTCCATTCCTCGGCAAGCCAGTGTGGGGTGCCAAGCAGGGTTATGCGAGTTTTCTCTCTTTTGAATTCTGCACACCCAAACTCGTCGTCAAAGAATGGCAACGTAACGGTCAAGGATTGCGTCGGCACGCTTACGTTAAAGGTCGCTGGAGCATCTGGATTTATTGCTGCGAGTGGCGGTTTACAGCGCATGACAAGCAAATCGCGTGTAGCGAGGGTACCCGAGATGACATCGCATGCGCCATGGGAATGCTCGATGGGCAGAAGCTGATTGACGTGTCACTCGGCCCGGAGGCGGGCAGATCTCACTTCACATTCGATCTCGGCGGACAGCTAGAGACATGGCCTACGGGCGATGATTTGACCGAAGAGCAGTGGTTTATCTATGGGCCGCAAAACGTGTTCGGTTACCGTGCTGATGGCCGGTTTAGCAAACAGCCCGCGGATACTCCCCGCGATAGCGAGCGATGGCACGGCCCGATTTGACGGCAGCCTCCACCAATCCCGGTCGTCCCCGAACCGCTGGACTTGTCCACGCGGCCCGGGGTTGAGTGCGGCTGACCTCAGCCGGTGATCCCGGCCGCAGCCAGCACCGCCAAGGTCAGCAGATCGGGTGCCAGCGCGGTCATCGGGGCGATCTGCACCGGCTTTTCCATGCCCAGCAGCATCGGCCCGATCATGGCATTGCCGCCCAGTTCGCGCAGCAGCTTGGCAGAAATGTTGGCCGATTGCAGGCCGGGCATGATCAGCACGTTGGCGGGGCCAGACAGGCGGCAGAACGGATAGGTCTGCATGATGCGCGGGTTGAGCGCGGCGTCGGGCGCCATTTCGCCTTCGTATTCAAAGCCGGGCTGCCGCTCGTCCAGGATGGTCACGGCATCGCGCAGCGCATCGAGCCATTTGCCATACGGATTGCCGAACGTGGAATAGGACAGGAACGCCACGCGCGGTTCGTGGCCCATGCGGCGGGCAACGGCGGCGGTTTCGATGGCGATATCGGCCAGTTCCTCGGCAGTGGGGCGTTCGTTGACCGTGGTATCGGCCAGGAACACCGTCTGGTTCTTGCCGACCAGCAGGTGAATGCCGAAAGGCAGGTGGCCCGGCTTGGGCCCCAGCACGCGGCGGATTTCCTTCATGGTCTGCGCGAACGGACGCGTGGTGCCGGTGATCATCGCATCGGCATGACCGAGCGCAAGCAGCAGCGAGGAAAACACGTTGCGATCGTTGTTCACCATGCGGCTCACGTCGCGTTCCAGATATCCACGGCGTTGCAGGCGCGGATAGAGGTAGGCAACCATGTCTTCGACCAGTGGCGAGACGGTCGAATTGTGGATTTCGAAGCTGGCCGGGTTGGACACGCCGAGTTCCGAAAGCTTGTCGAGCACGCCTTGCGTGCGGCCGACCAGCACCGGCGTACCATAGCCGAAATCGCGGAACTGGATCGCGGCGCGCAGCACCACTTCCTGCTCCGCCTCGGCAAAGACCACGCGCTTGGGGTTCTGCTTGACGCTGGCATAGACGTTGGTGAGGACCGCCGTGGTGGGGTTGAGCCGCGCCTTGAGGCTTTCGCGATAGACTTCGAAATCCTCGATCGGCTTGCGCGCCACGCCGCTGTCCATGGCCGCCTTGGCCACGGCCGAAGACACCACTTCCATCAGGCGCGGATCGAACGGGGCAGGAATGATGTAGTCCAGCCCGAACTGGTGGTTCTTGCCATAGGCAGCCGCCACTTCCTCGGGCACCGGCTCGCGCGCCAGCTCGGCGATCGCGGTGGCCGCCGCGATCTTCATTTCCTCGTTGATCGCGGTGGCCTGCACATCCAGTGCGCCGCGGAAGATATAGGGAAAGCCCAGGACGTTGTTGACCTGGTTGGGATAGTCCGAACGGCCCGTGGCGATCACGCAATCCGGGCGCACGGCCTTGGCGGCGTTGGGATTGATCTCGGGATCGGGGTTGGCCATCGCGAAGATGATCGGCTGCGGCGCCATCTTCTTGACCCATTCGGGCTTGAGCGCGTCGGCCGCCGAAAGGCCCAGGAAAATGTCGGCGCCGTCCAGCGCTTCTTCCAGCGAGCGGGCCGGCGTGTCGACGGCGTGCGCGCTTTTCCACTGGTCCATGCCATTGGTGCGGCCGCGATAGATCACGCCCGAACGGTCGCACATGATCACATTGTCGTGGCGCACGCCCATGGCCTTGACCAGTTCGGTGCAGGCAATGGCGGCAGCGCCCGCGCCGTTGACCACCACCTTGACTTCGGACATCGCGCGCCCGGTCAGGTGGCAGGCGTTGAGCAGGCCGGCTGCGGTGATGATCGCGGTGCCGTGCTGGTCATCGTGCATCACCGGGATATTGAGCCGCTCGCGCAGGGCCTGCTCGATGATGAAGCATTCGGGGGCCTTGATGTCTTCCAGGTTGATCCCGCCAAAGCTCGGCTCCATCAGCGCGACGGCATTGATGAAAGCTTCCGGGTCTTCCGTGGCCAGTTCGATATCGATCGAATCGACGTCGGCAAAGCGCTTGAACAGCACTGCCTTGCCTTCCATCACCGGCTTGGACGCCAGCGCGCCCAGGTTGCCCAGGCCCAGGATGGCCGTGCCGTTGGAAATCACCGCAACGAGGTTGCCCTTGGCGGTATAGTCATAGGCTGTCGCCGGGTTCTCCGCGATCGCTCGCACGGGCACGGCCACGCCAGGCGAATAGGCCAGGCTAAGGTCCCGCTGCGAAGCCATGGGCTTGGACGCGATGATCTCGATTTTGCCGGGCCGGATCGTGTTGTGGTAGAAAAGCGCCTCGCGTTCGGTGAAACGGACGTTGCTTTCCTCAGACATTCGCGCACTCCCGGCAAACTGGAAACTCTGAAGCCCCCTTGCATATTCGTGTGCGCGTGGGAAGGCGTCGCAGTGTCCTGAATTTCCGCGCCCGGCCGGGGATGCCCCGTCAAAGGTCCTGGGTGCGCCAGCGCGGCAAGCCCAGCGGGCGTACGGCAAACAGCAGGCTGCGGCCTTGCTGCCATACCAGCCGCAGGCGCGGATCGGGATTGCGCGGCAGGCCGGTATCGATCAGCCAGACATAGTCGACCCGTTCCACCGGGGCAAAGCGCAAGGCCGAGTCGATCGAGCGCAAGCGCCCGCCCGAGCAGCGGCGCGACCACACGAATTCCGATGGGTCGGCCGCGAAATTGCGCGCCGGGCGGAAATGCGGCACCACCATGTGCAGGCCCGGTACGGCCCAGTTGTCATTCACCCAGGCTTGGCGATAGACGCTGGCCAGGCTCGCCAGGTGATCGCGCCGGGTGTTGCGCCAGGCTTCCTCAAGGCAGGAATGCTCCACGAACGTCAGGATGCGGCTGCCCGGCTCGATATGTTCGAGCGCGGACAGTTGCTGGCGATAATCGTCGGCATAGTCGACGAAGCTTGCCGCCGTCACCACCGTGCGCAGGCCCAGCAGCACCAGGCCGGCATAGGCGACCGCGCGCGCCACGCGGGGGCGTGCGCCGCTCCAGTCCTGCAGGCCAAGCAGCAGCATCATCGCTGGCGGCAGCAGCCGCACATCGACAAAGGCGCTGCCGTTGATGTCGCTGGGAATGATGACGTAGAGGATCAGCACGCACAGGCCCGGCAGGCCGCGCTGCCAGTTCCACCGTCCGCCCAGCGCCCAGCCACCGAGCAGCAGGATATAGGCGCCGGCCGTGGTCAGCGCGTCGAGCCAGAAAGACTGGTCGCGCAAGGTGATGCCCAGCCACATCCCCTTCTGGTCCCACCGCCAGGTGTTGAGGCTGCGCGCCGGCTCGGGCGAGAAGACCTTCCACAACACGATCGTGAGCACCGTGGCCAGCAGTGGCCAGCACAGCACGACAAGGCGCATGGCTGCCGCCTTCCAATCGTGCGTGGCGATCACGCTGCGCCAGCGCGACGGGCGCCACCAACCCTTGGGCAGGTTGTCCAGCTCGCGCCCGAATGCATTGGCACCCACCAGCACAGCCAGCAGCAACCCGCCGATCGCGTGGCACAACATGGCCAGCGGCTGGGCCACCACGAGCAGCCCGGCGCGATCGCGGGGGCGCCGTTCCAACGCCATTGCCGCCGCAAAGGCGCAGAGCGACAACCCGGTGCCCAGGATATAATTGAGAAACCCGGTCAGCAGCGGAAAGCTGAACACCCACATCAGCGCCCACGGCGCGCCATGGCCGCCGCGCCGGTTTGCCACGCGCACGGTGGCAAGGCAGCCGGCGGCAAACAGGGCGGTGGCGATCACCGTGCTCCACCACCCGGCGGCAAGGACGCCCAGCGGCGCGCCCAGCACTTTCATCAGCACGTCCCCGCCGATGTTGAGCGTGAACACCCATTTGAAGCCCAGGTACTTGCCCAGCGGGCTATCCGGCCCGGCGGCCTCGATCGCTGCCGCGCCGATATGGCCCGGCACGTCGATCAACGGGGGCACGTCCACCAGGAAGAACGGAAAGCAGATCAGCAGCGTGCCCAGAACGATCGCGGGCACAGACAGCCAGGGCAGGCCATCGATGCGCCAATCGAGATCGAACCAGGGCCGCTTGGGGGGAACTTGCATCAGGTCTCTTCGACTTGCAGAAACAGGACCGGGCCATGCCCTTATCACGCCGGTCCGGCAATGGGGAGCCGTGCACCTGTTCATAAGGCGCGCACGCAGGTTTGAGAATATGCGCTGCCTGGGCTAGCCACTGGGCGATGTCCGCCAATTCTGCTCCCACCCCGATGATGGCGCAATATCTCGCGCTCAAGGACCAGGCCCCCGATTGCCTGCTGTTCTACCGCATGGGCGATTTCTTCGAGCTGTTCTTCGACGATGCGCGCCAGGCCGCGCAGATCCTGGATATCGCGCTCACCAGCCGGGGCGAGCACGGCGGCGCGCCGATCCCGATGTGCGGCGTGCCGGTCCATTCGGCCGAAAGCTATCTCGCCCGCCTGATCCGCGCCGGCTGCCGCGTGGCCATTGCCGAACAGGTGGAAAGCCCGGAGGAAGCCAAGAAGCGCGGCGGTTCCAAGACGCTGGTGGCGCGCGACATCGTGCGCTTCGTCACCGCCGGCACCCTGACCGAGGAAGCGCTGCTCAACCCGCGCGAATCCAACGTGCTGGCCGCGCTCTGCCCGCTGCGCGACAGCGTGGGCCTGGCATCGTGCGACATTTCCACCGGACGGATGGAACTGGAGGAATGCCCGCCCGACCGGCTCGGCGCGGCCCTGGCCCGGCTGGGCGCGCGCGAGATCGTGGCGCCGGAAGACTGGGCCGAGGTCCCGCTCGATGCCGTGCCGCGCCATGGCCGCACGTTCGACAGCGCCGCTGGCGAAGCACGGCTCAAGGAACTGCACGGGGTGGCCACGCTCGATGGCTTCGGCATGTTCAGCCGCGCCATGCTGGCCGCTGCGGGCGGCTTGATCGCCTATCTCGACCATGTCGGGCGCGGGCGCCTGCCGCTGCTGCTGCCGCCCGTGGCGCGCGGAGCGGACGCGCACATGGCGATGGACGAGGCGACGCGCGCCAGCCTGGAAGTGCTGGTGTCATCCTCGGGCACGCGCAAGGGGAGTCTCGCCGAAGCGGTGGACCGCTGCGTGACCGGCGCGGGCGCGCGCCTGTTGGCAGAGGATCTTGCCGCCCCGCTGCTCGATCTGGCGCCAATCCGCGCGCGCCTGGAAGCGGTGCAGTGGCTGTGCGAAGATCCGATTTTACGCGCCGACGTGCGCGGCGCCCTGCGCACCGTGCCCGACCTTGGCCGCGCGCTGGGCCGGGTCGTGGCGGGGCGTGGTTCCCCGCGCGATCTGGGCCAGCTTCGCGATGGCCTGGACGAGGCGCGGCGCCTGCACGACGCGCTGTCCCCGCGCGCCGATTGCCCGGCGCTGGTCCGCACGCTCCTGCCTCATCTCGCCGGCCACGGTGCGCTTGTCGATCTCTTTGCCCGCGCCCTCGTACCCACGCCCCCCACGGAGCGCAGCCAGGGCGGCTTCATTGCCGAAGGCTATGACGCGGGCCTGGACGAATTGCGCATGGCGGCCGGCAACTCGCGGCGCGCGATTGCCGCGCTGGAAGCGAAATACCGTGACGAGACCGGCGTTGCCGCGCTGAAAATCCGTCATAACGGCGTGCTGGGCTATTTCATCGAAGTGCCCGCCCGCCATGCCGACCGGCTGATGGCGCCGGATTCCGGCTTTACCCATCGCCAGACCATGGCCGGTGCGGTGCGTTTCAACGCGCTGGCCCTGCACGAGGAAGCCAGCCGCATTGCCGAGGCGGGCGGCCATGCCCTGGCCGCCGAGGAAGCGCATTTCGAAGACCTGATCGCCCACGCCGTTGCCGCGCGCGAGGGCATTGCCGCAACCGCCGCCGCACTTGCCCGGATCGACGTGGCCGCCAGCCACGCCGAGCGCGCCGGCGAAGGCGGCTGGTGCCTGCCCCATGTGGTGGAAGAGCCGGTCCTGGCCATCGAGGGTGGCCGCCATCCGGTGGTGGAAGCGGCATTGGCCAAGGCCGGCGAGCGGTTCGTGGCCAACGATTGCCAGCTTGGCGAAACCGACCGACTGTGGCTGGTGGGCGGCCCCAACATGGGTGGCAAGTCCACCTTCCTGCGGCAGAATGCGCTGATCGTGCTGCTGGCCCAGGCAGGCAGCTATGTGCCGGCGCAGCATGCCACGGTGGGCCTGGTCGACCGCCTGTTCAGCCGCGTGGGGGCCAGCGACAATCTGGCGCGCGGCCGCTCCACCTTCATGGTCGAAATGGTCGAAACCGCCGCGATCCTGCAGCAGGCCGGGCCGCGCAGCTTCGTGATCCTCGATGAAGTGGGGCGCGGCACATCGACTTACGATGGCCTGGCGCTGGCCTGGGCCGTTGCCGAAGCGGTGCACGAAACCAACCGCAGCCGCTGCCTGTTCGCCACCCATTACCACGAGATGCAGCGCCTGGCTGAAACCTGCCCCGCGCTGTCGCTGCACCATGTGCGCGCGCGCGAATGGAAAGGCGATCTCGTGCTGCTGCACGAGTTGGCGCAAGGGCCGGCCGACAAGTCCTATGGCCTTGCCGTCGCGCGCCTTGCCGGCGTGCCCGACGCGGTGGTGAAGCGCGCACGCGGCGTGCTCGACAAGCTGGAAAAAGGCCGCGCCGCCACGGGCGGCCTCGCCGCCGGGCTGGACGACCTGCCCCTGTTCGCCGCCGCGATCGAAGCGGCCGAGGACAAGGTCGATGCTCTGCGCGAAAAATTGAACGCGCTGGATATCGACGCACTGTCCCCGCGCGCGGCGCTGGACCTGCTTTACGAACTCAAGCGCGAGGCGAACGCCTAGAACGTGATGACGTTTGTCGAAACGGCTTCACGTCCCAGGCTTTTGTAGTCTCTGCTCGGTGTCGAAGGCGAGGCAAGGCACTTAGCCCCGCAAGCTGGCACCCTGCTTGGCTGCGGCGGCGATGATCTTGTCGGAAATCGCCTTGAGGGCGGCTTCATCAAAGCTCTTGTCGCCGGGCTGGAGCGTCACTTCGATCGCCAGGCTCTTGTGCCCTTCCGGCACGCCGGCGCCACGGAAATCGTCGAACACGCGGGCCGCCACGATGCTGGCCTTGTCCGCGCCTTTCACGCTGCGCAGCAAATCGCCGGCCGGCACCTTGGCGTCGACCAGGAACGCGAAATCGCGGGTCACGGCCTGGAGCGCGGGCGGGGCGAAGTGCGGGCGGGCAAAGCCGCTGGCCGCCTTTTTCGCCGGCACGCGATCAAGGAACAGTTCGACCACGGCAACCGGGCCATCAAGGCCGAATGCCTTGGCCGTAGCGGGGTGCACCATGCCCAGCCGCGCCAGTACCTGCTTGGGCCCAAGCCGCAGGGTGGCCGACTGGCCGGGATGGAACTGCGCGCCGGCTTCGCCCATGACCTGAAGGTTTTCCACCGGCGCACCGGCTTCCCCGAGCAGCGCGAGTGCCTCCGCCTTGGCATCAAACGCATCGAAGGACTGCGCCTTGCCGCTGGCCCAGCCACGCGGGGTGCGCTCGCCCGCCAGCACGACGGCCAGGCTCAGGCGTTCGTCGCTGCTGCCATCGTCCGCGCGCAAATAGCGCCGGCCGATCTCGAACAGGCGCACGCTGGTGGCACCGCGATCGAGATTGCGGCGCACGGCGGCCAGCAGGCCGGGCAGCAGCGATGGCCGCATGGCCTTGAGGTCTTCCGAAATCGGATTGGCCAGGGTCCACACGAACTGGCCATCGGCAAAGTGATCGGCTTGCGCAGGCGGCAGGAACGACCAGGTCACCGCCTCGTGCAGCCCGCGTGCGGCGGCAGCACGGCGCAGGCGGCGTTCGAGCAGTTGCACCGGCGTGGCGGTGGGGCGGGCCACGCCATCGGCACGGGGCAACGGGGTGGACGGCACGGCATCGAGGCCGTGGACGCGGATCACTTCCTCCACCAGATCGGCGGGGCCGGCAATGTCCGGACGCCAGGTGGGCACCGTGACGCGCCAATCGTCTTCCACGCCAAAGCCGAGTGCGGCCAGGATACGCTTCTGCTCGCTTTGCGCCACGGCAATGCCGCCAAGCTGGCCAGCCAGCACGGGATCATAGGCCAGGCTGCGCTGCGCGACGGGCGGCGTGCCGACGCGGAGCACTTCGCTCGCCGTGCCCCCGCAAATCTCCAGGATCAACTGGGTCAGCAGGTCCATCCCGGTGTCGAGGAACGCGGGATCGACGCCGCGTTCGAACCGGCCCCGCGCGTCGCTGGCGAGCGCCAGGGCCTGCCCGGTGCGGGCAATATGCGCCGGATCGAAATAGGCGACTTCGAGCAGCACGTCGGTGGTCGCATCGCTGCACCCCGAATGCTCGCCGCCCATGATCCCGCCAATGTCGTGCACGCCGGCATCGTCGGCAATCACGGTCATGAACGGCGCGAGCGCATATTCCTTGCCGTTGAGCGCCACCACGGTTTCGCCTTCGCGCGCCTTTCGCGCGGTGATGGCGCCGGTCAGCTTGGCCAGGTCATAGGCATGGGCCGGGCGGCCGTAGCCGAGCATGACGTAGTTCGTGATGTCGACCAGCGCCGAAATCGGGCGCTGGCCCGCGGCCTGGAGCCGGTCCTGCAGCCATTGCGGCGACGGGCCGTTGGTCACGCCCTTGATCACGCGGCCATAGAATGCCGGGCAGCCTTGCGCATCCTCGATGCGGATGTCCACCGGGCAAGCGCCCTCGCCCGCCACGGGTGCCACGTCGATGGAGCGAAGCGTACCGATGCCGGCTGCCGCCAGATCGCGGGCAATGCCATGGACACCCATGCAATCGGGGCGGTTGGGCGTGATCGCCACGTCGAACACCGGATCGGAGCCGATATAGTCGGCAAACGACTGGCCCAGCGCCACGTTTTCAGGCAGCTCGATGATGCCGTCGTGTTCTTCGCCCAGGCCCAATTCGCGGGTGGAGCACATCATGCCATTGGATTCGACGCCGCGGATCGCGCTCTTGCGCAGTTCCATGCCATTGGCCGGAACCACCGCGCCGGGCAGGCCGAGCACGCCGACCAGGCCCGCGCGCGCGTTGGGCGCGCCGCAGACCACCTGAAGCGGCTGCCCATTTCCCAGATCGACGCTGAGCACCTGGAGCTTGTCTGCCTGCGGATGCTTTTCCGCCGTCAGCACGCGGGCCACGCGGAATTGCTTGAGCGCGACCGAGGCATCGGTCACGCTTTCGATTTCCAGGCCCAGGCTGGTGAGCTTCTCGGCAATCTCGGTGGCGCTCGCTTGCGTGTCGAGCAGGGCCTTGAGCCACGATAGGGAAAACTTCACGGCTTCACTCCCACGCCGCCCGAAAGGGTGGGCACGTCGAGCGCCCCGAATCCATAGTGGCCCAGCCAGCGGGCATCGCCATCGAAGAAGGCGCGCAAGTCATCCAGGCCATACTTGAGCATGGCCAGGCGATCGACGCCGGTGCCAAAGGCAAAGCCCTGCCATTCGTCGGGATCGAGCCCGCCGAATTCGATGACCTTGCGGTTGACCATGCCCGAACCCAGGACTTCCATCCAGCCGCCGCCCGGCGCATCGCCGCTGCCACCAACGACGCGCTTGCCGTTCACCAGGGTATAGCCCACGTCCACTTCCACCGAGGGTTCGGTGAAGGGGAAATAGCTGGGGCGCAGGCGCAGGACGATGTCGTCACGCTCGAAGAAGGCCTTGAGGAAGGTTTCCAGCGTCCACTTGAGGTGGCCCAGGTGAATGCCCTTGTCGATCACCAGGCCTTCGATCTGGTGGAACATCGGCGTGTGCGTGGCATCACTGTCAGACCGGTAGACGCGGCCCGGCGCGATGATGCGCAAGGGTGCGCCTTGCTTGAGCATGGCACGGATCTGCACCGGCGAGGTATGCGTGCGCAGCAGCATGTCGCGCCCCTGCGCATCCTTGTCCGGGAAATAGAACGTGTCGTGCATGGCGCGCGCGGGATGCGTTTCGGGCATGTTGAGCGCGGTGAAATTGTGCCAGTCGTCTTCGATTTCCGGGCCGCTGGCCACGGCAAAGCCCATGTCGGCAAAGATTTCGGCCAGCTCGTCCATCACCTGGCTGACCGGGTGGACGGAGCCGCGCGGCGTTTCCGGCGCGGGCAGCGAGAGGTCCACCGCCTCGGCCGCCAGGCGCGCTTCGAGGGCGGCGCTTTCCAGCGCAGCCTTGCGCTCTGCCAGCGCGGCCGTGATCGCCTCGCGCAGGGCGTGAATCTGCGGGCCACGGGCCTGGCGTTCTTCCGGGCTCATCTGGCCCATCGTCTTGAGCAGGGCAGATACCCAGCCCTGCTTGCCCAGGGCCGACACGCGGATCGCCTCCACCGCGTCGAGCGTGGTGGCCGCCGCAATGGCGCCGAGCGTTTCGGCCTGCTGTTGGTCTAGCTGTTCCATCGCGCCTGCCGCTAGCGGTTTGCGGGGCGGAAGGGAAGATGGGTTGCGTGGCCAAACATGCCCTCCCCCAACCCCTCCCGCAGGCGGGAGGGGAGTTTCGACCTGCTCCCCCTCCCGCCTGCGGGAGGGGGTCGGGGGAGGGCACGTTACGAACAACCCAAACAGAAAAGGCGCCCGCCCCTGAGGGAGCGAGCGCCTTTCAAACTGGTCGCTTCAGGCGATCAGGCGGCCGGAAGGGCAGCCTTGGCCTGGGCGATCACGGCCGCGAACACGCCGCCTTCGTTCATGGCGAGGTCCGCCATGGCCTTGCGATCGAGTTCGATGCCAGCAAGCTTGGTGCCGTGGATGAACTGCGAATAGGTCAGGCCTTCGGCGCGGACAGCCGCGTTGATGCGCTGGATCCACAGGGCACGGAACGTGCGCTTCTTGACCTTGCGGTCGCGGTACGCATACTGGCCAGCCTTTTCAACGGCTTGGCGAGCAACGCGGATCGTATTCTTGCGACGGCCGCGGTAACCCTTGGCCTGGTCGAGAATGCGCTTGTGCTTGGCACGCGTAGTCGTGCCGCGCTTGATACGGGACATGGATCAGCCTCCTCAGTTCAGCCCGTAGGGCGCCCACTTCTTGATCACCTTCGCGTCAGCGTCGGAGATCACGTCGGTGCCGCGGTTCTGGCGGATGTACTTGGCGTTGTGGCTGATCAGGCGGTGGCGCTTGCCGGCCACGCCGTGCTTCACCTTGCCCGTAGCGGTAAGCTTGAAGCGCTTCTTCACACCGCTCTTGGTCTTGAGCTTGGGCATTTTCGTCTCCTTGTTCGACGCGGTGTGCCTGCCGTGGCAGCCCTATGTGGCCAGGCAGGAACGCAGATCCGCGTGGATTGAAGCGGCGGCCCTTAACGAGGGTAGGCCGGTTTGGCAACTTGATTCGGGGGCGCTTGCAAGAACGGCGATCACCTGTAACTACCCTGTCATGGCGGGGAGCGTATCCATGACACCTGGGCGCAAGGGCAGGCGTTTCGCCGGGGCGCTCTCCGTTGCACTGGTGCATTGCCTTGCAAGCTATGCCTTGGTGCAGTGGGTCAGCCTTACCGGCCTGGTCTCAGTCACGTTCCTTCTCGTGCAGCCAGCAGCGGTCTCTGCTTTCGCCTGCTATGTGACAGACCTTGATGGCACACAGTCACGCAACCACTACATTATAACGCCAACCGTGCTGGTCTTCGTGGCAATGGGCGTCGCTGGAATATTCCTGCGCGAAGGAGTGATCTGCGTCGTCATGCTCTTGCCATTATGGCTGATGCTGGCGATTTCGGGCGGCTTGATCGCCCGCGCCAGCCGCAAGCGAGGGCCTGACTATTCGACAGTGTTCAGCCCCGCGTTCCTGTGCCTGCCGCCCGTTATGATGATGTTGGAACCAACGGTATTGCCGGCAACATGGTCTAGCCATGAAGTCACTCGCCGGATCGATGTGGCCGCTTCGGCCGCGCGAATCTGGCCTCTGCTGGAAGGCATTCCTCAATTGCGCGCCGGTGAAGGGCGCTGGAATCTCTCGCAGGACTTATTGGGCGTGCCGCGGCCGCTGGGAGCGCGGCTGGTGGGCGATGGGCCGGGGGCCATACGCCAGGCGCGCTGGCAACGGGGCGTGCATTTCAACGAGGTTGTGACGAACTGGCAGCCGGGCCGCGCGATCGGTTGGCGGTTTGATTTTGCCGGCAGCGACGGCTGGCAATTCACCGATCCGCACTTGCGGCCTGATAGTCCTTGGTTTCAAGTGACAGATGGTGGCTATCGCCTGCTGCCGCTACACAATGGAGATCAGCGCGTGATACTGTCCACGCGCTATCGCGTGCGCACCCCAGTCAATGCCTACGCTGCGCTGTGGGGACAACTGTTCCTGGGGGACATGGAGAACAACCTGCTGGCCACGATCAAGGCGCGCGCAGAAACGCGCTGACCCCCTCCCCGCTTTGCGAGGGAGGATCTGACAGTCAGGCGATGTCCTTCAAGTCGAACGGGGTCGTCTGGTAGACTTCGTTGATCCAGTTGCCGAACAGCTGGTGGCCATGGGTGCGCCAGGTGTTGCGCGGCAGTTGGGCCGGATCGTCATTCGGGTAATAGTGCCGGGGCATGATGCGCTCGCCATCGCGGCGATATTCGGTATCGAGGGTGAGCGTATCGTATTCCAGGTGGTTGAACATGTGCAGCGCGCGGCGGGCCGGATCGTCGATCAGGCAGGGACCGACCTCGTCGCTGTCGAGCAGCACTGTCAGCCCAGCCGGCAGGTCTGCGCCGCGCACTTCGCTCCAGCGCGAGACGGGCACGGGCACGAGGTCTGACATGCCGCGCAGCCAGGGGCTGGCCGGCGCGCGGTTAGCGTGGGCGAACACACCGTGCGCCTTGGCGCCCAGCGGATGCTTGGGCACGCCGTGGAAATGCGCGAGCGCGGCCATCGCGCCCCAGCAGATGGTGAGCAGGCGATGGCAGTGGGTCTGGCTCCAGTCGAAAATCTCGCGCAGCTCGTCCCAATAGGTCACTTCGCCAAAGTCCATGGTTTCGACCGGCGCGCCGGTCACGATCAGGCCGTCGAAGCGTTCGGTGCGCACATCGCGGAACGGGCGGTAGAATTCGGCGATATGCCCGGCAGACGTGGTCTTGCTGACATGGCCCGAGAGACGCACCAGTTGCAGGTCGATCTGCAGCGGGGTGGCGCCGAGCAGGCGCGCGACCTGGGTTTCGGTGGTGATCTTGTCGGGCATCAGGTTGAGCAGCGCGATGCGCAAGGGACGGATATCCTGCCGCGCGGCCTCGGTCTCGCCCATCACGATCACGCCTTCTGCTTCCAGAGTGCGGCGGGCTGGGAGGTTGTCGGCAATCCTGATCGGCACGGGCGTATTCCTTCACATCTGCATCGCGCGAGAGAGGGAAAGGACGCCTGGGGCTTGCTCCGCTTGGTTGCCGGATCGGCCACATCCTCCCTATGGGAGCGCCACCTTGCCCGGAAACCGGCAGGTTGGCGTTGGGGCGTCGCCCCCAACTCTCGATGCTGGCGCCCATGTAGCGGCGCGGCGTGCCGTTTGCAAGGCAGCCCGCATTGATGCCGACGGTGCCATTACCGCACGTTTACCGCTTGCTCATGAGAATGAATCGCAGTACATTGCGAATCGTTCTCATGAGCGAAAGCCGATAGACGCCATGTACATCTGCATCTGCAATGCGATCCGCGAAAAGGACTTGCGCCAGGCCGCCCGTTGCCATGCCAGCGGCAATGCCGAGGCGCTGTATGGCACGATGGGCTACCAGCCGCAGTGCCGCCAATGCTTGGACGATGCCGACGACGTGGTCGCCGAGGAACGCGCCTGCACAATGATGGCAGCCTGACCCGCAAACGGGCGGTTGCCGATGTGCTGCCACTCGCCTAACCTGCCTGCCTGTTCAACGGCATAGGAAGGTTCGGCCATGAAGGGCGATGCCAAGGTCATCGAGTTCCTGAACAAGGCTTTGTTCAACGAACTGACCGCGATCAACCAGTATTGGCTGCACTATCGCCTGCTCGCCCACTGGGGTGTGAGCAAGCTGGCCGCGTTCGAGCGGCACGAATCCATCGACGAGATGAAGCATGCCGACTTGCTCGCCGACCGCATCCTGTTCCTGGATGGGCTGCCCAATTTCCAGGCGATGGGCCGGCTGAAAGTGGGCGAATCGGTCGAGGAAGTGATCAAGGCCGATCTCGCGCTGGAATATGAAGCCGTGCCGCTGCTCAAGGACGCGATCGCCCACGCCGAGACCGTGCGCGATTACGTGAGCCGCGACTTGTTCGAGAAGATCCTGGAGAGCGAGGAAGAGCACATCGACACGCTCGAAAAGCAGCTCGACCTGATCAAGCAGATGGGCATCCAGAACTATATCCAGATGAACAGCCAGCCGCCCGAGGAGTGATCGTGGCTGGGGATGTGGCAACATGCCCTCCCCCAGCCCCTCCCGCACGCGGGAGGGGAGTTTGAAGGAAAGCCCCTTCCGCAGGCGGGAGAGGGACTTAACGGAAAGCCGATCCCGCAAACTTCAAGTTCCCCTCCCGCGTGCGGGAGGGGTTCGGGGAGGGCTTGTTACCACCCCTTACTGGGCCGGCTTCACCACCTCGCCGCCCTTCATCACGAACGCCACATGCTCCAGTGTGCGCACGTCGGCGAGCGGATCGCCATCCACTGCAATCAGGTCGCCATAGCGCCCCGTGGCGATCGCGCCGACATCGGCGGTTCGGTCCAGTGCCTGGGCGGCGCTGGTGGTGGCGGCCTGGATCGCCTCGATCGGGGTCATGCCCCATTCCACCATCTTGGCGAACTGGCGCGCGTTGTAGCCGTTGGGATAGACGCCGCCATCGGTGCCGAACAAGAGCTTGACCCCGGCGGCATGGGCGGCGCGGAAGGTTTCGCGCTGCTGGCGGCCGATCATCTTTTCCTTGGCCAAGCTTTCGGCAAAGACGCCGTTCTTCTCGCCTTCGGCCAGGATATAGTCGTCGTTGTAGATATCCATGTCGAGCCAGGCGCCCTTGGCCTTGGCCAGCTTGAAGCTTTCCGCATCGGCCAGGCTCGCGTGCTCGATCGTGTCGATCCCGGCGCGCAGCGCATCGTTGATGCCGGCCGTGCCATGGGCGTGGGCCGCCACGCGCATGCCGAGCATGTGAGCTTCATCGGCCACGGCCTTGAGTTCTTCAAAGCTCATCTGCTGGGCACCGACCGAATCGGTCTTGGAAAAGACACCGCCCGTGGCGCAGATCTTGATCACTTCGGCGCCATACTTGCGCACCTTGCGGACCAGGGCGCGGAACTCATCGGGCGTGTTGGCGATCTGCGGCGAAGGCACGGTGATCGAGGGCGGGAATTCAGTGGAATCGCAATGGCCGCCGGTGGCGCCAAGGGCATAGGTCGCCGGCACGATGCGCGGCCCCGGAACATAGCCCATCTCGATGCCCTGCTTGATCGCAACATCGTCATAATTGGCCGAGCCAACGTTGCGCACGGTGGTGAAGCCGGCTTCGACCGTCTTCTTCGCATTGGCCACGCCGACCACCGTGCCGAAATTGTCGGTGAATTCCAGCCCGCGATAGCCGCCGAGCGTGGGATCGCTGGTAAGATGCACGTGCATGTCGATCAGGCCGGGCAGCAGCGTGCGCGGCCCCAGGTCGATCACCTCGGCACCCGCCGGCACGGCATCGCCTGCCTTGCCCACGGCGGTGATGCGGCCATCGGTAACGATCACCTGGGCATTGTCCACACGCTTGCCGGCAAGCACGTCGATCATGTGGGCGGCCCGCACGACCGTGGTCCGCCCCTCGACATTGCCAGCGGCCAATGCGACCAGCCCGACCGCTCCCAGCGCCAGGCTTTTCATTGTCTTCATGCTCCATCCTCTTGTTCGGGGGATGGCAGCAAGGTTGCATGTGAAACGGTATTGAACAAGTGTTCAATGACAGCCGCTCATGCACGATGTCAGTGGTTGCAGCCCAGTGCCTCGATCACGTCTTCCAGTCGTGCCGGATCCCCCAGGGCAAGCACATGCCCGTCAGAGCCGATGTGCAGCGGGTCGCCGTTCCAGTCCGCCATCGTGCCGCCCGCCCCTTCGACCACCGGCACCAACGCAGCCCAGTCGTAAAGCTTGAGGCCGGCCTCGCACACGATGTCGAGCTGGCCGGTGGCGAGCATGGCGTAGTTGTAGCAATCCCCGCCCATCACCATGCGGCGATAGTCGGTCTGGCCGGCCAGGGCCATGAAGTGATCGCCTTCGTGCTGGCTGAAATAGTGTGGTCCGGTCGTGGCGATCGTCGCTTCGGCCAGTTCGCGGCAGGCGCGGGTCTTGACTGGCTGCCCGTTGAGCGTGGTGGTGCGGCCCGAAGCGCCGATCCAGCGCTCGCCGGCGATTGGCTGGTCGATCACGCCCATCACCGGAAAGCCATCGACCATCAGGCCGATCAGCGTGCCGAACAGCGCGCGGCCGGCAAGGAAACCGGCGGTGCCATCTATCGGATCGAGCACCCAGCTGCGCCCCGAGGTGCCTTCCCGCGTGCCGAATTCCTCGCCGATCACGGTGTCGTCGGGCCGCTCGGCATCGAGAATCGCCCGCATCGCTTCCTCGGCCGCGCGATCGGCCAGCGTGACCGGTGTCGCATCCCCCTTGCGTTCGGCGGTCACACTGCGGAAATAAGGGCGAATCGCGGCGCCGGCGGCGTCGGCCAAGCGTTGGGCCAGGGCAATATCGTCATTGAGCTTCATGGCACCGTGCTTTGCCGATACCGCCGATGCGGTCAAGAACAGGCTCCCATTTGTCAGCAAGGCGAGCTAGGCCCATAGCCAAGGGGCCAAATGAGGGTGAGGGGGTTGCGAAAGGCCGGGGCGCGGGCTTGAGGGTATATCAGGGGGCAGGCAACGATGAGTCGCAACATCAGGCCAGCGGTGGACCGCGCGATTGCGCCGGCCGCCGGGGTGACGCGGCAGGGACAGCCCCTGTCCTATAACCGTGCGCCGGCCGCCGATCTCGCGCCGTGGGTCGGGCGCTTCTATGTCACAGTGGTCGACGCCCCAGCCGATTACACCCTGCAATGCGGGCTGCTGGCCGATACGGTCTTCATCCGCGCACAGTTGCGCGGGGCATGGACGGCGCAGACGCGCGATGGGCTATGTGCGCTGGGGCGCGCCGCGTTGCTGTTCGGCCCCAACACCAGGCGCATGGCCGTGGGCGTCACCGGTAGCTTTACCAGCGTGGGCGCGATCCTGCGGCCCGGCGCCGCCCACGTTCTTGCCCGCCTTGCCGAAGCAGACCTGGTGGACCGGTTTTCCACGATCGAGCGCATCGGGCTCGATTGCGAGCAATGGCTGGCCATGTTCGATCCCAACGGTTCGCCCGAGGACTGGTGCCTGGCCATGGAGGACGCCCTGCGCGCCGTGATCGCCTGGCGCGGCACGGCGGAACCCGATGCCATCACCGCCCGGTTCGAGGCGACGGCGCTTGCCAACCCGGCGATCGGCGTGGCGGAGTTCGCCCAGCAATGCGGGATCGAGCAGCGCCGGCTGGAACGGATCGTCAAGCGCGATTTCGGGCTGACGCCCAAGCAGGTGCTGCGCCGTGCCCGCGCGCTCGACATGGCCAGCCATCTGCGCGGCGTTGCCGACGATGCGGAGGCTGAGACGCTGGCGCTGCGCTATTACGACCAGAGCCACCTGATTCGCGAATTTACCGCGATGTTCGGCATGTCGCCCAAGCAGTTCGTGGACCTGCCCCAGCCGTTGATGACGCTGGCGCTGGAAACGCGGCAGGCGCGGCGGCTGGAATTGACCGAACGGATCGCGCCCGGCGGCATTCGCCCCTGGCAATGAGCGCGCCATTCCCGGCACGCGCATTCGCGTACCGGGCGGCGTTGATCAGTCAAACAGGCTGGAAACCGAACTTTCGTCGGCAATGCGGCGGATCGCCTCGCCGATCAGCGGCGCGATCGTGAGGATGCGGATGCGGTCGCATTCCTTGGTCGCTTGCGTAGGCAGGATGGTGTCGGTGATCACCAGTTCCTTGAGCGCCGAATTGCCCACGCGGGCCACGGCCGCGCCCGACAGCACGCCGTGGGTGATATAGGCGGCAACGCCCGCCGCACCGGCATCCATCAGCGCCTGCGCGGCATTGCACAGCGTACCGCCCGAATCGATGATATCGTCGATCAGGATGCACATGCGGCCCTTCACGTCGCCGATGATGTTCATCACTTCGGACTGGCCGGGGCGGTCGCGACGCTTGTCGACGATGGCCAGCGGCGCATTGTCCAGCCGCTTGGCCAGCGCGCGGGCGCGCACCACGCCGCCCACGTCGGGCGAGACGACCATCAGTTCCTGCCCGCCATAGCGGGTCTGGATATCGGCCGCCATGACCGGGGCGGCAAACAGGTTGTCGGTGGGAATGTCGAAGAAGCCCTGGATCTGCCCGGCGTGGAGATCGACCGCGAGAACGCGATCGGCGCCGGCCGTGGTGATCAGGTTGGCGACCAGCTTGGCCGAGATCGGCGTACGCGGCCCCGGCTTGCGGTCCTGGCGGGCATAGCCGAAATAGGGCACCACGGCGGTGATGCGCTTGGCCGAGGCGCGGCGCAGCGCATCGATGCAGATCAGAAGTTCGAGCAGGTTGTCGTTGGCCGGGTAGCTGGTGGACTGCACCAGGAAGACGTCCTCGCCGCGCACGTTCTCGTGGATTTCCACGAAGACTTCCTCATCGGCGAAGCGGCGGACCGAAGCGTCGGTCAGCGGCAATTCCAGATAGGCCGCAATGGCGCGGGCCAGCGGCAGGTTGCCGTTGCCGGACATGATCTTCATGGCGTTTCCCTCGAGTCCTTGTGTCGTCCTGATCCTTGCGGCCGCCCTTAGCCAATGATGACAGTTTTGCAACGCCCGTGCGCCGCAATCCGGCCGCATTTGCGCCCGATGTGCCACCCAGGTCGGCACAGTCCCCCTTGCCCCTGCCCGCCCAAGCCGCCTAGGGTTTGGCCATGGCCGACAAACTGATCATCACGCTTGCACAACTCAACCAACGGGTTGGCGATCTTGCCGCCAACGCCGCCGCGATGCTGGAGGCACGGGCAAAGGCATCGGGCAGCGACCTGATCGTCTTTCCCGAAATGCAGCTCATCGGCTACCCGCCGGAAGACCTGATCCTCAAGCCGGCGCTGATCGCACGTGCCACGGTGGAGCTGGAAAAGCTGGCCCGCGCCACTGCCGATGGCGGCCCGGCGATGCTGGTCGGCTCCGTCTTCGTGCGCGACGGGGCGCTGCACAACGGGGTGGCCCTGCTGGACGAGGGCAAGATCGTGGCCACGCGCTTCAAGTACGAGCTGCCCAACTATGGCACCTTCGATGAAAAGCGCCTGTTCCTGGCCGGCCCCTTGCCCGAGCCGGTGTCGTTTCGCGGGGTCGTGCTGGGCCTGCCGATCTGCGAGGATATCTGGCACCCCGACGTGTGCCGCCATCTGGCGCAGCTGGGCGCGGAAATCTTCCTCTGCGTCAATGGCAGCCCTTACGAGATCGACAAGGACGTGCTGCGCATCGATGGCGTGGCCAAGCGCCGGGCGATCGATACCGGCATCCCTCTAGCCTATGTCAACCGCGTGGGCGGGCAGGACGAAGTGGTGTTCGATGGCGCCAGCTTCGTCGTCGGCCCGGAAGGCGCGCTATGGGCGCAGCTGCCGGAATGGGAAGAAGCCGTGGTCGACACGGTGTGGAACAAGGTGCCCTTCGGCAATGGCCATCGCTGGCGCTGCGCGGCGGGCGAAGTGGCCGAGCCGACCGATCATCCCGAAGACATCTATTGCGCGATGGTCATGGCGCTGCGCGACTATGTGAACAAGAACCGGTTTCCCGGCGTTCTGCTCGGGCTGTCGGGTGGCATCGATTCCGCACTTTGCGCCGCGATCGCGGTCGATGCGCTGGGCGCGGACCGGGTGTGGTGCGTGATGCTGCCCAGCCGCTATACCAGCCAGGAAAGCCTGGACGACGCGGCAGGCTGCGCGCAGATGCTGGGCGTGCGGCTCGATACCGTGCCGATCAGCCCGGCGGTGGACGGGTTCACCCAGATGCTCGCGCCATCGTTCGCCGGGCGCGAGCCGGACCTGACGGAAGAGAACCTGCAATCGCGCATTCGCGGCACCACCTTGATGGCCCTGTCCAACAAGTTCGGGCCGATGCTGGTGACCACTGGCAACAAGAGCGAGATGAGCGTGGGCTATGCCACGATCTATGGCGACATGAACGGCGGCTACAACCCGCTCAAGGACGCCTACAAGACCACGGTCTTTACCCTGTCGCGCTGGCGCAACGAAAACCGCCCGCGCATCGGGCTGGGGCCGGAAGGGCCCGTGATGCCCGAGCGGATCATCACCAAGCCGCCCAGCGCGGAACTCCGCCCCGACCAGAAGGACGAGGATTCGCTGCCGCCCTACCATGTGCTTGATGCCATCCTGCTCGGACTGGTGGAGCATGAAAAGAGCGTGGCGCAGATCACCGCCGAAGGGCACGATCGGGCGACGGTGGAACGGATCGAGCGGCTGCTGCATCTGGCCGAATACAAGCGGCGCCAGGCACCGCCCGGCGTCAAGCTGGGAACGCGCAATTTCGGCCGTGACCGCCGCTATCCGATCACGCAGGGCTTCCGCACGGCCTGATCGCTCCACAGGCTTCGTCTTGGCAGAACGCCGGTCACCCAGGTGGCCGGCGTATCTCGTTGCGCCAATGCACCTTATTTTTGCGAATGATTCGCATTGACGAAATCTGGCTTGCGCCATACGCTGCGAATCGTTCTCAACAATGGAGTGCAGCTCGTGACCACTTCGACCACGGCATCGGCCGCTGCCGCGATTGCCGCCCTTGCCCGCCCGCAGGACGTGCGCGCACTTTCGCTCACGGCGCTGCACGCGGTCATGGCCATGCGCCTTTCCGCCCTGTTCGAGCGGGCCGGCCGCGATCCCGTTCCCGATCTGGCCCAACGCTATCGCAGCATCGAGACCGCCGCTGCTGTCCATGCCTTGGTTCGCCGGGTGATCCGCACCTGGCCCGAACGCTTCCTGGTCAATCGGCCCTGCCAGTTGACCATGACGCCCGATGAAGCAACGCTGGCAGCCATGGTGCGCCACGCCCTGGTGGCCGACCGCCAAGGCTTTGCCAGCCTGCTCGACGGCTTCGTCCGCGCCGACCGGCAGGACGGGCTCTACCATTCCACCCAACACGCAGCCGCACTGCTGTCAGGACGCAGCGCGTAACTGCGTGCCCGTTCCGGGCCGGCTCCTCCCGCCGGTGTTTGTGGTGCCCCGCTCCTGCCCCAGCAGCACCGACGACCGGCCCGGAACGGGCGTAGTTTTTGAAGATTGCCAGATCATGGCATTGCACCACGATCACAGTCTGCTTCGCCCAACCCAACGCGCTTCTCACCCCGGACTTGATCCGGAGTGACGATGGAGAGTGATGCGGGTTCGGCCCGGCATCCCAGCAAACAACGAAAAACCCCGCCGGTTGCCCGACGGGGTTTTTCATTGTTTGGCGTTGACCGCAGGCGGCGAGGATCAGTCCTCGTCGCCCTTGATCAGGTAATCGGCCGCATCGGCATCGGTGCCGTGGGTTTCACCTTCCACGGACGCCAGCGGATCGTTGCCGATCGCAGCTTCGGGGCCCTGCGCCAGTTCGGCGGCATGCTCTTCGGCGGCGGAACGCGGCGCGATCAGGGCTTCCTGAAGGCGGCGGTTGGCTGCGCGAAGCGCGGCGTCGCGGCTGTTGGCCGCCACGCGCATGCGGTTCATGCCCGCGCCGGTGCCGGCGGGGATGAGACGGCCGACGATGACGTTTTCCTTGAGGCCGATCAGGCTGTCGCGCTTTCCTTCGACCGCCGCCTGCGTGAGCACGCGGGTGGTTTCCTGGAACGACGCGGCAGAGATGAACGAACGCGTCTGCAGCGAAGCCTTGGTGATGCCCAGCAGCACCGGCTTGCCTTCCGCGAGGCGCGAGCCCCCCGGCATCTTGGCGTTGGTTTCGTTCATTTCCTCAAGGTCGACCTGCTCGCCCGGCAGCAGGGTGGTGTCACCGCCATCGGTGATTTCCACCTTCTGCAGCATCTGGCGAACGATCACCTCGATGTGCTTGTCGTTGATCTTCACGCCCTGCAAGCGGTAGACTTCCTGGATTTCCGCCACGAGGTATTCCGCCAGGGCCTCGACGCCGAGAACCTCGAGAATGTCGTGCGGATCGGGCGAGCCCGAAATCAGGTTGTCGCCCTTCTTGACGTAGTCGCCTTCCTGGACGTCGATCACCTTGGACTTGGGGATCAGGTACTCGACCGGTTCGCCCTCTTCCGGAATGATCGCGATCTTCCGCTTGGCCTTGTAGTCGCGGATGAACTCGATCCGGCCCGAGATCTTGGCGATGATCGCGTTGTCCTTGGGCTTGCGCGCTTCGAACAGTTCGGCCACGCGCGGCAGACCGCCCGTGATGTCGCGGGTCTTGGCAGCTTCACGGCTGGCGCGGGCCAGCACGTCACCGGCCTGGACTTCCTGGCCGTCTTCCACCGACAGGGTGGTGCCAGGCGCCATCATGTAGCGGCCGGTTTCACCCGAGGCGTCGTCGAGCAAGGTCAGGCGCGGACGCAGGTCTTCCTTCTTGGCGCGGCCACCGGCGCGGTTTTCGGTCACGACGCGCTGGGCGATGCCCGTTGCTTCGTCGACCTGTTCCGTCAGGGTGCGGCCGTCGATCAGATCCTGGTAGCGCACGATACCGGGCTTTTCCGTGATCACCGGCAGGGTGAACGGGTCCCATTCGGCCAGGCGCTGGCCCTGGGCAACCGTTGCACCGTTTTCGTGCAGCAGGTGGGTACCGTAGGGCACGCGGTGCATGGCGCGTTCGCGACCGTCGGTATCCATGATCACGATTTCGCCGTTGCGGGCGAGCGACAGGCGGCGATTGCGGCTGTCGGTGATCGTCGGGATATCGCGATAGTGCACGGTACCATCGCAGATCGATTCGAGGTGCGACTGTTCGTTGACCTGCGCGGCGCCGCCGATGTGGAACGTACGCATGGTCAGCTGCGTGCCGGGTTCACCGATCGACTGGGCGGCGATGACGCCGACCGCTTCACCGATGTTCACCGGCGTGCCGCGCGCCAGGTCGCGGCCATAGCAGGTGCCGCACACGCCCTGGGGCGCTTCGCAGATCAGCGGCGAGCGGATGCGCGCCGACTGGACACCAGCCGCTTCGATCCGGGCGATCGCGGCTTCGTCGAGCAGCGTGCCCTTTTCGCAGATCACGTTGCCGGTCTTGGCCTCGATCATGTCCTCGGCCAGGGTACGGCCCAGGATACGCTCGCCCAGCGAAGCGATGGTCGCGCCGCCCTGAACGATCGCGCGCATTTCCAGCGCCCGCTCGGTCCCGCAGTCGTTCACCGTCACCACGCAGTCCTGCGACACGTCGACCAGACGGCGGGTGAGGTAACCCGAGTTTGCCGTCTTGAGCGCGGTGTCGGCCAGGCCCTTGCGGGCGCCGTGAGTCGAGTTGAAGTATTCAAGGACGGTCAGGCCTTCCTTGAAGTTCGAGATGATCGGGGTTTCGATGATCTCGCCCGAAGGCTTGGCCATCAGCCCGCGCATACCCGCCAACTGCTTCATCTGGGTTGGCGAACCACGCGCGCCCGAGTGGCTCATCATGTAGATCGAGTTGATCGGCTTTTCACGGCCGTGCTCGTCGCTCGGCGTGGCGCGAATCTCGTCCATCATGGCGTTGGCCACCTGGTCGCCGCAACGGCTCCAGGCGTCGATCACCTTGTTGTACTTTTCCTGCTGGGTGATCAGGCCGTCCTGGTACTGCTGTTCATAGTCCGCGACCAGTTCCTTGGTCTCGGCCACGAAGGCATCCTTGGTGGCGGGGATGATCATGTCATCCTTGCCGAACGAGATACCCGCCTTGAACGCGTTGCGGAAGCCCAGGCTCATGATCGCGTCGGCGAAAAGGACGGTCTCCTTCTGGCCGGTGTGGCGATAGACCTGGTCGATGACGTCGGCGATTTCCTTCTTGGTGAGCAGGCGGTTGACCAGCTCGAAGGGCACCGTGTGGCTCTTGGGCAGGCACTCGCCGATCAGCATGCGGCCCGGCGTGGTTTCATACCGCTTGAGATAGGTCTTCCCGTTCTCGTCGGTCTGCGGCACGCGTGCCACGATCTTGCTGTGCATGGTGACGGCCCCGGCAAACAGCGCCTGGTGCACTTCGGCCATGTCGGCCAGCAGCATGCCTTCGCCCGGCTCGCCCTTGCGGTCCATCGACAGATAGTAAAGCCCCAGCACCATGTCCTGCGAAGGCACGATGATCGGCTTGCCGTTGGCGGGCGAGAGGATGTTGTTGGTCGACATCATCAGCACGCGCGCTTCCAGCTGGGCTTCCAGCGAAAGCGGTACGTGGACGGCCATCTGGTCCCCGTCGAAGTCGGCGTTGAAGGCCGAGCAGACGAGCGGGTGCAGCTGGATCGCCTTGCCTTCGATCAGCACGGGTTCGAAGGCCTGGATGCCCAGGCGGTGCAGCGTGGGCGCGCGGTTGAGCATGACCGGGTGTTCGCGGATCACCTCGTCCAGGATGTCCCAGACTTCCTTGCGTTCCTTTTCCACCCACTTCTTGGCCTGCTTCAGGGTCATCGACAGACCCTTGGCGTCAAGGCGCGCGTAGATGAACGGCTTGAACAGCTCGAGCGCCATCTTCTTGGGCAACCCGCACTGGTGCAGCTTGAGTTCGGGCCCGGTCACGATGACCGAACGGCCCGAATAGTCGACGCGCTTGCCGAGCAGGTTCTGGCGGAAGCGGCCCTGCTTGCCCTTGAGCATGTCGGACAGCGACTTGAGCGGACGCTTGTTGGCACCGGTGATCACGCGGCCACGGCGGCCGTTGTCGAACAGGGCGTCAACGGCTTCCTGCAGCATGCGCTTTTCGTTGCGCACGATGATGTCGGGCGCGCGCAGCTCGATCAGGCGCTTCAACCGGTTGTTGCGGTTGATCACGCGGCGATAGAGATCGTTCAAGTCCGAGGTCGCGAAGCGGCCACCGTCGAGCGGCACCAGCGGGCGCAGTTCGGGCGGAATGACCGGCACCACGTCGAGGATCATCCATTCCGGGCGGTTGCCGGAATCGATGAACGATTCCACCACCTTGAGGCGCTTGATGATCTTCTTGGGCTTGAGTTCCGACTTGGTTTCGGAAAGCTCCTTGAGCAGGTCCTCACGCTCCTGGACCATGTCGAGGTCCATGAGCATGTGCTTGACCGCCTCGGCGCCGATGCCGGCCGAAAAGGCGTCTTCGCCATATTCGTCCTGCGCGTCGAGCAGTTCGTCCTCGGTCAGCAGCTGGTAGCGTTCAAGCGGGGTGATGCCCGGCTCGATGACCACATAGCTTTCGAAGTAGAGGATGCGTTCCAGCTGCTTGAGCTGCATGTCGAGCAGCAGGCCGATGCGCGAGGGCAGCGACTTGAGGAACCAGATGTGCGCAACCGGGGCGGCCAGTTCGATGTGGCCCATGCGCTCGCGGCGCACCTTGGTCACGGTCACTTCCACGCCGCACTTTTCGCAGACGACGCCCTTGTACTTCATGCGCTTGTACTTGCCGCAAAGGCACTCGTAGTCCTTCACGGGGCCGAAGATGCGGGCGCAGAACAGACCGTCACGCTCGGGCTTGAACGTGCGGTAGTTGATCGTTTCCGGCTTCTTGATTTCGCCGAAGGACCAGCTGCGGATGCGCTCGGGCGAGGCCAGACCGATCTGGATCTGGTCGAACGTTTCGGGCTTGGGCAGCTGGTTGGTGAATTTGGTCAGGTCGTTCATTGCGTGATCCTCACTGGGAGGGAAATCCTGTCATGCGGCGGTCCGGGGAGCGGTGGCGGAGGTCCGCCACCGCCATGCGCCCGGCTTATTCGGCTGCCTCGGCCAGGCCGTCGTCGTCTTCGTTCTCGTCGATGGACGAGAGTTCGACGTTGAGACCCAGGCTGCGCATTTCCTTGACCAGCACGTTGAAGCTTTCGGGAATGCCGGCCTCGAAAGTGTCGTCACCCTTGACGATCGCTTCATAGACCTTGGTACGGCCGACAACGTCGTCGGACTTGACCGTGAGCATTTCCTGCAGCGTGTAGGCCGCGCCATAGGCCTGGAGCGCCCAGACTTCCATTTCCCCGAAGCGCTGACCACCGAACTGGGCCTTGCCGCCCAGCGGCTGCTGGGTGACGAGGCTGTAGGGGCCGATCGAACGGGCGTGGATCTTGTCGTCCACCAAGTGGTGCAGCTTGAGCACGTACTTGCAGCCAACGGTGACCTTGCGGTCGAAGGCTTCGCCGCTGCGGCCGTCATAGAGCGTGACCTGACCCGATTCATCGAGCCCGGCCTTGCGCAGCATGGCCGTCACGTCGGCTTCCACCGCGCCGTCGAACACCGGCGAACCCATCGGCACGCCGTTGCGCACGTTCTGGGCCAGCTCGACGATCTCGTCGTCGCTGCGGGCCTTGATCTCTTCGGCGTAGTTGTCGCCGTAGATATCGAGCAGCAGTTCGCGCACCGCTTCGGGCGGTTCGCCCGCTTCCGGGCTCGGGTTGGCTTCGCGCCAGGCATCGAGCGCCGCACCGATCTTGTGGCCCAGGCCGCGCGCGGCCCAGCCCAGGTGCGTTTCAAAGATCTGCCCGACGTTCATGCGCGAAGGCACGCCCAGCGGATTGAGCACGAAATCGACCGGCGTACCGTCTTCCAGGAAGGGCATGTCTTCCTGCGGCAGGATGCGGCTGATGATGCCCTTGTTGCCATGGCGGCCGGCCATCTTGTCGCCCGGCTGCAGCTTGCGCTTCACCGCCACGAAGACCTTGACCATCTTGAGCACGCCCGGCGCCAGTTCGTCGCCGCGCTCCAGCTTTTCCTTGCGGTCCTCGAACTTCTCCTGGATCGCCTTGATCGCCGTGTCGTACTGGCCCTTGGTCGCTTCAAGCTGCTGCTGGCGCAGATCGTCGGCCACAGCGAACTTCCACCATTCGTGGCGTTCCACGTCGGCCAGAACCTGCTCGTCGATGTCCACGCCCTTCTTGATGCCCTTGGGCGCAGCAGCGGCAACCTGGCCGAGCAGCATGTCCTTGAGGCGATTGAAGGTGGCGCGGTTGAGAATCGCGCGCTCGTCCTCGCGATCCTTGGCGAGGCGTTCGATTTCCTCGTTCTGGATGGCGCGGGTACGGTCGTCGATCTCGATGCCGTGGCGGTTGAACGTGCGCACGTCCACGATCGTGCCCGAAACACCCGGCGGCAGGCGCAGCGAGGTATCGCGCACGTCCGAAGCCTTTTCACCGAAGATCGCGCGCAGCAGCTTTTCTTCCGGCGTCATCGGGGATTCGCCCTTGGGCGTGATCTTGCCGACGAGGATATCACCGGGGTGCACTTCGGCGCCGATGTAGACGATGCCCGCTTCGTCGAGGTTGCGCAGCGCTTCCTCGCCCACGTTGGGAATGTCGCGGGTGATGTCTTCGGGCCCGAGCTTGGTGTCGCGGGCCATGACTTCGAATTCCTCGATGTGGATCGAGGTGAAGACGTCTTCCTTGACGATGCGCTCGCTGATCAGGATCGAGTCTTCGTAGTTGTAGCCGTTCCAGGGCATGAACGCGACGAGCACGTTGCGCCCAAGCGCCAGTTCGCCGAACTCGGTCGACGGGCCATCGGCCAGGACATCGCCCTTTTCGACGATGTCACCCACGCTCACCAGCGGGCGCTGGTTGATGCAGGTCGACTGGTTCGAACGCTCGAACTTCTGCAGGGTATAGATGTCCACGCCCGACTTGCCGGGTTCGACGTCGCCGGTGACGCGGATCACGATACGGCTTGCATCCACCTGGTCGACGATCCCGCCGCGCAGCGCCGCGATCGCGGCGCCCGAATCGCGCGCCACGGTCTCTTCCATGCCGGTGCCCACGAACGGCGCATCGGCCTTGACCAGCGGCACCGCCTGGCGCTGCATGTTCGAGCCCATCAGCGCGCGGTTGGCGTCGTCGTTTTCCAGGAACGGAATGAGCGAGGCCGCTACCGAGACCAGCTGCTTGGGGCTGACGTCCATCAGCGTCACGGTTTCGCGCGGCGCCATCACGAATTCGCCGTTCTGGCGGGCCGAGACCAGCTCTTCCACGAACGAGCCGTCCGCGTTGGTTTCGGCCGAAGCCTGCGCCACCGTGTGCTTCTGCTCTTCCATGGCCGAAAGATAGACCACGTCCTTCGACACCTTGCCGTCGATCACCTTGCGGTACGGCGTTTCGATGAAGCCGTACTTGTTGACGCGGGCGAAAGTCGACAGCGAGTTGATCAGGCCGATGTTGGGCCCTTCAGGCGTTTCGATCGGGCAGATGCGGCCATAGTGCGTGGGGTGAACGTCGCGCACTTCGAAACCGGCGCGCTCACGCGTCAGACCGCCCGGCCCGAGGGCCGAGACGCGACGCTTGTGCGTCACTTCCGACAGCGGGTTGGTCTGGTCCATGAACTGCGACAGCTGCGAGGAGCCGAAGAATTCACGCACCGCGGCCACCGCCGGCTTGGCGTTGATCAGGTCGTTGGGCATCACGGTCGACACGTCGACCGAGCTCATGCGTTCCTTGACCGCGCGTTCCATGCGCAGCAGGCCGACGCGGTACTGGTTTTCCAGCAGTTCGCCCACCGAACGCACGCGACGATTACCGAGGTTGTCGATGTCATCGACTTCGCCCTTGCCGTCCTTGAGGTTCACCAGTTCCTTGACCACGGCGAGAATATCGTCGGTGCGCAGGGTGGTGATGGTGTCCGGGCAATCGAGGCCCAGGCGCATGTTCAGCTTGACGCGGCCCACGGCCGACAGGTCGTAGCGGTCGGCGTCGAAGAACAGGCCATCGAACAGAGCTTCGGCGGTTTCGCGCGTCGGCGGTTCGCCGGGGCGCATCACGCGATAGATATCGGCCAGGGCGTGGTCGCGATCCTCGGCCTTGTCGGCCTTCATCGTGTTGCGGATCCACGGGCCGGTGCCGACGTGGTCGATGTCGAGCAGGTCGAGCTGGTCCACCCCGGCGCGGTCGAGCACGTCGAGGTTTTCAGGCGCCACTTCATCGCCCGCTTCGATCCAGATGCGGCCGGTCGATTCGTCGATCAGGTCCTTGGCGGCATAGCGGCCGAAGATCTCCTCGGTCGGGATCAGCAGCGATTCCAGGCCATCCTTGGCAGCCTTGTTGGCAGCGCGGGGCGAAATCTTCTGGCCGGCCGGGAACACCACTTCGCCCGAGGCAGCATCGACGATGTCGAACGTCGGCTTGGCGCCGCGCCACTGGTCGAGCACGAACGGCACCTTCCAGCCGCCTTCGGCGCGGACCCAGGTGACCTTGTTGTAGAAGTGGTCGAGGATCTGCTCGCCGTTGAGGCCCAGGGCATAGAGCAGCGCGGTGACCGGCAGCTTGCGCTTGCGGTCGATACGCACGTTGACGATATCCTTGGCGTCGAATTCGAAATCGAGCCACGAGCCGCGATAGGGAATGACGCGCGCGGCAAACAGGTACTTGCCCGAAGAGTGCGTCTTGCCGCGGTCATGGTCGAACAGCACGCCCGGCGAACGGTGCATCTGCGACACGATCACGCGCTCGGTGCCATTGATGATGAAGGTGCCGTTGTCGGTCATGAGCGGGATATCGCCCATGTAGACGTCCTGCTCCTTGATATCGATGAGGCTCTTGGTCTCGGTTTCGGCGTCCACTTCGAACGTCGCGAGCTTGAGCGTCACCTTCATCGGCGCAGCATAGGTGATGCCGCGCTGGCGGCATTCGTTCACGTCATACTTGGGCGCTTCGAGCACATAGCCGTCGCGCTCCTTGATATCGAGGCTGGCGGTGCCGGCGAAATCCTGGATCGGGAACACCGAGCGCAGCGTCTTTTCGAGGCCCGAGACATAGCCGGTGGCCGGATCGGAGCGCAGGAACTGCTCGTACGATTCGCGCTGAACCTCGATCAGGTTCGGCATCTGCACGACTTCGTGAATATCGCCGAAGATCTTGCGGATGCGCTTCTTCAGGCCAGCGCGGGCGGGAGCCTTGGTTGCCATGGAGGTGAATGCCTCTTCGCTCTAACGGCCGGCGTCAAACCGGCGGAATTCTGCCATGCGCGGCGGTGGCACGGCATGCACGCAAAAGAGGCCACGAGACATGAGAACACCCCGTTGGAGATGTCCGTCGCCCGCAGCCTTCGCGTGATGCCGATGCCTGCCGTTTCCTTCCTGGAGCGATCCCCCGCGCATGGGAAAGCCTTGCTCGAAACGACAGGTGTTGGCCGCCATATAGGCAAGCCTTGTGGAAAAGTCAAAGGGTGCGCCCACTTGCCGGAAAAAAGGCCAAGGCGACCGGCTGGGGAGCCACCCCATGCCACGCCCATGCGCGGGCCAGACCGTCCGCATCGACCGGTTAACTGTAATCAATTCTAAAATTTAGGCAAATCACCGTAAAAACCACTATCGGCGTGGCATTGATATTTGCGTTCTGTTTACCTTGATACCATAGGCAAGAGTGATCTGAGGACAACCGCACGGCATTGCCAGTGCGATCCCACCCCCTGCCTGCGGATTTCATGGACGACAGATTCGCCTTCATCTTGCCGGTCATGCAGGTTGCCTTTGGCGTGGCTGCCGTGCTGGCGGGCCGCTGGCGGGTTTCCAGCGCCGGATGGTGGGCCGGCGGATTTCTTGCCAGCGCCGCGGGCTTTGCCATGCCTGCGCTGCCCTTCCTGATGCCGGTCGGCAGCCGCGCGAGCTTGGCCTCTGCCCTTTTCGGTGCCGCCTTCTTCTGCTTCGGCCAGGCCCAGAGCGAGCATTTCGGGTTGCGCCGCAAGCACGTCTGGCTGCGCGGGACAATCCTGGTGGCATCGGTTGCCGGCAGTGCCTGGGGCGCGGTGCATGACGACCTGCGCCTGCATCTTGCCGCGTCGGACACGGGCTGTGCCTTGCTGATGCTGGTGCCGCTGCTGGCCGCGCGCGGACGGAGCCGGCGCAGCGGCGATCGCGCACTGGTCTTGATCAGCTGGGTCGTGGTGGCCGATTGCGCCTTGCGCGCGGGCTGCATCCGCTGGCTGGCCAGTGGCGGCATGGCCGACTTTGCCGCCAGCCGCTATGCCTTCTGGTACCAGATCACCGGCTCGCTCATCGGCGTTGCCTTTGCCATGGCCGCGCTGGCGTCGGTGATGATCAGCGTGCTGATGCGCTATCGCGACTGGGCGATCTGCGATCCGCTGACCGGCCTGCTCAACCGCCGCGGCTTTGACGAGGCACTCGCCGGGCGAACCACGCACGAACGTGCCCATGCTGCCGCGATCGCCTGCGACATCGATCACTTCAAGGCGGTGAACGACCGGTTCGGCCATCATCGCGGCGACGAAGTGATTGCCTTGATGGCCAGCGCGATCGACGCCCATTTGCCCGCACGCGCCTTTGCCGCGCGCTTTGGCGGCGAGGAATTCGTGATCTATCTGCCGCAGGGCACGCTGGGCAACGCCGGCACGGCACTGGCTGCCGCAACCGACCTGGCCGAAGCCGTGCGCCGCGACTTTGCTTCGCGCGCGCAGCGCCTGCTCGGGCGCGACTTTCCGGTGACGGCCAGCTTCGGCCTTTCCGCCATGGCCCAGGGCGAGACCGACCTGGACGAGACACTGCGCCGGGCCGACCAGGCGCTGTACCAGGCCAAGAGCGCCGGGCGGAACTGCTGCGTGGCCAAGGTTGTGGCCGAGACCGCAATCGCGCCGCGCCCGCCCCTCGGCCTCGTACCTTCTTGGTTGACTCCGGGGCCGCATCTGCTAGGGGCCGCACCCGAATAGCGGCTCGCCCGCTGTTCATCCGTCCGAGACCGTCGGCGTCCGGGGTTTGCCCGGGCTTAATTTCCGATCGAGGCGGGGAAAAGAGATTTCACGGCCGCGCGCTCCGTTTTTCGGATCGTGGCGCCCATCGCGATGGCCTCGTGCCTCGCGCAAACTCCTTCCCTTGTCGAACGGACTCGCCCCGTGCTGCTTGCGGCGCGGGACAAACGTAGCCGGCTGCAAGGGGCTTTGCCCGGCGCAGCCATTGTGAAGGAGTAAGGCATGGATCGTTCGCAAAAAGCCGAATCGGTCGCTTTCCTCAACGAACTCGTGAGCGGTTCGGGGGCGGTCATCGTCACTCGCAACCTCGGCATGACGGTGGCCCAGTCCACTGCCCTGCGCACGAAGATCCGCGAGGCCGGTGCGACCTACAAGGTTGCGAAGAACCGTCTTGCCAAGCTTGCCATCCAGGGCACCGATTACGAAGGCATTGGTGAATTCTTCACCGGGCCGACCGCCATCGCTGCCTCGGCCGATCCCGTCGCCGCCGCCAAGGTGATCGTCGAGTTCGCCAAGACCACCGACAAGATCGAAATCGTCGGTGGCGGGATGGGTTCGCAGGTTCTCAACCCCGATGGTGTCAAGGCCCTGGCCACGATGCCCTCGCTCGATGAACTGCGTGCCAAGCTTATCGGTCTCATCCAGGCTCCGGCCACGAAGATCGCCCAGCTCACCACCGCTCCGGCGGCGAAGCTGGCTCGCGTCTTCAACGCCTATGCCGAGAAGGATGCGGCCTGAGCCGGTTCAAACGACTTTTGCCCGAGCGTGCCGCAGTGTGCGGACATCGGGCGCCACATATTAACGGAGTGAAACATCATGGCCGATATCGCCAAGCTCGTTGAAGAACTGTCGCAGCTCACCGTTCTCGAAGCTGCCGACCTTGCCAAGGCTCTCGAAGAAGCATGGGGCGTGAGCGCCGCTGCTGCCGTGGCCGTGGCCGCTGCCCCCGCCGGTGAAGCAGCTCCCGCTGCTGAAGAAAAGACCGAATTCGACGTCATCCTGACCGGCGACGGCGGCAAGAAAATCCAGGTCATCAAGGAAGTCCGCGCGATCACCTCGCTCGGCCTGACTGAAGCCAAGGCCCTGGTCGAAGGCGCTCCCAAGGCCGTCAAGGAAGGCGTGTCGAAGGCTGAAGCCGAAGAAATCAAGAAGAAGATCGAAGAAGCCGGCGGCACCGTCGAAATCAAGTAATCTTCTTCGGGTTCTTCCCGACGAACATGGAAAGAGGGCGGGCCGCAAGGCTCGCCCTTTTTTCGTGGCCGGCGCGACTCCACCGCAGCGAAAATCGTCCAAAGTTTTCAGGCGCAATTCAGGTTGGATCGCGCTAGGCCCTGGCCATGCGCCCCCCTCGCCTCGAAAAGCCGCTGGCCGCCGCCAGGAACCTGCAACCGCGCATGGCCGCACTGGGCGGCGCGCTGGCGCTGGGCCTGGCCGCCATATTCTTTGCGCGGGCCGGGGAAGCCGCCCAGGCGCTGTTCGCGCGCCTGGTGAGCGCCTATCCGCTCGCGCCGATCGTGCTGACCCCAGCCATCTTCGTGGGGGTAACCTGGCTGACCCGCCGCCATTGGCCCGCCGCGCGCGGATCGGGCATTCCCCAGGTCATGGCCGCGGCCGAAGCACCCGCGCATCCGGCCATGGCGCCCTTGCTGTCGATGCGCACGGCCGTGGCCAAGGTTGCCGGCACGCTCACCATGTTGCTGAGCGGGGCATCGGTGGGCCGTGAAGGGCCGACCGTGCAATTGAGCGCGGCGATCATGGTGGCGGTGCACCGCGCGCTGCGCGTGCCGATCGGCGCCGGGGTGATCATTGCCGGGGGCGCGGCCGGCGTGGCCGCTGCGTTCAACACGCCACTGGCCGGCGTGGCCTTCGCCATCGAGGAACTGGCCTCCGCGTTCGAGCAGCGGCTCGCGCTGTTGGTCATGCTGGCGGTGATGACGGCAGGCCTCGTCAGCCTGGGGCTGGCCGGCGACTATATCTATTTCGGCGCCATGGCGCAGCATGTGCCGATCGTGCCCGCGCTGGTCGCAGCACTTGGCTGCGGCGTGGCGGGTGGCCTGTCGGGCGGCCTGTTTGCCCGCATCCTCAGCCGCTTCGGCACGATCGAGCATGGCTGGATCGGTGTCTTGCGGGCCCGCCCGGTAGCGCTGGCGGCGGGACTGGGCCTGATCGTGGCGGTGGTGGGCGTCGCCACCCAGGGCCTGGGGCCCGGCGGGCTGGCCTGGGGCACCGGCTATGGCACCACGCGCAGCTTGCTGTCCGGCGCCGATACGTCGCTGTGGTTTGGCCCGGCCAAGTTCGTGACATCGCTGGCCACGGCCTTGAGCGGCGCACCGGGCGGCATTTTCGCGCCATCGCTTTCGGTGGGCGCCGGGCTCGGCCATCTGGTCGGCACGCTGTTTCCGCCGGAATATTCGGGCGCCGTGGCGATGCTGGGGATGATCGCCTATTTTGCCGGGGTGACGCGCGCACCGCTGACGGCCGTGATCATCGTGATGGAAATGACTGCCGACCGCGCGATGATCCTGCCGCTATTCGCGGCCGCGCTGGTGGCCGACCAGGTGAGCGCGGCTGTCTGCCCCGAAAAGCTCTATCACGCGCTCAGCCACCCGTTCCGCGCGCCTGGTGCCGGCCACGCGCCACACTGAGTTTTCCTTTCCCCGGCGCAGGCTACCCCTTATGGGCGGGCCCATGACCGTCGCCTCCATGCCCACTTCGCCCGATCTGGCCGGGCCGCACGCCACGTCGGAATGGCGCGAGATGCTGCGCCTGGCCGCGCCGCTGGTGGGCGCGAACCTGTTGCAGATGGCGGTGTTTGCCGTGGACGTGCTGTTCGTGGCGCGGCTCGGGGCAGAGGCGCTGGCGGCTTCCTCGCTCGCGGTTTCGATCTTCGGCCTGCTGATCTGGAGCCTGGCCGGCCTGGTTGGCGCCGCATCGCCGCTGATCGCGGCCGAATTGGGCCGCCGTCGCCACGCCGTGCGCGAGGTGCGCCGCACGGTGCGCATGGGTGCCTGGGTGGGCCTGATGGCGGCGCTGATCGCCATGGCGCTGTGCCAGTTGGGCGGGCCGGTGCTGCGCGCCACGGGCCAGAGCGAGGCGGTCGTGGTGCGCGCCGTGCCGTTCCTGTCGGTCCTTTCGCTGGCCTGCGTTCCTGCCGTGCTCTCCTCGCTGCTGCGCACGGTGGTGGCCACGCTGGGGCGTCCGGGCATTGGCACCCTGATCACCGGCATGGCCGTGGCGGTCAACGCCACCGGCAACTGGGTTTTCGTCTATGGCCACGCCGGGATGCCGGCGCTGGGCCTGATGGGCTCGGCCTGGTCCAGCGTGGTCACCAGCAGCGCCATGCTGCTGGCCTATGCCCTGGTGCTGCGCTTTGACCGCAAGCTGCATCGCTATCATCTGCTGGGCCGCTGGTGGCGGCCAGAGTGGCGCCGATTTTTCGACGTATGGAAGATCGGCCTGCCGATCTGTGCGACGATCGTGGCCGAAGCCGGGCTGTTCAACGGCGCGGCGCTGCTGATCGGGCGGATCGGCGAATTGCAATTGGCCGCGCACACGGTGGCCATGCAATTGGCGGGGATGACCTTCCAGGTGCCATTCGGGCTGGGCCAGGCGGCCACGATCCGGGTCGGCCTGGCCTATGGCGCACGCGACCATGCCGGAATCGCGCGGGCCGGCTGGACTGCGCTGGGCATGACCGTGGGATTCATGGCCAGCACCGCCGTGCTGATGTGGGCCGTGCCCCGGCTGATCCTGGGATTGTATATCGACGTGGCCAATCCGGCCAATGCCGAGCTGGTCCACTATGCGCTGCAGTTCCTGCTGGTGGCCGCCGCGTTCCAGCTGTTCGACGGCACGCAATCGACCTGCGGTGCCGTGCTGCGTGGCTTGCAGGACACGCGCGTGCCGATGGCCATTGCCATTTTCGGCTATTGGGTGCCTGGCTTGCTTACCGCGATCGGCCTTGGCCTTTTCACGCCGCTGGAAGGACTCGGCGTGTGGCTCGGGTTGATGGTCGGGCTGGTTTGCGTGGCGGCCATGCTGTTGTGGCGCTGGCATCGGCGGGCGGCGTTGGGCCTGTTGCCCTAGGCGGCCTTCGCCCTGCGGCATCTCCGGCCCGCATCGCCGCAGGCGGCGCCATTTCGAAACAAAGAATCTGTAGAGCCCCCCTTGACGCTGGCGGGCAGCTCCACCCATATGCGCCTCGCTGGCACTCTCGGCTTGAGAGTGCCAGTGCAGATTTCGTAGCCAATATCGAATTGGAAGAGGGAGCAACCCATGACTTTCCGTCCGCTGCACGACCGCGTGCTGGTGCGCCGCGTCGAAGCCGAGGAAAAGACCGCCGGCGGGATCATCATCCCCGACAGCGCCAAGGAAAAGCCCGCTGAAGGCGAAATCGTCGCCGTTGGCACCGGCGCCCGCGCTGAAAACGGCACGATCACCCCGCTCGACGTCAAGGTCGGCGATCGCGTGCTGTTCGGCAAGTGGTCGGGCACCGAAGTGAAGGTGTCGGGCGAAGACCTGCTGATCATGAAGGAATCGGACATCCTGGGCGTGATCGGCTGATCACCCGATTTTTCCGAATTTCCATTTTTCGCATTCAAAGGAACTGAGCAATGGCTGCCAAGGACGTACGCTTTTCGCGCGACGCGCGCGAACGCATTCTCAAGGGCGTGGACATTCTCGCCGACGCCGTGAAGGTCACGCTGGGCCCCAAGGGCCGCAACGTCGTGATCGACAAGAGCTTCGGCGCTCCCCGCATCACCAAGGACGGTGTTTCGGTCGCCAAGGAAATCGAACTCAAGGACAAGTTCGAGAACATGGGCGCCCAGATGCTGCGCGAAGTGGCATCGAAGGCCAACGACAAGGCCGGTGACGGCACCACCACGGCCACCGTGCTGGCCCAGGCCATCGTGCGCGAAGGCATGAAGTCGGTTGCCGCCGGTATCAACCCGATGGACCTCAAGCGCGGCATCGATCTGGCCGTGATCAAGGTTGTCGAAAACCTCAAGTCGCGTTCGACCCCGGTGGCCGGCTCGGCCGAAATCGCCCAGGTTGGCATCATCTCGGCCAACGGTGACGTGGAAGTCGGCGAAAAGATCGCCGAAGCCATGGAAAAGGTCGGCAAGGAAGGCGTGATCACCGTGGAAGAGGCCAAGGGCCTCGAATTCGAACTCGATGTCGTCGAAGGCATGCAGTTCGACCGCGGCTACCTCTCGCCCTACTTCATCACCAATCCCGAAAAGATGGTGGTGGAACTCGAAAACCCCTACATCCTGATCCACGAGAAGAAGCTCTCGTCGCTGCAGGCGCTGCTGCCGATCCTCGAAGCGGTCGTGCAGTCGGGCCGTCCGCTGCTGATCATCGCCGAAGACATCGAAGGCGAAGCGCTGGCCACCCTGGTGGTCAACAAGCTGCGCGGTGGCCTCAAGATCGCTGCCGTCAAGGCACCGGGCTTCGGTGACCGTCGCAAGGCCATGCTGGGCGACATCGCCACGCTGACCGCCGGCGAAATGATCTCGGAAGACCTGGGCATCAAGCTGGAGAGCGTTACGCTCGGCATGCTGGGCCAGGCCAAGAAGGTCACCATCGACAAGGACAACACCACGATCGTCGACGGCGCTGGTGCTGGCGACGACATCAAGGGCCGTGTCGAGCAGATCCGCGCGCAGATCGAAGTCACCACTTCGGACTACGACCGCGAAAAGCTGCAGGAACGCCTGGCCAAGCTGGCTGGCGGCGTGGCCGTGATCAAGGTTGGCGGTGCCACCGAAGTCGAAGTGAAGGAACGCAAGGACCGCGTTGACGACGCCCTCCACGCCACCCGCGCTGCGGTGGAAGAAGGCATCGTGACCGGCGGCGGCACGGCTCTGCTCTATGCCACCCGCGCTCTCGAAGGCCTCACCGGTGCCAACGAAGACCAGACCCGCGGCGTCGACATCGTCCGCAAGGCGATCACCGCCCCGGTCAAGCAGATCGCCGAAAACGCCGGCAGCGATGGCGCCGTCGTGGCGGGCAAGCTGCTCGACCAGTCGGACGAAGGCATCGGCTTCAACGCCGCGACCGACACCTATGAAAACCTGAAGGCCGCTGGCGTGATCGACCCCACCAAGGTCGTGCGCACCGCGCTTCAGGATGCGGCCTCGGTCGCTGGCCTGCTGATCACCACCGAAGCGGCGATCAGCGAGCGTCCGGACGACAAGCCCGCCCCGGCCGGCATGCCCGGCGGCATGGGCGGCATGGGCGGCATGGACTTCTAAGTCCACGCCAACCGGCTTGCTTGAACAAGGAAAGGCCGCTCGGGAAACCGGGCGGCCTTTTTCTTTTGCTTGTTCCGACGGTGCCCTTATCCCCGCCGCGCGCGGAAGAAGTCGCGCAGCAGGGCGACGCTTTCCGCCTCGCCCAGGCCAGCGTAGACTTCGGGGCGGTGCAGGCACGTGGGCTGGTCGAACAGGCGCCCGCCATGCTCCACGGCGCCCCCCTTGGGATCGGGCGCGGCATAATAGACGCGGGCCAGGCGGGCGTGCATGATGGCGCCTGCACACATCGGGCATGGCTCCAGGCTCACCCACAAGTCGCACCCGTCCAGGCGCTCCTGGCCCAGCGCTGCCGCAGCGGCGCGAATCGCCAGGACTTCGGCATGCGCAGTGGGATCGTGCAGCGCGCGCGGGCGGTTGTGCGCGGCGGCAATCACCTCGCCGCCCTTGACGATCACCGCGCCGATCGGCACTTCGCCTGCCAGCGCCGCAGCATGGGCCTGTTCCAGCGCCAGTTTCATCGGTTCGGGCAGGGGCCAGCGCGTCATGCTGCTAGCGACTAACACAGATTCCGCACGCGGCAAGGCGCGTGGGCGCCACGAATCCTTGACTTCACCTGCGGAATCGATAATGGCGCCACCTTCCAGATAGATCATCAGAACACGAAGCGAGTTTCAACCATGTCGCGTATTTGCGAACTGACCGGTAAGGGCCGCCAAGTCGGTCACAACGTGAGCCACGCCAACAACAAGACCAAGCGCGTGTTCCTCCCCAATCTCCAGAACGTCACCCTGATGTCGGAAAAGCTGGATCGCAGCTTCAAGTTCCGCGTCTCGACCCACGGCCTGCGCTCGGTGGAGCACAACGGTGGTCTCGACAACTGGCTGCTCAAGCAGGACAGCGCCAAGCTGAGCCCGCGCGCCCTCAAGGTGAAGCGCGAGCTGGCCAAGGCGGTTGCCGCTGCTGCCTGAACGGCGACGCCAGGTTGACGCCTGAAAAGAGGCCGGGGTTCGCCCCGGCCTTTTTTGTTGGGCTTGCGGCACCGGCCCGCGACCGCGTCTATGAAAGACGCAATTTGAGCAGCAGCGTGCGTTGCAGCCAGACCATCTGGTTGCTGTCGGAAATGAGCCAGACGGCGGTGCTGCCATCGGGCTCGGCCGTGGCGACCATGCCTTCGTAATTGTCGCGGATGCGCGGATCGTCGATCCAGGCGATCGGCTGCGCTTCCACCTGAGCGCCGGGGCGAATCGCCTGGGGATCGGATACCACGGTCACCACGGTGCGGAAGCCGCCCAGCGTGAACTTGCGCCCCAGGACCAGCAGGCGACCATCGGGCGCCTGGGCCAGCTCCACCGGACGATAGCCTTCAGGCATGACCAGCTCGAACTGCGCAGGAGCCTGGTTGGGGCGTGGCAGGCCGGGCCAGACCAGGCCCGTGTGGCGCCGGCGCGACCACCAGTGCGCATAGACCTCTCCGATCGCCACGGTGCGGCCATCGGAGAGCTGGCGCATCGCCTCGGGCCCCTGGTTGTCGGGCCAGGCCATCAGCACAGGCGCAGCGATCTTGCGATCGCGCTGGAACGCGGCATCGAACACGTGAAAGCGCGGCGCGCCTTCATAGCCGATCAGCACCTGGCCGCTGCGCGGATCGACCGAGACCGATTCGCTGTCGGTATCGATCTCCTGCCCGCGCCACAGCTGGCGGATGGTATCGCGCTGCCACGTGCGCCATGGGCCGGGGTGATCGGGCCGGGAAAAGACCATGAAGGCATTGCGGTCGCTCACGGCCAGAAGATCGCCATCACCGCGCTCTGCCAAGGCGGAGAAGTTGCCGAAATCGGCATTGGGGCTGGTCAACTGCCATGCCCCTCCCAGCGTGAGCGCGCCATAGCGCGGCGTGGCGCCGTCCGCCGCGCGCAGGCCGGGCAGCAGATCGTGGAATGTCACGCGCTGATAGGGGCTTGGCGGCAGCAGCGGCTGGCGCACGTAGATGGCTGGCACCAAGGCGAGGACCAGCAAGGCAAGGGCTATACGGCGCATTGCTGGCGGCCTTGGCATGGTTGGTGCGGCCGGGGAAGCCCTGGAGCCCGGTTGCCACAAATAAGCAATTTCAGGGCGGATGATCAGGCCGGCAGGAAGACCATGCCCTTGCCGTTCATGCAATAGCGCTTGCCGGTTGGCGGCGGGCCATCATCGAACACATGGCCCAGGTGCCCGCCGCAGCGGCTGCAATAGACTTCGGTGCGGTCCATGCCGAACGAGCTGTCGGACCGCACACCGACGACGCCGGGCAAGGGTTTCCAGAAGCTGGGCCAGCCGGTGCCGCTTTCGAACTTGGTGGCCGAGGAGAACAAGGGCTGCTTGTCGGCCGCGCAGGCAAATGTGCCCTTGCGGTGTTCGTTGAGCAGTGGCGAGGTGAACGGCCGCTCCGTACCGGCCTCGCGCAGGATGTGGAACTGCTCGGGCGTCAAGAGCCGGCGCCATTCCGCCTCGGTGTGCTGCACCGGGAAAATTTCCTTGGGCGAAGCGGACCATGCACGGCAGGCGCCAGCAAGCGGCATGGCAACACCGGCACCCAGCCAGCCGAGCAGGCGGCGGCGCGAGGGGCGGGATAGCGACGAAGCGGAATCGGAAGCCATGACCATGACGCCTTTGGTGGCCCACCTGCGAGGCCCAGGCAATAGAGTCTCTGTGGGGGAGGGTCTCGCGGATAGGGCGGGGGGCGGCTGCCTACCCGCGAGACAAGCCCTGGATGCCCCGCGCCGCCTGAACGGTGGCTGAGCGGACCAGTCAGCATTTGGCAAGGCGTCAGCCTTTGGCAGGGCGGCGCCTTCCCGCCTTGCGGCCGCGCGCCGGGCCGGATTTCATCACCGTGCGGCGAAACAGCTGCGCGCCCAGCCGCACGATCGCCACGACGCACAGGCCCTGCCAGCCCAGCGCCAGCAGATGGGGCCAGATCGCCGGTTCGCGCGCGGCGCGGGCGAGCATGGCAAAGGGCGAGGACAGCGGGAAACACCGCGCGGCCCAATCCACCCAGGTTCCCGGCCGCGCCAGGGCATAGCTGGCAAAGAAGAACACCATCAGCTGCAGCATGGTGACCGGCATCGACAGCGTCTGCACTTCGCGCACGGTGGTGGCCATGCCGCCGATCGTCAGGAACAGCGAGCCGAGCAGGAGATAGGCCATGGCGAAATAGAGGAAGCCCAGCAGCAGGAACAGCGGCCAGCCCACCGCCGGCGCGGCCAGCAGCGGCAGTGATTTCATGCCCATGAGCAACAGGCCGCCCCAGGCGCCACCCCAGACCACCATGCCCACCAGGCTCACGCCCAGCATGGCAAACAGCTTGCCCAGGAACAAGGCGTCCATCGGGATCGAGGCGGCCAGCACTTCGATGATCTTGTTGGCCTTTTCCTCCACCAGGTTGGACAGGACCATGCCCGCGAGCAGCATGGTGAGCAGGAACAGCACCACTTGCCCGGCCTGGGCGGTGGTCACCTGCCCGCTTTGCACTTTGGCGGCGCTGCTTTGCACCTGGTCCACGGTCACGGGCGGCAGCGCGGCCGGCGCCACGCTTTGGGCGCGGGCGGCAAACAGGGCGATCATGCCCTGCCACATATGCGCCCGTTCGGGCGTGGCGGTGAGCACCGGATGAGCCAGGCTGCCCGATACCACGGCGGCAAGCTGGTCAGTATCCTTTCCGCTGCTGCCAGAACGCCCGGCCAGCGCGGCCCGCGCATCATACGTGCGGCCGCCCCACGGCGCATCGAGCACCACGAAATCGGGCACATCGCCGGGCATGGCATCGGCCAGCGCGCGGCGGGCCTCGATCATGCGGGATGCCTCGTCGGCCGGCAGGGCGATGCCCACGACGGGCTGGTCGAGGTCCTGCTGCACTTTGGCGCCGATCGCACCGGCCATGCCACCCACGATGATCGGGAACAACGGCCCCAGAAGGAAGAACAGGAAGCTCTTGGAAAAGATCACCGCCACGAAATCGCGGCGCGCGATCACCCAGGCGGCACGCAGTTTTGCCGGGATCATGCTCATTGCTCCTGCCCCTGGGCATTGTCTTCCAGCGCGCGGGCGGCCGCCTCGCCGGCAATGGCAACGAAGGCATCGTGAAGGCCCGGCCGCTCGATCGAGAGCGAAAGGATGCCCGCCTCCCCTTCGATCAAGGCGCGCAGCAGCGGCTCCACCCCGCTTTCGGGCAGGGTGAAATGCCAGAAGGCCCCCTCGGCCCGTGCATCGGCAGGCAGCGCGGCGCGCCAGGCGCCATCGCGGGCACGGGTTTCCAGCCGCACTTGCGGGCGCAGCCGGTCGCGCGCCTCGTCCACCAGGCCCGCGAACGGCACCTTGCCGCCGGCGATGATCGCCACCTGGTCGCACAATCGCTCGGCATGGGCGATGACGTGGGTGGAAAAGATCACCGTGGTGCCGGCCTGGGCCAGCGCGCGGATCATCTTTTCGAGCTTGCCCTGGTTGAGTGCGTCGAGCCCGGAAAACGGTTCATCGAACACGACCAGGCGTGGCTCGTGCACCAGCGTGCCCAGCAGTTGCACCTGCTGTGCCATGCCCTTAGACAATTGGCGGATCTGCCGGTCTGCGGCATAGCCCAGGCCATGCTCTTCCAGCAATTCGCGCGCGCGGACGCGGCCCTTCTTCAGCGGCACGCCGCGCAGAGCCGCCAGGAAGGCGATCGCCTCGGTCGCTTTCATCGCCGGGTAGAGGCCGCGCTCTTCGGGCAGATAGCCGATCTGATGGGCCACATCGGTCGGGCGTTCATGGCCCAGCACGCGGCGCACGCCTTCATCGGGATCGATAATGCCCAGCAGCATGCGCAACGTGGTGGTCTTGCCCGCGCCGTTGGGGCCAAGGATGCCGTAGATCGCGCCGCGCGGCACGCGGATGTCCACCCCGTCCACGGCGATGAAGCCATCGAACCGCTTGACCAGCCCCTGGGCTTCGATCGCCCACTCGCCGTCTTGCCTGATCGTCCCAGCTTGCCCAATGGTCATTGCCGCGCCATGCCCCTTTTGTCCGGCCGTTACCACGCCTTGGACGCGAGAGACACAAGACTTGGTTAAGACTGCCCCGCCCCCTCCCCTGGAACAGCGCCTGCACGAGGAAGCCTTGCGGCTGGGCTTTGCCACCTGCGGTATTGCGCCTGCAGCAGACGACCCGGAGCGGGCGGCGCGGCTGCACCAGTGGCTCGCCGACGGGCGCCATGGCAGCATGGAATGGATGGAGACGCGAGCCGAGCAGCGCCAGGGGCCGCAGTCGCTATGGCCGCAGGCGCAAAGCGTGATCGCGCTGGGCATGAGCTATGCCCCCGCGCACGATCCGCTGGCCCTGGCCGGGATGGCCGATCGCGGGCGCATTTCGGTCTATGCCCAGGGCGTCGACTATCACGATGTGATCAAGCGGGCCTTGAAAGCCCTGGCGCGATGGCTGGTGGCCACCGAACCGGGCGCGGAAGTGAAGGTCTTCGTCGATACCGCGCCGGTGATGGAAAAGCCGCTGGGCCAGGCGGCGGGCCTGGGCTGGCAAGGCAAGCACACCAACATGGTCAGCCGCCGCCATGGCTCGTGGCTGTTCCTGGGCGCGATCTATACCACGCTGCGCCTGGCGCCCGATGCACCCCACGCCGATCGCTGCGGCAGTTGCACGGCATGCCACGATGCCTGCCCCACCGGGGCTTTCCCGGCGCCCTACCAGCTCGATGCGCGGGCGTGCATTTCCTATCTGACGATCGAGCACAAGGGGCCGATCGCGGAAGGATATCGCGCGGCGCTGGGCAACCGGATCTATGGCTGCGACGATTGCCTGGCGGTGTGCCCGTGGAACCGCTTTGCCCAGGCGGCGGCAGACAACCGCGCGTTCCTGCCACGCGCCGAACTGGTAGCGCCGCGCCTGGCGGAATTGCTGGCGCTGGATGACGCCACGTTCCGCCAGGTCTTTGCCGGATCACCGATCAAGCGGATCGGCCGCAACCGCATGGTGCGCAATTGCCTCTATGCCGCCGGCAACAGTGGCGATGTCGCGCTGGTGGCGCCAGTGCGCGCGCTATTGGCCGATCCCGATCCGGTCGTGGCCGATGCCGCGCAATGGGCCATGGCGCGGCTTTCGGCGGATTAGATCGTGAAGCTTTCGCCGCAGCCGCAAGTGCCCTTGGCATTGGGATTGGCAAAGACGAAGCCGGCCTGGAAATCGTCTTCCACCCAGTCCATCGTGCTGCCGATCAGATAGAGCACCGACGCGCCATCGATGAACAGCGTGCCGCCCGGCGTTTCGATCCGCTCATCCATGGGATTGGCGGCGCTGACGTAATCCACGGAATAGGCCAGGCCCGAGCAGCCCCGGCGCGGGGTGGAGAGCTTGACGCCGATCGCGTCTGCCGGCGCACTGGCCATCAGCGTGGCAACGCGCGCCTGGGCCGCCGGGGTGAGGATCACTGCGGCGGGGCGCTCGCGGCGGGTGCGGGTGGTGGTGGTCGTTTCGGTCATGGCTTAGAGCATCCCGAGTTCGAGCTTGGCATCGTCGCTCATCTTCTGCGGGTCCCACGGCGGATCCCAGACGAGGTTCACTTCGGCATCGCGCACGCCGGGCACCGCGCTCACGCGCAGTTCCACTTCGCCGGGCATCGATTCGGCCACCGGGCAATGAGGGGTGGTCAGCGTCATCGTCACGTCGACATGCCCGTCCTCGCCCACGTCCACGCCATAGATCAGGCCCAGGTCATAGATATTGACCGGGATTTCCGGATCGAAAATGTCGCGCAATGCGGCCACGACGCCTTCGTAGATTTCGCCGCCCGGTTCGCCGGGGTTCACGCCCTGCGGCTTTTCGGCCAGGAAACCCGACAGATAGTCGCGCTTGCGCTCGGCCGCAGGTTCGGGCTGGGGCTCGGGAATGTCGTCCACATGGGCACGGCGCGGCGGGTTGACCGCGTCGACTTCCTCGACCGTGAAGCGGGGGGTATCGGCGCTCATCCGAAAATCCTCAAGGTTCGCTCGATGCCGCGCACCAGCGCCGCGACATCGCTTTCATCGCTGTAGATACCAAAGCTGGCGCGGGCCGTGGCCGGCACGCCCAGGTGTTCCATCAGGGGCTGGGCACAGTGATGGCCGGCGCGGATCGCCACGCCTTCCTCGTCCAATATGGTGCCGAGGTCGTGCGGATGCACCCCCTCGATGGAGAAACTGACCGCGCCGGCCGCATCGTCGGGGCCGAACACGCGCACCGTGTTGAAGCCGCGCAAGGCCTCGCGCGTGGCCTTGACCAGCGCGGTTTCGTGCGCGTGGATCGCGGGCAGGCCCACCCCCTGCACATAGTCCACCGCCACGCCCAGGCCGATCGCCTCGACAATCGCGGGCGTTCCGGCCTCGAACCGCTGCGGCGCGGGGGCAAAGGTGGTGCCGGCAAAGGTGACGCGATCGATCATCGCGCCGCCGCCCTGCCACGGCGGCATGGCATCGAGCAATTGGGCCTTGCCATAAAGCGCACCGATGCCGGTCGGGCCATAGAGCTTGTGGCCCGAGAACGCATAGAAATCGACGTCGAGCGCTTTCACGTCCACGGCAAGGCGCGCCACGGCCTGGCAGCCATCGAGCAGTATCTTCGCGCCCACACCATGGGCCAGCGTCACCGCGCGCGGTGCATCGAGCACGCTGCCCAGCACGTTGGAGACGTGGGCAAAGGCGATCAGCTTGTGCGCCGGCGTCAGCATCCGCTCTGCCGCGTCGAGGTCGATCCGCCCGTCGTCGGTCAGCGGGCAGACGTCGATTTCAATGCCGGTGCGCTGTGCCAGCAACTGCCAGGGCACGATGTTGGAATGATGCTCCAGCGTCGAGAGGAGCACGCGGTCCCCGGCCTTCAGGTTGGCCAGGCCCCACGTCTGTGCGACCAGGTTGATCGCCTCGGTCGCGCCACGGGTGAAGACAATCTCGCCCTCGTCCGCGCCGATCAGGCCGGCCACCTTGCGGCGCGCCGCTTCAAAGCCCAGCGTCATCTCGGCCGAGCGGGTGTAGACCCCGCGATGCACGGTCGCGTAGTCCACGCCGATGGCGCGGGTGACGGCATCGATCACGACGCGCGGCTTCTGCGCCGTGGCGCCGGTATCGAGGTAATGCCAGCGCGAGCCATCGGCATTGACCAGCCCCGGCCAATCGCTCGGTTTGGTCAGCGGCGCGGAAGCGAGCGTGCTCATAGCAGCCCTGCCAATGCCTGGAGTGCGGCCTGCGTCAGCACGTCTTCCTCGGGCGCATCGACGAAAGCTTCGGCAATGAAAGCCTGGAGCATCAGCTTCTTGGCCTCGGCCGGCGGCAGACCGCGCGATTGCAGGTAGAACAGCCCCTGCGCATCCAGCTCGCCCACGGCGCAGCCATGCGCGCACTTCACGTCGTCGGCATAGATTTCCAGTTCGGGCCGGGCATTGGCTGTGGCCGTGCGATCCAGCAGCATGGCGCGAATCGACTGCTCGCCGTCGGTGCCGATCGCGCCGCGATCCACCACCACGCGGCCCAGGTACGTGCCGGTGGCGTGGCCCGCCAGAACCGAACGGACAACCTGGCTGGACTGCGCGTCCGGCTCGGCATGGACAACTTCGGTCACGATTTCGAGCGTCTGGTCGCCGCCGCCCAATTGCGCCGCGCCCAGGTGGAACTTGGCGCCCTTGGCCAGCCGCACTTTCACCGCGATGCGGCCATAAGCGCCGCCGGCGTTGAGCAGGCGCAAGTCATACACCGCGCCCTCGCCCAGCGTGATCACCAGATCGCGCGCCGCCGGGGCATCGCCGGCCAGCACCACGGAGAGGCTGCCCGTCTCCCCTGCCGCCACGTCCACCGCCTCGGCCGGCAGGGGCCAGAGCGTGGCGAGCGCGGCCAAGTCCGCATAGCGGAACGCCTCGTCCGCTTTCGTGGGAAGAAGCGCGGCCGAGGTCACGCCACCGCCTCGTAGCCGTGCTGTTCGAGTTCCAGCGCCAGTTCCGGCCCGCCCGAGCGAACGATGCGCCCCCCCGCCAGCACGTGGACGAAATCGGGCTTCACGTAATCGAGCAGGCGCTGGTAGTGCGTGATCAACAGCACGGCCTTGTCGGGCTTGCGCATGATCGCGTTGATCCCTTCGCCGCAGATGCGCAGCGCATCGATATCCAGGCCCGAATCGGTTTCGTCCAGGATTGCCAGCTTGGGATCGAGAATGCCCATCTGGACCATTTCCGCGCGCTTCTTCTCGCCGCCGGAAAAGCCCACGTTCACCGGGCGCTTGAGCATGTCCATGTCCATGCGCAGCAGATCCGCCTTCTCGCGCGCCAGTTTGAGGAACGCGCCGCCCGACAGCGGCTCCTCGCCACGGCTCTTGCGCTGGGCATTGAGCGCCTCGCGCAGGAACTGCACGTTGGATACGCCGGGGATTTCCACCGGATACTGGAAGCCCAGGAACAGCCCGGCCGCCGCGCGCGCGTGCGGGTCCATGGCGAGCAGGTCCTGTCCGTCGAAATCAACGCTGCCGCCGGTCACTTCATAACCGGGGCGCCCGCCCAGGGTATAGGCCAGCGTCGATTTGCCCGCGCCATTCGGCCCCATGATCGCGTGGATTTCCCCCGCGTTGATGGTGAGCGAAAGCCCCTTGAGAATGGCCTTGCCGGCGATTTCGTTGGAAAGGTCACTTATCGTCAGCATTGCGTTTTCCGGTCGAGCAATTGGCAAGGAAGTCGGCGCGAACTTCGTCGAACAAGTCGCGCCACGATTTTTCAATGGCCTTCACGTCGTCCAGCTCCTTTTGCCGGGCGTCGATCTGAGCCAGGGCATTGGCTGCGGTAGCAGCGCCGCTGGGGCTGCCGGAAATCTGCGCATCCAGCACGCCCGAGCGTTCCTGCGCGATGGCGCGCTGCTCGGCATAGACGGCTGCGGCAAATTCGGTGCGGCGGTGCGGCTCCTGCGTGATCATCGTGCGCATGGCCTGCTTGTCGCACTTCTGCACCGCCGCCAGCGCCGGGGCGCTGTCGGGCGCGGTAACCGTCGCCAGGGCCATGACCAGCAGCGCGCTCATCCCACGCTGCCTTCCAGGCTGATGCCCAAGAGCTTCTGCGCTTCCACGGCAAATTCCATGGGCAACTGCTGCAGCACTTCACGGGCAAAACCGTTGACGATCAGCGCCACGGCCGCTTCCTGGTCGAGCCCGCGCTGCATGGCATAGAACAGCTGGTCGTCGCTGATCTTGCTGGTCGTCGCCTCGTGCTCGATCGTGGCCGAAGGGTTGCGCACCTCGATATAGGGCACCGTGTGCGCGCCGCATTCCGCGCCCAGCAACAGGCTGTCGCACTGGGTGAAATTGCGCACGCCTTCGGCCTGCGGGGCCACGCGCACGAGGCCGCGATAAGTGTTGTTGGACTTGCCCGCGCTGATCCCCTTGGACACGATGGTCGAGCGGCTGCGCTTGCCGTTGTGAATCATCTTGGTGCCGGTATCGGCCTGCTGGTAATTGTTGGTGACCGCCACGGAATAGAATTCGCCGACCGAATCCTCGCCGTTCAGCACGCAGCTGGGATACTTCCACGTCACGGCCGAGCCGGTTTCCACCTGGGTCCACGAAACCTTGGACCGCGCGCCCTGGCACAGCGCGCGCTTGGTCACGAAGTTGTAGATCCCGCCCTTGCCTTGCGCATCGCCGGGATACCAGTTCTGTACCGTGGAATACTTGATTTCAGCGTCATCGAGCGCAACCAGTTCGACCACGGCGGCGTGCAGCTGGTTCTCGTCGCGCTGGGGGGCGGTGCAGCCTTCCAGGTACGAGACATAGGCGCCCTTGTCGGCCACGATCAGGGTGCGTTCGAACTGCCCGGTGTTTTCCGCGTTGATGCGGAAATAGGTCGAAAGCTCCATCGGGCAGCGCACGCCTTCCGGAATGTAGACGAAAGTGCCGTCGGAAAAGACCGCGCAGTTGAGCGCGGCAAAATAGTTGTCGTGCATCGGCACGACCTTGCCCAGCCAGCGGCGGACAAGATCGGGGAACTCGCGGATCGCCTCGCTGATCGAGCGGAAGATGACGCCGGCCGCTTCCAGCTCCTTGCGGAACGTGGTCGCCACCGAAACGCTGTCGAACACCGCGTCCACCGCCACGCGGCGCGCGCCTTCGACGCCGGCCAGCACTGCCTGCTCGGCCAGGGGAATGCCAAGCTTTTCATAGACGCGCAGGATTTCGGGATCGACCTCGTCCAGCGACTTGGGGCCGTCCTTCTTCTTGGGCGCAGCCCAGTAATAGGCTTCCTGGTAATCGATCGGCGGAATCTGCAGCTTGGCCCAGTCGGGCATGGGCATGGTCAGCCAGTGGCGATACGCCTTGAGCCGCCATTCCAGCATCCATTCCGGCTCTTCCTTCTTGGCCGAAATGAAGCGCACGGTGTCTTCGGACAGGCCCTTGGGGCCATATTCCTGCTCGATATCGGATGCCCAGCCGTGCTCGTATTCGGCCACGCGAGCCGCAGCATCGCGCGCGGCCTGATCCTTCACGGGGTTGTCGTTGAGGATTTCGTCGGTCATGCGGGCAACTCTGCAGGAACAGGGGGAGCGGCCTGGGAAGAAGCCGCCAAGGAAACGGGCTGGGCAACCGACTGGGCCGGACGCGCAAGCTGCACCAGCGACACGCCCGAAAGCGCAGCGCGCAATGCGGCATCCACCGCCGGCCAGTGGGGACGGACCGAGCACGCCGCTTCGAGCGTGCAATCGCCGCGCCCATGCCCGCTGCACGCGGCCATGGCAATCGGCCCTTCCACCGCCTCGACAATATCGGCCAGGCTGATCGCGGCGGCCGGGCGCGCGAGCTTGAGCCCGCCGCGCGCGCCGCGCACGGACTTGAGCAGGCCTGCGGCCGACATCTTGCTGACCAGCTTTTGCACGGTGGGCGCCGGCAGGCCGGTTTCGGTGGCGAGTTGCTGGGCAGACAGCAGCGGGCGTGCCGCCGTATGGCAGCCGCAATGGCGCGCGGCAGCGCACATCATGACAACGGCATAATCAGCCATGCTGGACAATCGCATCGCACCTGCTCGCAACTCGTGGACGATCAAATCGGACCGAATCGTTCCGGTTATCTAGGCGCGCCTCCGCCGGCTTGCAAGGCGCGGCATACCGATGCGAAAAGGCCCAATGCGAAAAGGGCTGGTCGCTGGGGGCATGGCTTGGCATAGGGGCCCTGCATCGAGTCTGCGCCGCGCGCCATTCGGGAAAAGCATGAACAGTCCAACGCTTGCCGCGCTGCTGATCTCGGCGCTTGCCATGACGGCGATCGTCGCGGTGCGCTATGTGGCCGCCAGTGGGCTGTTCGCCTGGATCACGCAGCGGCGCTTGCCGGGCCACTATGCCGGCCTCGACGCGCAGATCCGCCGCGAGATCGGCTGGAGCCTGGCTTCGGCGGCGATCTATGGCGTACCCGCCGGGATCATCGCCTGGGGCTGGCAGCAGCATGGCTGGACGCGGATCTACGCCGATCCCCATGCCTATCCGCTGTGGTGGATGCCGGTCTCGGTGCTGGTCTATCTCTTTGCCCACGATACCTGGTTCTATTGGACGCACCGCTGGATGCACCGCCCACCGGTGTTTCGCACCGTGCATTCCATTCATCACGCCAGCCGCCCGCCCACGGCCTGGGCGGCGATGAATTTCCATCCCGTGGAAGCTGCCGTAGTGGGCCTGTTCATCCCGTTGCTGGTCTTCGTGGTGCCGATCCAGGCCGGGATGCTGGCGGTGGTCCTGACGGTCATGACGGTCATGGGCGTGACCAATCACATGGGCTGGGAAGTGTTTCCGGCGCGGCTGGTTCGTTCCCGCGCAGGAAACTGGCTGATAACGGCCAGCCATCATCATCAGCATCATGAGCGATATCGGTGCAACTACGGCCTCTATTTTCGCGTCTGGGATCATCTTTGTGGGACGGACGCCGGCCTCGCAGGCTGGCAGCAAGGGAAAACACCGTGAGCAAACCCCTGATTCGCTTGGGTGCGCTGGCGGTGTTGGCAGCAACCCAGGTTGGCGCCGCCCTGCCGCAGCGCCAAACGGTGCTGATCGACGTGGTCGGGCTGCGTTCCACCAAGGGGTTGATCCAGGCCTGCCTGACAGCCGATCCGGTCACCTTTCCCGATTGCGAGAAAGACCCGCAGGCCCTGCACCAAACCGTGCCGGCCAATGGCAACGACGTGGTGGCGTTCCAGCATGTCCTGCCCGGCCGCTATGCCGTGGCCCTGTTCCACGATGAAAACGCCAACGGTCGGCTCGACAAAGTGCTGATGATGCCGCGCGAAGGCTTTGGCTTTTCCCGCGATGCGCCGATCCGCTTTGGTCCCCCGCGCTTTTCGGCGGCGTCCTTCACCCTGGGTGAAAGCCAGATGACCACCTCTATCCACATGCGCTACCTGCTTTGAGCAGTCCGGCTTCCTCTCCCCAGCCGGCCGGCGGCGCCTTGGCGCCATTCGGCTATCCGGCATTCCGGGCGATCTGGACCGCCAACCTGGTGTCCAACCTGGGCTCCACGATCCAGGCGGCCGCCGCGGCCTGGCTGATGACCGAACTGACGCGCAGCCACGTGCTGATCGCGCTTGTCCAGGCCTCTGCCACGCTGCCCATCATGTTGCTGGGGCTGTTTGCCGGCGCGATTGCCGACAGTTACGATCGCCGGCGGGTGATGCTCTGGGCGCAGAGCGGGATGCTCGCCGCCTCGGCGGTCCTGGCCGTGCTGGGCTATCGCGGCGTGCTGGGGCCGGTGTCGTTGCTCGCGCTGACGCTGATGGTCGGCATGGGAACGGCGATCAACCAGCCGGCCTGGCAGGCCTCGGTGCGGCTTCAGGTGGGCAAGGCCGATCTGCCCCAGGCGATCGCGCTCAATTCCCTGTCGTACAACATGGCGCGCAGCGTCGGCCCGGCGCTGGGCGGCGTGCTCATCTCGATCTGGAGCGTGAGCGCCGCCTTTGCCGCCAATGCGCTCAGCTATATCGGCATGCTGGTGGTGCTGGCGCGCTGGCGGCCCGAAGCACGCGCGCCCCAGCGCCAGCCGATGCTGGCTTCGATCAAGGTGGGCATCGCCTTCTGCTATGGCTCGATACCCATCCGCAAGGTGCTGCTGCGCGGCGCCGTGTTGGGATTTGGCACCAGCGCATTCCAGGCGTTGATCCCGGCGGTGGTGCATGATGCCATGCACGGCACGGAGCTGGACTATGGCCTGATCCTCGGCTCGTTCGGGGTCGGTTCCATCATCAACGCCTTGTGGGTCACGCGCGCGCGCCGACGCTTTGGCGCCGAAGTGGTCGTAACCGCCGCAACCGCCATCTATATGGTCGCGGCGCTGCTGCTGGCCAATGCCGTCACGCCGACCATGGCCGCGGTCGCTGGTTTCGTGGCCGGCACCGGCTGGGTAGCCGCCATGACCAGCCTCAACGTGGCGATGCAGTTGCGCTCGCCCGAAGCCATCCTGGGCCGCTGCCTGTCGCTCTACCAGGCCATCACGTTCGGCTCCATGGCGCTGGGTGCCTGGGCCTGGGGCTGGGTGGCCGACGAGGTTGGGCTGACGTTTGCGCTCTATGCCTCGGCGGCGTGGCTTGCCGGCAATCTTGTTCTGGGTTTCTTCGTGCCGATGCCCGCGCGCGAGGAAGGGCGCGTCGATATCGTCCGGGAACCCGCTCCGTCGTCGAAAGTGAAATCCGCATGACCACCGACACCCGCCCCTTGCGTTCCGCGCTCTACATGCCGGCCAGCAACGATCGCGCCATGACCAAGGCGCGCAGCCTGGATTGCGATGCCGTAGTGCTCGACCTGGAAGATGCCGTCGCGCCCGACAGCAAGGCACAGGCGCGCGCGGCGCTGGTGCGCGAGGCACAGGCCGGCGGCTTTGGCTATCGCCGCCTTGTTGCCCGGTGCAATGGAACTGATGGCCCCTGGGGCCAGGATGACCTGGCTGCCCTGGCCAGCGCGCCGGTCGAGGCCGTGCTGGCGCCCAAGGTGCAGGATGCGGCCGATATCGTTGCGCTGTCCTTGGCGATGGACCGTGCCGGGTTTGTCGCGCATGTCAGCCTGTGGGTCATGATCGAGACCCCGCGCGCCGCGCTGGCGGTGGAGCGGATCGCCGATTGCGCGGCCACCACGCGCCTTTCCGGCATGGTGCTGGGCCTGAACGACCTTGCCAAGGACACCGGCATGGCGCAGGCGCCCGGCCGCGCGGCCTTCATGCCGCTCATGGCGCAAAGCGTGCTGGCGGCGCGGGCCAATGGCCTGGTGGTGCTCGATGGCGTTTGCAACGCGATCGACGATGCCGATCTGCTGGAGGCGGAATGCACGCAAGCCCGCGCCTTCGGGTTCGATGGCAAGACGCTGATCCATCCCGCGCAGCTCGCCGTGGCCAACCGCGTGTTTGCGCCGGCCCAAAGCGAGCTGGCCGAAGCCGAAGCGATCGTGACGGCATTTGCCGATCCGGCCAACGCGGGCGTCGGCGCCGTGCGTGTTAACGGCAAGATGGCCGAACGCCTGCACTGCGACATGGCCGAGCGCCTGATCGCCCGCGCACAGGCCATCGCCTCGCGCGGCTGAGAGCGTTAAATGCCCATGCTCCTGCGGCATTTCCAATGGCGCAACTTAAGGGCTTCTTCACCATGTTGCGCCAAAAACGCGACAGGGATCATCATGAAGGGGCCTGGGCAATGGACACCATCCGCGGATTTGCCGGCGAATCGGCCCCCTTGGGCCTGTTCGGCCATGGCGACGCGGACGACGATCCGGCGGATTACGATCTCGACCAACCGACCGAGCCCTTGCCGCCGCAATTGGGCGCAGACGAGCGCCGCATGCAGGTGCGCGCCTACAATTTCTGGGCGGGCCTGCTGAACAGCGAACGCTTGCCGCGGGTCGGCCCGTTGCGCGAAGGAACGCTGCCCGACTTTGCCGATCATTCGGTGCTCCTGCATTTCGACCAGGGCGTGGAAGACCCTGCCATCGTCTATGTCGGCGCGGCCTTGCTGGCCGATTGCGAGGGACAGACGGACATGGCGCGGCTCAGCCAGGTGCCGGGCCGTTCGATCCTGTCGCGCATCACCGACCACTACATGCAGATCGTGGCCAACGAGGCGCCGATCGGGTTCGAGGCGGAATTTGCCGACCAGCGCGGCCGCACAATCCTCTATCGCGGCATTCTCCTGCCCTTTTCCACCGATGGCACCACGCTCGATCACATTTATGGCGTGATCAACTGGAAGGAATTGGCCGACCAGGCCACGACCAACGAACTCCTCGCCGAAATCGGCCAGGTGCTGGGCGAAAAGAAACCGCGCCGCCGGCAAGTGGGCTCCTTGCCCACCGTCCAGACCAAGGTCCACACGCCGCCGCACATGCCCTTGCCGGCCTTTGCCGATCCCGGTCCGGCCGCTGCCGAGGAAGGCTGGGGAGCGCTGGCCGATTCGCTGGGGCAATGGGCCGATGGCCCGGTGCGCGCCCGCGATCCGCAGGATCTGGCGCCCGATAGTGCGACCGAACTCGATCTGGCAGGCCTTGAACTTGCCGAACTCGATCTGGCCGAAGTCGCGCTGGAGATTCTGCCGGCGCTCGAACTGCCGGCGCCGCTCGCGGCGACCGATTCGCCGGACGAAGCCGAACCGCACACCCTGGCTGACTGGCTGGCCAGTGCCCGCACGATGGCCGGACTGGCCCTGGGCAGCGAAGACCGCACCCGGCAGGCGCTTTATGCCGCGATCGGCCGCGCCTGGGATTTCGCGCTCGCGGCCGAGGCGGAACCGGATGATTTTGCCGCATTGGTGGCCGAAGCCGGCATCGCCATGCAGGCACGCGCGCCGCTGATCCCGGTAGTCAAGCTGGTGTTCGGCGCGCAGTACGACAAGACGCGCCTGACCGAATATGCCACGGCATTGGCACATGCCCACCGTATTGGCCTGTCGCGCGGAGAATTGGGCACGTTCCTGGCCGGCACGCCGGGCGGCCTCAAGGGCGTGGTGGCAGCCGAACGCCGCCTGCGCCGGGCGGAGGACAACCAGGCGCGGATGGACCCCAGGGCAGCGCTGGAAACCAGCCTGCGCACCCTGCCCTTGCGCACCCTTGGCGATGTTGCCACCGATGGACGCGAATTCTCGCTCGTGATGGTGCGTCGGATGCCCGATGGCACGCTGGCCGTTCTGGGCGAAGTGCTGGACGACGAGCCCTTGCTGGAACGCGCCGCCCACCGCCTGATGAACTGATCGATGCTGCCTATTGCAGCGTAACGGCGCCGTCGTCGGTATCCCGTCGGCCGAAGAACTGCATCAGCTGGATCAGCAATTCGCAGCGGGTGGCCAGGTCGGGTGCCTCCAGCAGGGCCTGCTTGGCCGCCACATCGAACGGGGCGATCTGCGAAACCCCGTTGATCAACGACTGGTCGTCCAGCCGCGCCACCGAATCCCAATCGACGGCATAGCCCTGCGCATCGGCAAACGCGCGCGCCTCGCGCTCGAAACCGGCGCGCTCCACCGCGCTCAGGGCCTCGCCCAGGTCATCGTGCAGCAGTTCTGCCTCAACTTGACGAAACGCCGTTTTCGCATCGAGTTCACGCAAGACGCGGAAGCGGGAAATGCCGGTGAGCACGACATTGTAGCGCCCGTCTTCCAGCGCCTCGACATCGTCGATCTTTCCCACGCAGCCCACCTGGAACAGCGGCGCGCCTTCGGCAGGCGCCTGGGGCTGGATCATGGCAATGCGCCGGTCGCGTGCCAGCGCATCGGACACCATGGCCCGATAGCGCGGCTCGAAGATGTGGAGCGGCAATTGCAGCCCCGGAAACAGCAGCGCGCCCGAAAGCGGAAAGATCGAGAGCCTGACCGTGCCGATCGCGCCGCCCATCCCGCTCATCCGAAAAGCACGGTGGAAAGCTTGCGCCGGGTGCGCGCCACCCACGGATCTTCGAGGCCGATCGCTTCGAAAATCTGCAACAGCCGCGCGCGCGCCGCGCCATCGTTCCATGCGCGGTCGGCCGCTACCATCGCCAGCAACGCCTCTGCCGCACCATCGCGATCGCCGGCGGCAAACAGCCCATTGGCCAGCGCCAGTTGCGCATCCATATCGCCGGGCGCGGCGGCAACGGCCGCGCGCAACGCTGCCAGTTCGCCTTCCTCGGGCGCATCCTCGGCCAGGGCCAAGGCCGCACGCGCCTGGTCCAGGGCGTGATCGGCGGCGAGAGCGGGATCGAGCGCGGCGAGAACTTCGCGCGCTTCCTCCTTGCGCCCGGCCAGCAACAAGGCGCGGATCAGGCCGGCATGGGCAGCGGCATTGTCGGGTGCGATTTCCACGATCTGGGCAAACACGCTTGCCGCCCGCTCGCCATCGCCTTCACCCAGGATTTCCTCACCCATGGCCAGCAGCGGCGCCACATCCTGCACCGGCTCTTCGCCCAGCGCGCCCGGCTGCACCGGCAACTGCGCCAGGATCTGGTCGAGATACTGCTTGAGCTGCGATTCGCCGCGTGCTTGCGTCAGATCGGCCACGGGTTGACCCTGGAACATCGCATACACCGTGGGGATCGAGCGCACCTGGAACTGCGCAGCGATGAATTGCTCCTCGTCGACGTTCACCTTGGCCAGGATCACGCCCTTGTCGGCATATTCGGCCGCCACCTTTTCCAGCACGGGCGTGAGCGCCTTGCACGGACCGCACCATTCCGCCCAGAAATCGAGGATGACGAGCTTGGTCATCGACGGTTCGACGATGGCCTTGCGGAAGCGATCGACCGCCTTCTGTTCATCAAGGTTGAGGCCAAGGCTTGCCACTATGAATCTCCACTTCAAAACGGTCCGTTCGGCAGCACCCGGGCGCTGCCTGCCTGCACCATGTGGGAAAGCCATCGGGTTCGGCAAGAGGCACTAAGGCGGCCAGGTGCAAATCAGACCCGGACTCTGCGTGTGACCGCGCGTGTGACCGCGCGTTTGTCCACGCCATCCACAGGCGGCTGCGGCTTTGTCCGGTAAATTGAAACTTTGCTGTTGCGCCGCCCCCGTTCCCCCGTTATTGGCCCGCCTCACCCCAGCGGGATGGCCCTTGCGGCCCCCCACTGAAAACGCCAGAGCGGGCGTAGCTCAGGGGTAGAGCACAACCTTGCCAAGGTTGGGGTCGAGGGTTCGAATCCCTTCGCCCGCTCCAGTTTTCAAACCCTGCACGGCCGGCACCCCGGCCCGCGCAAACGCCGAGCGGGCGTAGCTCAGGGGTAGAGCACAACCTTGCCAAGGTTGGGGTCGAGGGTTCGAATCCCTTCGCCCGCTCCAGTTTGCTGCCTGCTCAATCGACCCGATGCGCCCTCGCTACCCCGTGCCGCGCACAGCCTGGTTCAGAGGACGGGCAATTGGCGCTGGCAGTATCGGCCAGCAACCACAATGCGTGCCGATTTGTCCACCTGATAGTGGCAAATCTCGAACGATGGCGCTGTGCAAGGGCTTGCGCGATCGGCCTTAAAATATAACAAATTCCATTACTTGCAGATGGATATCCCTGGATCGGCACCTCCGGTGGGGACGCGTGCGGCTTGGCCCGCTCAGCCGGGCCTGCCTATCCCTGAGGGAAAACTATTTGATCCCCAATCGTGTCGCTCGCAATAGCTGTCCGCCTGGGGCGGTGGCGCCTTTGTCCTGCGGGAAGAGCGACGGGTAATGATCGAACGACACATGGCAGTCCGAAAGCTTGTTTTGGCAGCAGGGGTTGGCCTCGCCCTGCAGGGTAGCGCCACATGGGCCAAGGCATCGGCTGACGCAGTCTGGGTCCCGGCCTACCTGTCTTCGCCCTGTGCGCCGATCGTGGGCGTGCCGGCCGCAGTGATCCCCCCGCCCCAGGAAATCCAGGGCACGGTGCGCTATCGCATTACCTTGGGCGCCGGCGGGCAGGCACTGACGATCCGCCTGAGCAACGAGACGGGGCGCAAGCCGTTGCATGTTTCGCATGTCACCGTGGCACTGGCAAACGGCGCCGGCCGCAAGTTTGTCGATGTCACGTTCGGCGGTGCGCGCGATGTGGTCATGGAGCCGGGTGCGCCCGCGCTCAGCGATCCGGTTGCGGTGCCGGCGGCCGCAGGTAGCGATATCCTGGTCAGCCTGCACTTGCCCGACCCGTTTACCCACACCCAGGCCGATGGCCTGCGGCCGACGCAATATAGCCCTGGCGCAGACCAGACATCGGCCCCGACCCTGACCCAGTCGAAAGACTTGTTCGTTCGCCCGATCGTGTCGGGCGTGTTCACGCAGACCCTCTCTTCCCGCCGCGATGCCATCGTGACGCTGGGCGATTCCATCACCGATGGTACCGGCGCGCAATCGACGGAATTGCGCGGCTGGCCCGAACGCCTGGCCCTGCGCGCGCGCAAGGCCCCGGCATCGCACGTGGTGATTGCCAACGCCGGCATTTCCGGCAACCGCGTGCTGACCGACGGCTGGGGTATTTCCGCGCTGGCCCGTTTCGATCGCGATGTCCTGGCCGTGCCTTCGGTCAAGCATGTCATCATCCTGGAAGGCATCAACGACATCGGTTCTCCCGGAGCAGAACCCGGCGCCAACCCGCCACCGACATATGCTGACATGCTCGCCGCCTATCGCCAGCTGATCGCCCGCGCGCATCAGCACCAGGTGCGCGTGACCTGCGCCACCATCCTGCCGTTCAAGGGATCGTTCTACTTCTCGCCGCAAAAGGAACAGCTGCGCCAGCAGATCAATGCCTGGGTGCGCAGCGGCGGGGAATGCGATGCCCACATCGATTTCGACCGTGCCATGGGCGAGCCAGGCGATCCCCTGCGGCTGCGCCAGCAGTTCGATTCGGGCGACCACCTGCACCCCAACGACGAAGGCTATCGCGCCATGGCCGATGCGGTGGACCTGCGGATCTTCCGCTGACCGGCCTGACGTGCTGCCGCGGCTGCGGCAGTTCGATATCCGGGCCACTGAGTTCTGCATCTTGGAATTGAACGCGACCGAAGCGGCCTTACCCATGGTTGACGATGGGGCGGCCGACCTGCCCCGTCGGACTAACCACTTCTGAAAACCCGAACTCGTCGCGGTCGGAGATGGGCGCATGCCCCATCCGACCGTGGCGGCCTTGTGCGCGCCAAACGCCGGAAACGCGGGCGCGCGAAAAGGGATGCTGGGAGGCATCCCGGAACATAACGACCGGTAGCCTCGCCAGGGCGGGTGAACTCTCGTTCCCCACCGATCGCCGACAGCGCCGGTTCCATGAGGGAATACGATCATGCGTCCAGCCGCGCCATCTGCCTTTGTCGTTGCCCTGTTGGCGGGCACTGCCCTGGCCGGTCCAGGGAAAGCCCTTGCCGCCGATATGCCCAAGGAAGCTGCCGAACAGCCAGCCGGTGAATCGCCCGCCGCGAGCCCTGCTGCAAGCAGTGCGCCGGGTGAAATCATCGTGACGGCCAGCCGCCGCGAACAGTCGGTCGTCAGCGTGCCCTACAACATCACCGCCAAGACCGGCGAGATGCTGAGCCGCAATGCCATCACCGATATCTCGCGCCTGTCGCGCAGCGTGCCGGGCCTGACGATTGTCGATCGCGGCCCGCGCGAGGCCGGGGTGAGCAATCTCATCATCATCCGCGGCATCACCACCAGCGGCGCGGGAGGCCTTGCTTCGGCCACGCAGACCGCAGACACCGTCTCGACCTATATCGGCGAAGCGCCGCTCTACGTGAACATGGCCATCAAGGACGTGGAGCGGGTGGAAATCCTGCGCGGCCCGCAGGGCACGCTCTATGGCTCAGGCTCGCTGGGCGGAACGATCCGGTTCCTGTTCAACAAGCCCACGACGAGCGGCTTTTCCGCCAGCATGGAAGGCTCGCTTTCCGCCACCCGCAAGGGCACGCCGAGCGGCTCTGGCGACCTGATCGTCAACGTCCCGCTGGGCGAAAAGCTGGCCTTGCGCGCGGTCGGCAGCTACTCGCACAGCGGCGGATATGTGGACCAGAAGTTCCTGTTCAAGCGCGACGGCCTGCATGGACCGGCCACCAACTCCGATCCTGCCGACGTGCTCAATGGCGCACCGATCATTGCACCCAGGAAGGATACCAACTGGGCGGACATCTATTTCGGGCGCCTGTCGCTGCGCGCAAGGCCAACCGACACTGTCGACCTGCAGCTGAACTATCAATACCAGCATACCGCCGTGGGTTCGGCGGGCGGGGTGAACCCCGGATATGAAGGCAACGACTGGTACGAGGGCTCGCAGCGCCTGCTCGAACCGCTCAAGGGCGATACGCACCTCGTCAACCTCGACGCCAGCGTCGATTTCGGCTTTGCCACGCTGACTTCCTCGTCCTCGTATTACGACGCGCGGGTCGACTCCAGCCGCGACAGCACCAACGCGGGCGAACTCAATGGCTATGGTGCATTCTACAAGGGCAGCCCGCGGTTCATCGAGGAAGGGCGCGATTACAACAAGAGCCAGGGCTTCGTGCAGGAAGTGCGCCTGGCCTCCAACGGCCGCAGCACGATCCAATATGTGGTCGGCGGCTTCTTCCAGAACACCAAGCGGTTCCTGCGGCTCGACGACACGATGCCCGGCTATTCGGCGTGGCGCCGCGCGGAAGGTTCCAACCCACTCGATCCCGGCAGCCCCCTTCCCGCCAATTTCCAGCTTCCCGGCAACGACACCGATTTCCTGACCGAAGAAACCCAGCGCTTCCGCGAATATGCCGTGTTTGGCGAATTGACCTACAACATCACGCCACGCTGGCAGATCACCGGCGGCGCGCGGCTGTTCTGGCAGACATTCAAGGACGAGGCGACATTCCTGCTGCCGCAGACCGAGATCCTGTTCGGGCCCGGCTCCGGTTCGGCCACCGGCAACAACAAGATCAAGGCCAACGATCACATCTTCAAGGTCAACACGTCGTACGAAGTGGCCAACAACGTGCGGGTCTATGGCACGTTTTCGCAAGGATTCCGTCGTGGCGGCGCCAATGCGCTGCCTTCGGTCGGCCCCTTTGCCGAGCGCGCCGGCCTCAATGCCTACAAGGCCGACAGGATCAACAACTACGAAGTCGGCATCAAGGGCCGGGCCAGTCGCGACCTCAGCTTCTCGGCCGCGCTGTTCCAGATCGACTGGAAGGACATCCAGCTCCAGCTGCAGACCGTGGCGACCGGGCAGGATTTCGTGACCAACGGCGGCCTTGCCCGTTCGCGCGGGTTCGAGTTCGAAGGCACCTGGCAAGTGGCCGAACCGCTGACGCTCAACCTGGGCTATGCCTATGTCGATGCCAAGCTGGTCAATCCGTTCGAGGTGCGCACGCTTAGTGCTGACCTGGGCGACCAGACCGGCGGCATCGCCGGTTCCGGCGCGGCGGGCAGCCCCACGCCGGGCACACCCAAGCACAGCGTGACCCTGGCGGCAGACTATCGCCACGCCCTGGCGAATGATCGCGCGGTGTTGTTCCACATCGACGGAAACTACCGCTCCAAGGTGCTGCGCAACCTCGAAAGCAGCACGTCGGCGGCGTATTATCTGCGCGGCTATTCAATGTGGAACGCGGCGGTGACCTATGACACCCCGCGCTGGTCGGCCACGGCGTTCGTCGACAACGTGTTCGACGCCAAGGGTATCACCAGCATCGATTCGCTCACGCCCGATGTCGCCAACCGGCAGCGCGGCATTTTCATTTCGCGTCCGATCACGGCCGGCGTGCGCGTCAACGTCAAGTTGGGCCAGGCCGCCCGGTAAGCCATGCGGAAAGGCGCCGGCTCGGGTCTGGCGCCTTTCCGGCGATCGCGGCGTCCGGTTCGCAGCGCCGTTTGGCGCAGTTCGATATTGTGGCGGATCAGTTCCGCATGTTGCGAACCAATGCCGATGCAGTTGCCTTACATTCGACCGACCATGCAGGCGATGGCTGGGCCAACGAGCCGACACATCGAACAGCATTTTATTTCTTTGAAAACAATTCGATCCGGCAATCCGAACATAACACAACAGGTTGCCACCAAGCAGGCGGAACAGGACTGAACAAGGCCGCAGAAAGGCCGGCAGTCCATGGGGGGCAAAGCAAATGAGTGCGCGCTCCGTCCAAAAAGAGATCGAGAAGGGATAAGGAAAATGCGCAAGTCTCTTAACCGAGCCTATGGGGCCGCCTTGCTGGCCGGTACCGCGCTCGTCATGCCGCAGGCCGGCTTTGCCGCCAGCGCAGACGAGCAAGCCACCGGCGCGGCCGCACCCGCAGCCGCCGAGGAACAGGGTTCGGGCAATGTGGCAGGTGAAATCATCGTCACTGCCAGCCGACGGGCCCAGTCCGTTACCAGCGTTCCCTACAACATCTCGGCCGTGACCGCCGACGCGCTGACCCGCAACGGCGTGGCCGACATCGGCAAGCTCGCGCGTTCGGTGCCCGGCGTTGCCATCATCGACCGTGGCCCGCGCGAAGCGGGCATGAACAACACCATCGTCATTCGCGGCATCACCACCAGCGGCGCCGGCGCGCTCAGCCCGGCCGTGCAGACTGCCGATACGGTATCGACCTATATCGGCGAAGCCCCGCTCTACGTGAACATGGCGATCAAGGACGTGCAGCGCGTGGAAGTGCTGCGCGGCCCGCAAGGCACGCTCTATGGTTCGGGCTCGCTGGGCGGCACGATCCGCTTCCTGTTCAACCGGCCGAGCACCAAGGGCTTTTCCGCCACATTCGACGGCTCGCTGTCGGGCACCAAGAAGGGCGATCCCAGCGGTTCGGCCGATCTGGTCGTCAACGTGCCGCTAGGTGACAAGCTGGCGCTGCGCGCGGTCGGCAGCTTCACCCGCTATGGCGGCGTGGTCGACCAGAAGTTTCTGTTCAAGCGCGACAGCGTGAACGGACCGGCAACCAATTCCAACCCGGCCGACATTCTGAACGGCGCGCCGATCATCGAGCCCAAGAAGAATGTGGACTGGGCGGAAACGTACTTCACCCGCCTCGCGCTGCGCGCCACGCCGACCGACAATCTCGATCTGCAGCTCAATTACCAGTACCAGCACAATAACGTGGGCGCGTCGGGCGGCGTCAATCCCGGCTATCAGGGCAATGACTGGTACGAAGGCTCGCAGCGCCTGCTCGACCCGCTCAAGAGCGACACGCACCTGGTCAACCTCGACGCGAGCCTCGACTTCGGCTTCGCCACGCTGACCTCGTCCTCGTCGTATTACCACGCCAAGATCGATGCCAGCCGCGACAATACTAGCCCGGGCGAAATCAACGGCTATGGCGTGTTCTACACCGGCAGCCCGCGCTTCATCGAACAGGCGCTCGACAAGAACGTCAACCAGGGCTTTGTCCAGGAACTGCGCCTCGCTTCCAACGGCAAGCAGCCGCTGCAATATGTGCTCGGGGCATTCTACCAGAATACCAAGCGCTTCCTGGAACTGGACGACATCATGCCCGGCTATTCGCAATGGCGCCGGGCCAATGGCACCAATCCGTTTGGCGGCGATCTTCCCGCCAATTTCCAGCTGCCGGCCAACGATCGTGACTTCCTGACGCGCGAAACGCAGCGTTTCCGCGAGTTTGCCCTGTTCGGCGAGTTAACCTACAATATCACGCCGCGCTGGCAGGTTACCGGGGGCGCCCGCGTCTTCTGGCAGCGGTTCAAGGACGAGGCCTCGTTCCTGCTGCCGCAGACCGAGATTCTGCTTGGCCAAGGTTCGGGCTCGGCCGTGGGCAACAACAAGACCACGACGTCCGACAAGATCTTCAAGGTCAATACCTCGTACGAAGTGGTCGACAATATCCGCCTCTACGGCACCTTCTCGCAAGGGTTCCGGCGCGGCGGCGCCAATGCGCTGCCCTCCGTCGGCCCCTTTGCCGAACGGCCCGGCCTCAACGCCTACAAGGCCGACAAGATCAACAACTACGAGCTGGGCCTGAAAGGCCGCCTTGGCGGCAACCTGACGTTTTCCACCGCGCTCTATCAGATTGACTGGAAAGACATCCAGCTGTTGCTCCAGACCGTGGCAGCGGGCCAGCCGTTCGTCGCCAATGGTGGGCGCGCCCGCTCGCGCGGCTTCGAGTTCGAGACCAACTGGCAAGTGTCCGAGCCGCTGTCGGTCAACTTCGGCTATGCCTATGCCGATGCCAAGCTGGTCGACAGCTTCGAAGTGCGCGTGCTCAACGGGTCGCTGACCAGCCAGACCGGCGCCATCGCCGGCTCGGGCGCGGCAGGGACGCGCACGCCGGGCACGCCGCAGCACAGCGCCACGCTCAGCGTCGATTACCGCCTTGCCCTGTCCGACGATCGGGCCATCCGTTTCCACATCGATGGCAACTACCGCTCGAGCGTGCTGCGCAATCTCGCCAGCACCACCACCGATGCCTATTTCCTCAAGGGCTATTCGATGTGGAACCCGTCGATCACCTATGAAACGCCGCGCTGGTCGCTCACCGGTTTCGTCGACAACGTTTTCGACGTGAAGGGCATCACCAGCATCAATTCGCAGACGCCCGACATTGCCAATCGCCATCGCTCGATCTTCATCTCGCGACCGATCACGGCAGGCGTGCGGTTCAACGTCAAGCTGGGCAGCACCGACAACTGAGCCAGTCTATCGTGATGACCTGCGGAAAGGCGCGCCCCCTTGCGCCTTTCCGCACCGCTTCAGGGAATGACCCATGCGAATGAAATCGTTGCTTTCTGCGCTGCTGGCCTCCGCCGTGCTGAGTACCCCGGTCTGGGCCGATCCTGCCCCTGGCGACCATGTCGATCGCATTTTCATCAACGGCCGTGTCTGGACGGGCGACGATGCCCAGCCCTGGGCAGAAGCCGTTGCCGTTTCGGGCGACACGCTCGTCGGCGTCGGCTCCTCGGCCGATATCAAGGCCATGGCTGCGTCCGACACGGCGGTCGTCGATCTTGCCGGCAAGTTCATGACGCCCGGCTTCCAGGACACCCACATCCACTTCCCCGGACCGTCGATCAACTCGGTAGACCTGAGCGACGTGACCACGCTAGCCCAGTTCCAGGCCAAGCTGAAAGACTTTGCCCAGGCACACCCCGACCTGCCGTGGATCGTCGGCAAGGGCTGGGGCTATTCGGTGTTTCCCAAGCAGATCCCCGACAAGAAGCTGATCGATGCGGTGATCGCCGATCGCCCGGTCTATCTGGCGGCGCGCGATGGGCACATGGGCCTGGCCAACAGCGCGGCCCTGCGCCTTGCCGGCGTAACCTCGGCCACGCAGGACCCGCCCAACGGCCATGTCCAGAAGACCAAGGCGGGCGAGCCGACCGGCGAATTCAAGGAAGCGGCACAAGGCATCATCCGCAGCAAGATTCCGCCCGAAAGCGAAGACACGCGCTATCGCACGCTGATCACCCACCTGGACGAAGCAGCCCGCGACGGGTTGACCGCAGCGCACGATGCCATGTCGCGGCCCGAGAACATGCCGCTGTTCGAACGCGCCCTGGCGGCCAACCAGCTCAAGCTGCGCTTGCGGTTTGCCATGGTCATGGTGCCGGGCGTGGGCGGCTATTCGCTCGAACATCGTCTCAAGCGCCCCATCACCGAGGCCGATGTTGCCCCCTACATTCGCCTGCGTGACACGCTCAAGGGGCCGCTGCTGCGCGTCACCTCGATCAAGGGCGTGCTCGACGGGACGGTCGATGCCATGACCGCCTCGATGGACGAGCCCTATGTCGGCACCAACAACCCCGGCATTCCGTTCTGGGAAACCGACGAGCTCAACCAGACGGTCGCGCTGTATGACAAGCTGGGCTTCCAGGTCATGCTCCACGCCATTGGCGACAAGGCGATTACCCAGGCGCTCGATGCCTTTGACTTTGCCGCCAAGGCCAACGGCACGCACGATCGCCGCCACCGGGTCGAGCATGCCGAAGTGCCGCACCTGGAAGACCTGAAGCGCTTCCATGATCTGGGCGTGATCGCGGTGACCACGCCGATGTTTGCCAACCCGGACGAAACGGTGCTCAAGAATTTCGAGCCCCTGCTCGGGCCCAGCCGCGCGCCGCACGCCGATTCCTTCAAGATCTTCGACGATGCCGGCATCGTTCAGGCCTTCAGCAGCGATTGGGATGCCTTCACCTTCTCGCCCATCGAAGGCATTGCCGTTGCCGTCACCCGGCAAACCGCCGATGGCAAGCCGATCGGCGGCTGGTATCCGCAAGGGCGCATCTCGGTCGAAGCCGCGCTGCGCCATTACACTCGCGATGGCGCCTATGCCGTGTTCGACGAAACCACCCGCGGCACGCTGACCAAGGGCAAGCTGGCCGATTTCGTGGTCCTTTCGCAGGATCTGACCAAGGTCGATCCGCTGAAGATCCGCCAGACACAGGTCTTGCTCACCGTGATGGGCGGCCGCGATACCTGGCGCAGCCCGACGTTCCGCTAATCCCGTAAAACTCGGCGCGACTGGCCCTACAGGCGGCCGCGCGCTGGCACGATGAATTGAGGAGACAGGTCTATGCGTCGTTTGACACGATTGTTGCTGGCCGCAGGGGTTTGCGCGCTGGTGGCGGCTCCGGCAACCCAGGCCCGCCCCGCCAAGGCGCCGGCCAAAGGTGTGGCGGATCTGGTTCTGGTGAACGCTGACGTTCGCACGGCCGATCCGGCCCAGGCCCAGGCCCAGGGGCTGGCCGTCAAGAATGGCCGTTTCATCAAGATCGGCACCGAGCGCGACGTGCGCGCCTTGATCGGGCCGCGCACCAAGGTGGTCGATGCCGCCGGGCACACCGTGGTTCCGGGCATGATCGACGGGCACACCCATCTCCTGATGGGTTCTGACATGGTGGCCGGTGTCGACCTGTCCTACATCCCGGACAAGAAGACCTGGCTCAAGAAGATCAAGGAACGGTCCGACCAGTTGCCCAAGGGCGAATGGCTGGTTGGCGGCGGCTGGGACTATACCCTGGCCGAAGGCGTCCTGCCCACCAAGGAAGACATCGATTCGGTCGTGCCCGATCGCCCGGTATTCCTTCAGGATATCGACGCGCACTCGCACTGGGCCAACAGCCTGGCGCTGAAAATGGCCGGAATTACGGCCAAGACGCCGGTGCCGCCGGGCAGCGAGATCGTGATCGATCCCAAGACGGGGGAGCCGACCGGCATTCTCAAGGAAGGGGGCGCTGCCGAACTGATCATGCAGCAGCCCGGCATGCAGAAGACCGAGGCGCGGAGGCTCGACGGGCTGCGCCAGACCATCGCCTATGCCAACAGCCTGGGCCTGACCGGCGTGCATGACATGGCCGGCCGCGACACGCTGTTCGACTTCCTCACGCTTGCCAAGCAAGGCAAGCTGAACATGCGCATCTGGTACGGCCAGTTTACCGACAGCCCGAAGGCGATTCCCCAGGCCGTGGCCGATCGCGCGCTGGTCGACCGGACCATCGCGGCCGCCCCGTCGACCCGCACGATGGGCCCCACGCTCAAGTTCGGCTATATCAAGACGATCATCGATGGCGTGCTATCCACCCGCACTGCGGTTCTGGAAAAGCCCTATTCCGACGCGCCGGGCTGGAAGGGCGAACTGTTTCGCACCCAGCAGGATCTCGAAGGGCTGATTGCGGCGGCCAACAGCGCCGGTTTCCCGATGGCCGTCCACGCGATCGGCGATGGCGGCGTGGACGTGGTGCTCAATGCCTATGCCAATGCGCGCAAGCCGTTGCCGGCCGGGCTGCACAACCGCATCGAGCATATCGAGGTGATCAAGCCCGAGGACATCGTCCGCTTCAAGCAGCTCGACGTGGTGGCCTCGATGCAGCCCAACCACGCGACCGGCACGATCGGCAAGTACATCACCGAGCGCATCGGCCCCGAGCGTGAGCCCTATGCCTATGTCTGGAAGAAGATGGTGAACAACCAGATTCCTCTGGTCTTCGGCAGCGACTGGCCCACCTCGCCGATGAGCCCGCTGACGCAGATCAACGATGCCGTGTTCCGCGAAAGCCCGTTCGGCCTCGGCAATGGCCCATGGCATGCCGAAAACGCCGTGAACTTCGACGAAGCCCTGCGCGCCTATACCCAGGCCGGCGCGAACATGACACCGTGGGCCAAGGAAATCGGCAGCATCACCAAGGGCAAGTGGGCCGATTTCGTCGTGCTCGATGGCAAGCTGCCAACCCCGCTTGACCGCTCGATCCGCGAGCGGCACGTTCAAGCCACATACCTTGCCGGCAAGCCGGTGTTCGAGAAGAAGTGAGGAAACCGCCCGTGCCGACCGCGCTGCCAGTTCTGTCAGCCTGGTCGGCACGGGGCTAGCCCGATGCCTCCCGTGCAGCCGTCAGACATCGATCATGGATGGCAGCTTCTGGCCAGCGGACGGGCGCATGAGGCCATCGCCTTTGCCGAACAGGCATTGGCCCGCGGCGGGGGCGGTCTCCCTGCCCTCCACCTGATCGCCGAGGCGGCCTTGCAATCGGGCCATGTCGCCAAGGCCGTCCACGCCAGCAGCGCGCTGGTCCAGCATGCCGGCACTCTGCACTGGGCCTGGGGATTGCTGGCCCGAGCCACCTTGGCCAGCGGACGGCCTGGCGAGGCAGCGGAGGCCGCCGTGCGATCGGCCACTTTGCCTGGCGCTACGGCTGCCACCCTCGCCAACGCCGGGACGATCCTTTCGGCCGCCGACCGGCATGAAGAGGCGCTGGCTCTATTCCGCCGCGCGGTTGCGCTCGCCCCCGATGATCCGCGCTATCGGTTCAACCTGGCAATGGAGCAGCGCTTCGTCGGAGACTTCGCCGGGGCCGAAGCATCGTGCGACCAGGTGATCGCTGCCGATCCCGGCCATGCCGAAGCCTGGTTGATCCGCTCCGGCCTGCGCCAGCAGACGGCCGGAAACAACCATGTCGCCGCCATCGAGGCACGCCTTGCGCACGGCGTGGCAGACTGGCGCAGCGAAGGGCAATTGCTTTACGCCCTGGCCAAGGAACTGGAAGACTTGGGCGAGCACGCCCGCAGCTTTGCCGCGCTGGCGCGGGGCGCGCGGCTACGGCGCTCGCACACCGACTATGACGTGGAACGCGATCTGGCCATGATCGACGCGCTGATCGCTGGCTTTCCGGCGGGCGAGCGCGATGCGCCTGCGGCGCCGGAAAATCCGTCTCCGGCAATCTTCATCGTCGGCCTGCCGCGCACCGGAACCACGCTGGCCGAGCGTGTCCTGTCCAGCCATTCGCAAGTGGAATCGCTGGGTGAGCCGACCGCCTTTCCCGCCGCCATGGCCGCCGGAATGCAAGGCAGGGCCAGGCCCGGACAGGGACCAGCCGATCGCGTGGCGGCCGCGCGGGCCATTCCGCCCGCCGAACTGGCCCAAGGCTACATGGACCGTCTGGAGGGGCTGCGCGGCACGGCACCGCGGTTCATCGACAAGCTGCCGATCAACTTCCTCAACGTCGGCCTCATCGCCCGCGCCCTGCCGGCCGCACGCATCATCCACTTGCGCCGCGATCCGATGGATGCCGGCTATGCAATGTTGAAAACCTGGTTTGCCGATGCCTATCCCTTTTCCTACGATCAGGCCGACCTGGGCCGCTATATCGCGGCCTATCGCCGCCTGATGGCGCACTGGCAGGCGGCGTTCCCCGGCCTTATTCTCGATGTCGATTACGAGGCGCTGGTCGACGACGTGCCGGGCCAGGCGCGGCGGATGCTGGAGCACTGCGGCCTGGATTGGGAAGCCGCCTGCGCCGCCCCCCACCGCAACCCCGCCCCCTCCACCACCGCAAGCGCCAGCCAGGTGCGCCAGCCGGCTCACCGCCGCTCGGTGGGCAAGTGGACATGCTACCGCAGCGAACTGGAGCCGTTGCGGGCGGCCCTCGCCCTTTGAAACAGCCGGGCGAGAACGTCGGAACAGAACGATTGCTCTATGCCGCCGCCAATGCCCTTCGCTGCAGCAGGTCTTCGTAGACCCGGCGCGTGGCCGCGCCGATTGTCGACCAATCGGGCGCCCAGGCCGTGTCCCGCTCGTCTGGCACGCGGCCGATGCTGTCTGCCAGCGCCGCTGCCAGCCCGCCGACATCGCTCGGAGCGATCAGCGTGCCCTGACTGCTGCCGACGGCGCCGAGAGTGTCGGAAAAGGCGCCCAGGTCGCTGGCGACGATCCATTTGCGCAAGCCCGCAACAAGGAACAGCACGCCACTGGCCTCGATCGCACGATAGGGGAAAACAAACGTATCGGCGCTTCCGAGCAGGTCAGCCATGGCTTGGTCATCAAGCCGGCCGGGCCGGATCTGAAACGTTGGCGCGGCAAGACCCAGTTCGCGCGCCCGCGCTTCAAGCGGGTCCAGCGCCATGAACGGTTCGCCAGCCACCACGATCTCAATCCGCTCGCGCTGCGCTTCCGTCAACCGGCCAGCCGCCTCGATTAGCAGGTCGACACCCTTGTAGGTCTGCAAGCGTCCGAACAGCACAATGCGCCAGCGCCCATCAAGCTTGTCCACCACGGGGCGCGGCGTGCAGCGCAATGCCAGGGGACCATGGGGGATCAGGCTGATGCGCTTGGCGTCCGCCCCGCGTTCCATCAAGGTTTCGCGCGCCCGCGCGGTGTGGACGATCAGGTGGTCGGCCGCATCGAACAAGGCATCGAAACCGTGGCGTTGCAGGTTGCTCACACCAGCGCCGTTAAAGGGTTCGGTATCGTGCACCGTCAACACGACCGGGCGGTTGCGTGCGATCCGCCGCATGGCCGGCGCGTCAAAGCGAGGCAGCGGTGCCCACTGGAAATGCACGATATCGTGCGCCCTGGCCCGTGCTTCCAACTGGCGCAGGCCGGTCAGATGCTCCACGCCCTTGATCGCCTTTGCTGCGCTGGCCAGTAGGGCCTGGGTGGCTCTGCGCGAGCCATCGGACCAGCGATAGAACAGCAAGTCGTCAGGCCCTGTCCGCAGATCTTCGTCCTCGCCCGCGCGCAAGGCACGCCGTGCCCAGGTCGTGGTCACCCCCTGTGCCTCCAGCCCGACAGACAGTGCCGCATCATAAGGCGCGGTGAACAGCGAAGGGTCGACCAGCAGCACTTTCATGCCTTGGCGCCTCGCGGCGAAAGTCGCACCAGTTGGGCCTTGATCAGGCGCTGGCCAGGCACTTCGATCCAGTTCCGCAACACCACCGCCAGCGCGATAACCGCGACCACGGCGACCGCGATCGCAACAGATGGCGGCGCGCCGCGCGATTGCAGCGTCGCGATGATCCAATAGCCAATAGTCTCGTGGACGAGATACACGGAATAGGAGATCGCACCGAGGAACACGAAAGGCCGTAAGATGGCGTGACTACGGCGTGGCAGTGCGGCCAGCGCCACGATCGACAAGTAACCAACCGCCCTTGCCACCTGCCCCCAGGCAAACACTTGGCCATTGACCGGCCATTCGGCCACGCCCGCCGTACCGCAGGCAACCACGGCCGCCGCGAATAGGGCTGGCGATCGGCACCCTTTAAATGCCTCGTAGACAATCATCCCCAGCCCGAAAAGATAGGCAAACTGGGTGTTGAGCACGATCGAGAGGATCGAACGCGACGTGAGGTGCGAATAGAAATTCTGGTCCGCTCCCGTCACGTTCCACAGCGCCGAAGCTAGGCACCAGGCAATGACGAATTCTGCCATGCGCGTTCTGGGAATGGAAAAATAGACAATGCCCAGAAGCATATAGAAGTAGAATTCGCGCGTCAGCGTCCAATAGGGGGCGTCGATGTAGTCGCGCCCGAAGAACGTGGCGGAAAATGTGATATTGTATGGCAGGTCGATCGCGGCGATGTTGCGCGGGTTATAGCCCGTCAGGGTGACCAGTGCGAATGTCAGCACCATGGCCGCCAGGAATGCCGGATAGAGCCGGGCCACCCGCGAAATGGCAAACGCCGCCGGGCTGCGCGCCCGATCGAGCGACATCAGGATCACAAAGCCGCTGATCGTGAAGAAGGTGCGCACACCCATGCTGCCGACGGGCACCGCAAAGTGCATGGCGCCGCCGCCAACCCAACCAAATTTAGCTGGGTAATCAATGGTATAATGAAAAAGCAGGACGGCCAGAGCAGCCAGCCCACGCAAACAGTCGACGCCAATGAAGCGATCTTTCGGCCTGTCTGCAGTGCTCCGCGGAGCGACAGTTTCAGCTGGCGCAAAAATGGTGGCTGTCATGCGCATTCTCCGATGGTTTGCGCCACACCGAGTTGCGCCAGGATGGCGCCACGCTGGCGTTGATCGATCGGCAGCGTCGACTGAATGTGAACCGCAACGTGGCGGGGCGTCAGGCCAAGGCGGAACGCTTCTGCCTCGGCGTCTCCGGAAACCCACAGCGAATGCACCAGGCCCAGATCTTCCCATTGATGGCCGGGCAGGTTGCGGTGCCGGGCATGGACGCCATAGAGGATGTATTCGGAAAAGTTCTTTTCCCGCGCCAGCACCAACCACCAGGGCATGCCCTGGCAGCGAGTGATCGTCTCGAGCAAGCTGTCGAGTGCGTCGCGCCGCCAGACGATCATATGGCCGATATAGTTGCGGCCGCTATCAGCGTGGTCCGGCGCGCCGGTCAATCGGCGAGCCACATTTCGCCAATGGCGGTGAGAGGGGAGATCGGCACCGGCGTCGTGTTCGTGCAGGCGGACCTGGTCCTCGAAAAGGAAGGCCGAAAGCGGCGTATCGCGCACGATTTCCACGTCGCTGTCGATGAACATCATGACCGGGGCATCGCAGAGCGTGCCGGCGTGCAGCTTGATGATCTGCTGAATTGTCCAGCCACTTATCCGCCCGGCTCGGGGATGAAACCATTGTTCTTTGAACCGGCGATCAAACAGCCCTGGCACGGTGATGCGACCAGGCACTGGAAGGAAGCGAAAGCCATGGCGACGCAGGACGCTCTGTTTCGAAACCACCTTTCGATTGAGACCAGCCAGAGAAGTGAACAGCAACATGTCACGTTGCGGCACGACGAGGATATGCTCGAACGCAAAGCGAAAATGTCGGTCGATCGAGGCGCAGAGCCGCTCTACGCGGGCAAAATCGGCGCGATAGCTGGGCGTGATGATCACGCAGCGTTCAGCCGATGGCAGCGCCGGAGACGCAGTTTCCATGGTCATTCCTTTGCCGCCCGTGCCGGGTGCCATTCCTGCCGGCCGCCTGTTGTTGGCACTAACAAATCGGAGGCCACTGTGTCTTGCCGGGTCCCCACCATCGCCGCCGCATAGCACAGCACCAATAGCGTCATGTTGAGCCCCGCGCCGAACACCTCATGCGTTTCGCCGATGCCGCCCACCGCCATGGTCAGGGCCACCAGGCCGCAGGCCAGCCCGGCGCGATCGGGGTGGCGGAACGGCACGGCAACCAGCATCATCGCCAGCGGCACGATCAGCGCGACAAGGCCGAAAACGCCCACTTCACCCAACACCGCGATATACATGTTATGCGGCGTCAGGATGCTGCCATAGGCTTGGAACGCCAAGGCAAGGTCGGCCGTGGTGGTCGATCCCGGCATGGTGAAGGCGCCCGGCCCGGCGCCGATCAGCCAGTGCTGCAGTGCCCGCTCCAGCCACATCGCCCAGATGTCCGATCGCCCCGTCAGCGTGGCATCCCGGCCCAGCAGCGCCAGCAGGACATTCTTGCCCAGCATGACCGCCAGCGCCAAGCCCGCCAGCGTGGCCGCGAGCGCGGCGGCCTTGGCCCAGGCGGGCAGCGCGAGGCGCCGATACCGTTGCACCACCAGCCAGTAAGCGATCTGCACGCAGGCCAGCATCAATGCCGACTGGGAATTGGTCTGCCACAGCGCAAACCATCCCAGGCCCATCCAGGCCCATCGCCAACCGCGCGATATCCCGGGAACCAACAGGCCGAACAGCAGCGAATAAGCGCAGATCTCGCCCAACTGGTTCTTGCCCGGAAACACGCCCTGCCAGGAAAATCCGGTTTCGGAGCGGCTGTTGGCCTGCAGCCCGAGTTGCGGCAGAACCAGCACGAAGACGACCGAGACAAGCACGAATGCAACGAACGTGGCATGCAGCGTGCGCAAGGTGCGTTCGGGTGGGAGCGTGAGCCCGACTGTCGCCGCAGCGAGCACGCCGAGCGACCAGAAGACCAGCACCCGCATGCTTTCGACAACGCTCACGCCCAGCAGGCCCGACACGATGCCCACCAAGGGATAGGCCAGCCAAGGGGCCAGCACGCGCAGCAATATTTCCGGCCCGCGCCGGGCCAGATGCCAGGCCGCGCCCGCCAGAATGCAGGGCCACAGCCCATAACGCGCCAGCACCAGCACGCGATCGAAGGCGGCAAGGCCGGGCGCCTTGAAGAACCAGCTGAAATGGACCAGCACCATGACCAGCAGGATCTGGAACAGCAGCAGCACGCCATCCCGTCGCTGCGCGCGCGATGCGGATTGCACCGGTGGCGCATCGGCCACGCGCAGGCCGGCAAAGCGCGGGGGCGGCATCGGCACCGCAGCCTCGCTGGCGCCGGTCAAGGCGGCTTGATCCGCACCGATCATGCCGCTGCCACCGCACGCGGGCGTTCAAGAGCAAAGGCCGCAACCCACAATATCCCGGCTAGCGCGCCATGTGCCAAGAGATAGGCTGCGATCAGCCCGTCCGCGCCGCCCAGCCGCGCGCCCAGCGCCAATGCCACGCCAAAGCCCAGGGCCGTGACCGCATAAATAGTGGCGCGCAACTGCTGGTAGCCCGCGCCGGTGAGGATATCTGCCGCCAGGTATTGCAACGCGATCAGGGGCAGCGAAAGCGACAGCAACATGGCCGTACGCGCCGTCCGCGCAAACTCGCCGCCCAGCACGGATGGCGCAAGCAGCCCTGCACCGGCCACCATCGCCGCCGCCAGCACGCCGGTGCCCAGCATCGTCGGCAGGTTGCGCAGGGCAAAGCGCCGGGTTTCCGCCACGCCTTTTGCACCATGCACGAAGAACTGCGGATAGAGTATCCGCGTCATGATCTGGAGCGGGAACAGCCCGAGTTGCAGCACGCGCGAGCCGGCGGAATAGACGCCCAGCATCGCCGGGGCGGCAAAGAACGAGAGCACCACGCGATCCAGATTGGATTGGGCGGCGCGGGCGAACTGGTTGACCATGAATGCGCTGCCCGCTTTCCATTCCCCGGTCAAAAGCCCGCGCGCCGGCAGGCCATAAGCGGCCATGGCAAAGCCGATGCACCCGGCGCTGACCAGCACGGCCTGAACCAGCACTGCCAGAATCCAGCCTTCGAGCGCATGGTGGCTGTGGAAATAGGCAAGTACCGCCGCCAGCCGTGCGAGCGGCGTGGCCAGGCGCACCAGGCTTGCGCGGACGACATGGCCATGCGCCACCATTACCAGTTCGATCGAGGACCCGACGCGACTGACAAGGATTTCCGCCGCAAGGCCGAGCAGCACAAAGATCGGGGCAATGGCCGCCCCCCCGCCGATCATCGCCGCACCGAACGCCAGCACGATCACCGGCACCAGCGTGATCGCGATCAAGGCCAGCATATTGCCGAAATAGGCCTGGAACCGGCGCTGGTCACGCGCGACCGCGCGCACCAGAAGGTCTGCGCCGCCCAGGCCGACCAGTTCGGCGCACATCGCTGCCAGGCCCTGAAGCGCGGCGTATTGCCCGAATTGGCTCGCCCCCAGTCCCCGCGCCGTCAGGGCAAAGGCCAGGAACTGGATGCCGAGCGCAGCCGCCGTGGGCCCGAGGGCTCCGGCAAAGCGGCGCGCCGTGGCCAGGCGGCCCCCTGCACGCGCGTCTGTCATCGGCACGCCTTGTCATTGGCCGTTCCATCGGCGCGGGCATATTCCATGAACAAGGCGCCACGGTGGGCATTCCAGCGCCCGCGCACTTTCTCCATCTCCAGCAACCAGCCCACCCCCCGCGCTTCCGGCTCGCGCCCCAGCAGCGGGTAGATCGCCAGGCGTGCGGTCAGCATGGCAGACTTGACCATCGCGCGCACTTTGCCCTGATCGCGTGTTTCCCAAGTGGCGGCATGATTGCCCACGCGAAAGCGCCTGGTACGCATCCACGAGAGGGACGCACGCGCGGGCGGCACTTCCTCGTGCACCAGCGCCTCGTCTGCCCAGGCCATGGGGTGCCCGCCAAAGAACAGCCCCCGAAAGAACACCGTATCGCCCCCGCCGCTCAACCCGAATGCCGGATCGAACAGGGGGCGCGGCTCGCCTTGCATGGCATGCAGATCGATCAAGAAGTTGCAGGTGCAAAACACGAAAGGCTTGCCCTGAAGCAATTGCGGCTGGACCGACCACCAGCGCGCAATCCGCTCCAGCCGCTTGGCGTTGTCCGGAAACACCGGGCTGACCGGCCCGCCCACGATATGCGCGCCTGTTGCCAGGGCGCGCGCACGCAGGGCCACCAGCCAGTCTGCCGATGGCCATTCATCGTCGTCGATCATCGCCATGAAGCGTATGCCCAGCGCGTCTGCACGCCCGAACACGGCATTGCGGGCCGCCGCGATGCCTGGCGTCTGCTCGACGATGAAATGCAGGCCCAACCCAGCACGGGCGGCATGGTCGGCGGCCAGCGCGGCCACGGCCGGATCGGTTCCATCGTTGTCCACCACGATCAGCGCCACCGGCCGCCCCAGTTGCCGCGCGGCCACGCCGATATGATCGATCACGCGGGCCAGGCCAGCCGGCCGCTTGTACGTGGCAAGGCCCACTGCCCAGCTTTCGGTGCCTGCACCTTCTTCAGCGGCCATCATCTGCACCCCTGCCCCATGCTCCACCCGCACCAGAATTTCCCCCGTAAACATCCAGATGGCGCGTGATGATCGTGCCCACATCGCAGTGCGAAAGATCGGGCTCTCCTGCCGGGATGCCGCGATCGAGCGCCGCACGAATATCTGCCACTCCCAGCGGCGCACGCAGGGCCAACCAGTGATCGCCAACATGCTCGGCCAGTTCGGGCAGCGATCCCGCCGGCGACGCCAGAACGGGCCGGCCCAGCGACAGGGCCGCCATCACCGATCCCGAATTGAGCAGGGCCTGCTGCATCGAGAGCACGAGATCGGCCGCAGCATGGGCATCGGCGAAATCGGCATCGGGCAAATGCCCCAGGTGCACCGCAACCCGCGGTGTGCGCGTGGCCAATTCCCTGATCTGCGCCTCCAACCCGGCATCGAAGCAATCGCCTGCCACCAGCAGCCAGGTGCGCTCATCCTCCAGCGTGGCAAACAACGCGATCGCCTGCTCCACATTCTTGTAGGGGCGGACCAGACCGATCATGGCGATGACCCGCGCATCGACCGGCAGGCCGAACCGATGACGGCCACGCGCCCGATCGCCGGGAGGATAGTGTCCGCGATAATTCTGGTGCGGAATCACCGCGATCGGCGCACGCAGCGTGGCATGGTTCTGGCGCACCAGCGGAATCGCGGCGCGCGACAGGCTGATGGCGGTATCGACCTGGGCGACAATCCGATCGACCCATCGGGCCACCAGCCGGGCACGGCGCGACGTGCCATGCTCGTGTGGCTGGGCGTTGTGCGCGGTCCACACGATGCGGCCACCACGCCGCCGGATGCGCCGCAGATCGCGCTCCAGCTTCCAGAACAGGAGATGCGTGACGAGCAGGCTGCGCCGTGCCAGCCGGCCCATGGCCACACCTTCCAGCCAATGGAGATGGAGCGCCGCAATCGCCACGGGATTGGCACGGTACAGATCCCAGGAATGGACGCGGTAGCCCGCCCGCACCAACCCGTCGCGGATCATCCCGACATAGGGATTGGTGGTATCGGTGGGATAGAGCGCCACGGCCGGGAATGTCATCGGCCTAGCCACCGCCAGCGCCATCAGGCCGGTCGGTCCAGACCATGTCTTGCACCAGCGATTGCATCGAAAACCTTCGTCCAGCCTGGAATTGCTGCACTGCATGATAGACCACCAAACGCGCGGGGCCAGCACAGATGCAACCATTAATGTGCAATCTCGGGGTGAAAGCGAAGTAAATCCATGTATATCGTGGTATTTCTTCAATTCTCATATCGTGCGATGGCGAACGGGAATGCCGGATCACGCGCTGAGGCAAGGTCTTACTACCGCATCTGACTCACGCATCGGAGCAAGGAAATGCGCGCGTAATGGCAATTCACCGGTCGGAAAATGGCGAAATTCTGCCGATATCTGCCCAGTTGGTTAGCTAATGACGCGCTGCAACGGCGACCAGCGTCAAGCCGCAAATTTGAGCCAAAATGGCGCAATCGTTTCCGACAGCAACCCTATGCGCCGCAATAAAAACTTTCGAATCGCATCCAAATTGGAGTTACTTTCACAGTAAATCATCCGGTCCGGTCACTGATTTTCTGCACTGCACCTAGGATTGTGACTAACAGCGTGCTAACCACTAAGTCGTCTATCGGATTGCGTGGGCTCCGTTGCCGCCAATCGGCCAGAACCGGCGGAATATGCCGGGTCGGCCAGGGTCGCGGATTGCTGCGGGCGGTTCCAACAGGCCGAGGGGCTGCAATTTGGCTTGGGAAGCCTGCGCAGGGTGCGCAGTCCAAGCCAAACATCGCTTCAAGGGGCACGACATGTTGAAAAAGGCAATCATGGCACTGGCAGGTGCCGTCGCTCTTGCCGGGGCATTCCCGGCCAGCGCGACCACGATCACGCTGCCAACCACTACGGCCAGCAATGGCACGATCTACAGTTCCTATACCGCCAATGTTGCGGCAGGGCCTTTCACCAATAGCTACAGCTTCACGCTGCCGTCATCGGCCTATACGATCAGCACGGCGCTGGTCTATGCGCTGGGCACCTCGATTTCGTTCAACGGCTTTTCCACGTCGAACGTGATCCAGCTGACCAGCGCCACGCTGAACGGCATTTCGGCGTCGATCTCCAACTCCAGCCTGCCGGCCGGCATCGCCACGCTGACGACCTACACGGCATCGGCCAGCAATGTGCCGGGCGGATCGTCCAACACGCTGACGATTTCGGGCTCGGCTGCCGGTGCCAATGCCTACCAGATCCTCATTGCCGCAACGCCTGCCGTTCCGGAGCCGGAAACCTGGGCGATCATGATCGCCGGCATGGGCGTGGTCGGCGTTGCCGCCATGCGCGCACGCCGCCGCCAGGGATCGGCGCAGACAACCGCTGCTGCCTGACGGGAAACGTGAAGCAGGCCGGCGCAATGCCGCTGGCCTGCTTTCACGGCATCGGCAGCGCAGTTCCATCCCGCACAAGTGCAGGACGGGGATGTGCGCGACAGCAGCCAAAATGCCGCGCCGCCATGCACAATCACGCAGCTTACAATCACGCAGCTGCGGCCAGCACCCGGAAGCGGAACGAAACCTTGTCGAGGCCGACGTACGATCGGCAGTACTTTACGGTCCGTTCGTGCGGCGACATGCCCGCTATGAGAACAGACAAACGATCGCCGCAATTCAGCCCACGCTGCGGACCAGCCAGCTGATGCCCGCCCACAGCAACACGGGCGGAACTATGAAAAGGCCCAGGCGCAGCGCACGCGGCAATTTGCGCACGTGGGGTTCCGGCAATTGGTCGAACGAGGCGTGCAGCCGGAACTGCATGTCCTGAAACGGCGCTATGCCCTTGCTGCTGCTTTCACGCCCGGCCTCCGCCTCGCCAGCGGCCGGGAACGGTGCTTGCAGGCCCTGGGCTATGTGATCGTCAGGGCCCAGCGGCGCCGACGTTGCCTCGTCCGCACCTGCTGCACCGGGGTCTATGGAAATCGCTGTCTGGGCCAATGCGCTGTCCTCCTCACCATGGCTGGACGTTGGGAACTTCGGGCGTGGCATAACGGCCCTCCTGCCGAACCGATCTGGCGTGCATGGGGATCTAGCGCATGGCGGCCTGCGAATGCCGGCCTGGTGTGCTTCCCGCTGGCGCACCAAGTGCGCCCTGCGTGCCGGTTGCAACAAGCCGCGTTCGTTTCCGCCCTGCCCAAATCACCTATGCACCCTGGCGCATATTGGTTGATGGGGCGTAAATCACCTCAGTTCCGGCGTTATGATCGCGATCCCAGTGCCTGACAAGGCCCCGCCGCCGTTCGCCGCCCAACGCATCGCACATGCCGGTTGGGCACCGGCGATCATTCTGCCGGATAAGAGGCCGGTATGACCGGCAAGCCGCCGTGAAAGTGCCAGCGCCGTTCGCGAATGGTAATCAGCCCGACCAGGAAGCCCCATGTCCAGGCCGCGTGCATCAGGAAAGCGGCAAGGCCGGCCAGCAAGCCGCAGAACGCGCGGTGCCGCAGCGCAACATGGATGGACACAACCATCAGCGCAGCAAGGTAGATCGCCGGCAACGCCAGCAACAGTGGATCGATCAGCAACCCACCGCCCGCAGCCAGCGCCAGCGTGACCATCGCCGAGGGAACTGCCATCTGTCGCAAACGGATGGAGCCGGAATGGCGCCGTGCAGTGCGCGAGCGGCCACGGCCGTAATTGCGGTATTGGCGCGCAAGCGCCGTGGGCGTGGGCCGCACGAAGTACGTGAGGCGAATATCGGATTCGAGCCAGATGCGCATACCCATGCCGACAATGCGGCAATCGAGCTCGGCATCCTCGTTGTGGCTATAGCTTTCGTCATAGCCGCCCACCGCGCGGAAACAGGCGATGGTCCATCCGGCATGGTGCCCGTGATCGACGAACCCGCTGGTGCGCCCGCCACGGTGCGCCGATCCGCCCGAGCCCAGGGGCGTATCGGAAACCCATGCCGTGGCCTTGCCAAAAGCCGTGGTGCCGGCCGAATCCATCGGCACCACGACCGAATCGGCCTGACGCACGACGAGCGCGTCGACCGCCGCGCCCACGAAGCCCGCCGGATAGGCAGTATGGGCATCGCAACGCAGAAGAAAAGTTTCCTCCGGCAATGCCAGGCTGGCTGCAAGGTTGACCGCAGCGCTTTGCAACCGGCCGGGATTGTGGACCAATTCCACCCGTGGATCGCGCAACGCCGCACGACGCACCTCGGCCTGCGTACCATCGCGGCTGCCGCCGTCGAGCACCAGGAAGCGCACCGCCCGGTCCTGCGGCAGATCCAGGCGCAGCTGGTCGAGCACGGCGCCGATCCGTTCGACTTCGTTGAGCACGGGAATGGCTACCAGGACGGCGCCGACCGGCGGCGTTGCGGGCATCGATTCAGGTCCCCTCATATCCGGCCAGTGCCAAACGAACCGGAACTGGCGATGCAGCAAAGAAATCCTGGAGGAACCGGACCAGCAGGCGTCGGCGCGCCAGCGCCGACATGGGCGGTCCCAGATCATCGGTCATCGACACACGCACCAGCAGGCCATCATCGATCCGGCCGTGGAGGGCGGCGTTGAATATCTCGAACCGGGTGGCCAGTGCATCGGCGCGCAGCGCATTGCCGGTGCGGATCCAATAGACCACATCTTCGTGCCGGTGCAGCGACGCACCATGGAATGCCCTTGCAGGAACGCGCGCGCGCCCTGCAAGCGACACCACGACATCCTGGCGATCCTGCAGCACGAAGCCCTGCGCATAATAGCACAGTTCGGGCGAGTGGATGCGGTCTTCCTGGTATTGGCGATCCTGGTAGGCCAGCATGACCATGACCTGCGCGCCATCGGGCGCGGCATAAGTGCGCGAAACGATGGCATCGTAAACACGGCCCGGGCGCCCCTGCGCATCGGGTTGGGCGGGATTGATCGGCTCGGCCGTGCCGGGCACGATCTGCCAACGGCCGAATGCCTCGGGCACTCGGGCCAGCAGAGCGGCAGCACCTGGCATCGGGGCCGGGTGCAAGGTACGGCCCAAGGCCATGCTGCCTGCCGTGGCGAGCAATGCCAGCGCCAGGAATCCTCCGCCCACCGCCGTTGCAGAGAGCGCCTTCACGGGCGCACCTGCGGCGCACGGCGCTCCAGCGCCCAATGGGCGATGACGAACAGCGCAAGGGTCAGCGCGATTTCGGCATAGCCTGCGATATTGTGCGCCCGATCGCTGAAATCGCCACCCAGACCATAGGTCAGCAACACAAGGGTGGCGACACGGCAATAGTTGGCCACCAGCGCGATCGGCACGATCAGGGCCAGCAACATGGCATGGGTATGGCGCCCGCGCACCGGGACGAAGTGGATGAACAGCAGGCCGATCGCGGTCAGCGCCAGCATCGAGCGCAGCCCCGCGCAGGCATCGGCAACCTGCAATTGATAAAAGCCGATCGAGATGATCACTCCGTGGCTGCCGACCGGCAGGCCGGCCGCGGCGAGGCTGCGAACCACCGCCTCGGTCAGCGCGAGCTTGAGCGGTAGCAGCGCGGCGTCCATCAGCGTGGCGGGCAAGGGAATGAGGAACAGCCCCAAGGCGAAGAGCAGCGCCAGGCGCTTCCAGCTGGTGCGAACAGCCATTGCGCACGCGCTGCCCAGCGCGAACAACAGGAGCCCCGCCCCTTCGAGCTGGTAGAACAGCTGCGCACGCCCCACCGCGAGCAAGACCGCTCCGACCAGCGCGAGGAACAGGCCCACGCCGCGCTGCGCCGGCGCGGTTTCCCAGGTCAGCGCGTGCCGCTCGTGCCAGAAGCCGAGCAGCACCCCGATCAGCACGATCGGGGCATGGGTGTCGTCGGGTTTGCTCCAGAATACCTGGCCAAAGCGGGTGAACGTGGGAATACCCAGCAGCGCCACCGCTGCCACGACCAGCCCCGTCGCCAGCGCACGCCCGCGCACGCCATCAGAGGCAGATGTACCCGCGCCAAACCCGGCGGAGGACGCCAGCATCACAGGGGGGCGTGGTGGCACGGGCTTGCCTCAACCGCGCTGGACGGTGGCCGCGCCCACCAGCCGGATGCCGAACTCCTGGCATTGCCGGACCATGGCCGCAGCATCGCGGGCGCGCGTCTGGCCGCTTTCCGCCACGATCAGGCCGCCCATCGTTTCGGCGCCGATCAACAGGTAATCGCTGGCCAGATCGGCTGGCGGCGTGCTGACTAGGATAACTTCCCATTGCTGCTCGGCGCGGCGCAGCAAATCATGCAGTAGCCCGCGCAGCAGCAGCTCCTGCGGGTTGGGCGGGATGCCTCCCACGGGAATGACCGTCAGATTGGGGATCGAGTCGATCTGGAAAAAGGCCGCTTCCTCTGGCCGGCCAGCCAGATAGGCCGCCAGGCCAGAGCGGTCTTCGATCCGGAAAAGCTGGTGCAGCTTCGGCTCGCGCATGTTGCCATCGATCAGCAGCGTACGGAAACCGACCTGGGCAAAGGCAATGGCAAGGTTTCCGGCCACCACGGCGCCGTCTTCATGCCCGGTGGGGCACATCACCGCCAGCGTGCGTGCGCCTTGGGGATGCTTGAACCAGCGCAGTGCCAGGGTGTTGCGCAGCGAGCGCACTTCATCGGCGCCAGCCGAAGCGCGATCGTGATAGACGATCAGCGCCTCGTCGATGCCGGTGCCGGGCAGACTCGTATCGTCGAACTGGGCGGCCAGCGCGCGCTCCAGATCGTCACGCGTGATGTGGCCCAGTTGCAAGGCAGCTTCGCCAAAGCGTATGTTGTTGGCCGCGCCATATGCGTTGATCTCGTCCACGCGGGACAGGTCGATCACGCCGTCGTTGCACAGCCACTCGCCCAGGCGTTGCGCTTCGGGTGCCTCGTAATGGCTGGGTCCGAACGGGACACGCGTGGTTTCAAGCATGAATTGGCTCGTCATCGGTCTTGGCCTTGTGGGTCAGCAGGCGGGGTTTTGGCGGCGGCAGGGCGCGGGTGAACGTGAGCGGGATATGGATGCCGCCCAGGTTCGGAATGCCCAGGCAATCGACGGCGTCTTCGGGCGTGCGGATGCGCCGGTCGGTCAATTCACGCAGCGCCACGATCGTGGCCCCCACGAACAGGCCAACCACGCTGCCCAGCACCGCAAACAGCGCCACCAGCAGATAGCCCGCACCCGGATCGGGCCGCGCCGGAGACAAGACCACAACGTTGGTCATTTCGCTGGTGCCGGCGATCCGCGCATTGGATTGGCGGGCCACCAGTTCGTCATAAGCCCGGCGCAGGCCGTCCACGTCCTGTTGCAGCAGGCCCAGCTCGGCCCGGCCCGCACGGCTCTGGATCACGCGGGCCTTTTCGGAATTGAGCTCGCCTTCCAGCTGCTGGACATTGGCGCTGGCCTGGCCTGCCGATGTGGCCGCGCCTTGCGAAACCATGGCCGCCTGCTTGGCCCGTTCGCGCTCCAGCCCGGCAATCTGGCCTGCGATCTCGCGCATCTGCTGCGCATTGGGGCCCAGCCGCGTGGCCATTTCCGCGCGCTGGCCTTCCAGGCGCTTGATATCGGCATCGAGTTGCTGGACCACAGGATTGAGCATGGCATCGGGCAACGCGCCGCCGCCGGTGCGCGACTGTGCGCTGGTTCGCGCCGCCTGCGCCATGGCAAGGTTCTGCGAAAGCGCCGTCAGGCGTGCTTCCTCGGCCTCCACCCCGCCGGGATTGCTGGTCGACAGCGGTGCGACGACGCCCAATTCGCGCTGCCGCGACAGCAGCTTGGCCTGTGCGGCATTGAGCCTGTCACGCAAATCGGCAAGGTTGCGCGCATACCAATCGTCGGACTGGCGCGAGGGCGCCACGGCCATGTCGAGGCTGACGTCCTGATAAGCGCGGGCCAGCGCGTTGGCACCATCGGCCGCCTGCTCGGGCGTGCCAGCGGCATATTCGATGGAAATGACCCGGCTGCCGATCGAGGGAACGACCTTGAGATGCGACTGGATCGCCTTGGCAAACCACGCCAGCGGCGGTTGCCCGCTACCGCTGGCACGATAGGCGGCCAGCGCAACCGGGTCGGCATCGAGCCGGAGCAACTGCGCGGCGCGCTCCGCCACCCGGTCGGACCGGATGATCTCCACCTGGGTGGACAGGTAGTCTGCCGCCAGCATCGGTGCGATCTGCGAATTGGCAGACCCAGGATCGGCTGCCTGTGGTGTCGCCGTGGAGGCCATCACATCAGTCGAGGCATGATGAACCTGCCCGCGCAGCAGGCCAATCCCGGCCCCGGCAGCCAGCCCCCCCGCCAGAAACAGCGCCAGGAAGCGTACCCTTGCCTTGAGGACCAGCGGAATGGTGTGCGAATTCATCGGAAGTTCGATCCTTGCGAGCGGCAGGATGGGCGCAGAGCGAGCGTAGCGGCCAAGGCGATCAGAAGATTCGTGTCTTGACGAAGACCACGTCGCCCGCTTCGAGCGCCGTGTTGCGGTCAGGATGGGGCAGGTCGATGGTGCTGCCATCGTCGCTGCGGCGCGTGATGCGCAGGCGGCCGATTGACCCGCGCGCGGTTACGCCACCGGCCAATGCCAAGGCTTGTTCCACGCGCATCCCCGCCTCCAGCGGAAAAACGCCAGCGTGGCCGACTTCGCCGCTCACGTAGACCAGCGGCGCTGCTTCCACCACGACCACCTGGCCATTGCGCATCGGCACATCGCCCTGGCCAGCGACCACTTCGGCAATGCGGAAGCGCTGGCGCGGAGCTTGAGGCTTGCTGGAATCCTGGGGCTTGCCGGAATCCTGGGGCTTTCCCGGATCCTGGGGATCGATCACGGTCACCACGCCATCACCGGTGCCGAAATTGGCGCCTGCCTGGGCCAGCACGCGCGAGAGCGTCATGCCTTCGCGATCGAGCGCCATTTCGCCCGGCCGCGAAACCGCGCCCATCACCGAAACGCGCCGTGCGCGCAACTGGGTGACAGTGACCGTGATCGATGGGTTGACCAGGATGTGCGCGCGGCCATAGCCGTCGGCCAGAAGCCTTGCGATCTCTGCCACGGTGCGCCCGTCGACCGTCACGCGGCCCAGTTCGGGCACCATGATCGCGCCATCGGTCTCCACCGTGGTCATCGCGCTCATTTCCGGGGCCCGATACACGGCAATGCCCAGCACATCGCCGGCACCCACGCGATAATCGGCCGAAGCGCCGGCCGGCGTGAACACGGTCGGCGTGGCCGCGACCGGGCCCGCGCCGCTCTGCGCCAGGGCCGCCGGAGCGGCGGACAGGCAAAGGCAGCCAGCAAGCAGCATCAAGGCCTTGGCCGGCAGGAAGAAGGGGAGGTGCGTTCGCGTCATGACTGTCTTACTTCGCTTTGTCCGGGCCGGGACGAGCCAGGGCGGGATCGGTAATCTTCACGTCGGCCGCCTGGCGCAGCCGCGCGATTTCCTTTTGCAGCAGGCTGTCCCGCCGCTCGCCCAGCAGGGTTTCGCGGATCATGGGGCGGGCTTGGTCCAGCAGAAGCGGGGCCGGGCTTATCGCGCGCAAGGCTGCGTGGACCACGCCTTCGGCCACGGGAAAGATCAGGTTGGTCCCAACCGCCACGGTCTGCACCTGCTGGGCAACGGCAGTGGGGAGGCGATCGGACGAGGTGGACACCACCTGGCGCGCAATCGTCACGCCCGCCCGGTCTGCCTGCGCCTTGAGTGCGTCGGGCGCGGTGCCGTGATCGAAAGCCTGGGCCAGCCGCGCTGCATCGGCCGGTGCGCCGGCAAAAAGAACCTGATCGAACACCACGTCCTTGCGGTTGGCAAACGCCTCGGGATGGGCGGCATAGAACGCCCCGATCTCCCGGTCCGACGGGGGCGAGACATTGGCCGTCAGGCGCGTGGCATAGGCCTTGGCCAGCACGACGCGCCGCGCGGCCTCGATCTGCGCGAGGACCACCGGATCGCGCTCCAGCCCTTCGGCCGCGCCGGCATTGGCCAGCAGCCGTTCCTGGATAAGGTGCGCGAGCACGTTGCGCCGCGCAGTGTCTTCCAGGCCGCGGGGCACGTTGTTGACGTGCGACAGCGCCTCGCTGAACTCCCCTTTGGAAAGCGCGAAGTCCTTGCCCGTCGCCACGTCCTGGCTCGATCCTGCCGGTTTGCATCCGCACAGCGCCAGCGCGCCGGCCAGGGCCACGGCGGCGAGGGCCTTCCCAGGGACTGGGCAGTGCCGGGGTGTCAGCATCATGGTGCGGGTGTTCCCATCTGATAAGTGACCTGCAGCCTGGCGCTGTTCTGCGCGAAAGGTTCGATCAGCGTGCCGCGCAGCCGCTCCATGTGCGACAGATCGAGCGAGGCGCGCAGGCGGTCGGTAAGGTCCCAGACGCCGCCGAGCGCCAGCGTGAGCGTGCGATTGGCCACGACCAGCGGCGTGGGTTCGAGCAACTGATAGCTCGATCGCTGGTCCACCAGCCGGGCCTGGACATTCACGTCCAAACGGCCGGCCACGCGCTTGTGCAGCATGGCATCATACATCGTGGTGCGCGCGCTGGTGGCCAGCAGGAAATTCTGCGACGCCAGCTGGCGGTTGATCGACAGCTCAAGGCCAAGGCGATCATCCTTGCGCAGCGCCAGCGTGGCGCTGCCCACCAGGCCCCGATAATCGCTGCGCAGCAGTGCAAGGATGCCCGGCAGATCGCGCCGGTCGCGCCGCCAGGCATAGCCCAGATTGACCATGAGGCGCGCGAAAGGGCCGGGCGCATAGCGCAAGTCCAGCTCCACCAGGCGTTCGCGGGCATTGTTCCGCAGATCGGTCTGCACGCCCGAATCCCCGACCGTGGCGATTTGCGGCAAACTTCCGCGGGTGAACGCCTGGCGGGCCCGAAAGCCGATCGAATTGCTGGTGGGGCTGGTATAGACGATCCCGGCGTCCAGCCCGGCCTGGGCATAGTCGAGCCGCTTGAAGCTCTCTGCCTTGTTGTGGCTGAACAGATATGTCGGCTGGATCAGGACGGCGATATCGGGAGTGATACGCACATTGACGCGCGCGTCGGAGCGCAGCAACGTTTGCTGGTTGATCCGTGCCGAAACGGATTCTTCAAAGGGGGTCAGGCGATGGATCAGCGTGGCTTGCATCGCCAGCGTAAACGGCCCGATCATCGGGCTGGCAAGCCGCGTATCGACCTGCCCCGACGCCGCATCGAGCGCGGTATTGCAGCGATAGAACGTGCGCGCAGCACTCGCCTTGAGACGGCCACCCCACGTCGAGGGGATCGCATCGCCATCAGCCAAGGGCTGGCCCAACGCCACCTGCAGTTCGCCGCCCAAGGCGGCACTGGTATCGCGCCGGCACCCTTCCCCGGGCGCGGTCTGTTCCGGTCCCAACCGGAACACGTTGTCGTCGGCCGAGAAGCCGGCATTGATCGCACCCGAAACATCCGCCCGCGCCGGCGCGCCGCCGGTCATGGCGAGGCCGGTTATCAGGGGCGCAAGGCACAACCGCGCCAGCCTGGAATCGCGTGGGGCCATGGCGCTACCCCGCGCAGCCGGGCGGCGCGGCAGCACCTGCCGCCGCGCTTGCTTCGGGCAGCGGCCACCACCGCACGGTGCGAACGTCCATCACCAGCCGCGCGGGCGTGCTCCGCCCCGGCGCCTTGGCCCAGCCCCCTACCGCAAGGTTGAGCAGCGGATACATCGGCTGGTGCATGTCGGCCGGTGTACGGAAGCAGGCCGTGGGCTTGCGATCGATGAAAAACCGGATGAAATCAGGCCGCCACAGCATGCCATAGCTGTGAAACGCTGGCCCTGTCTGAGTCCGCACGGTGGGATGGGGCGGGGGATCGCCAGGAAGCGAATGCAGCGTCTGGTGTGCGATACGGTCGCCCGGTATCTCGAGAATGTCGATTTCGGGCGGCCAGCCCCATTTGGCCGGCAGCATCCAGAAAGCCGGCCAGGCGCTGGGGTCAAGATCGCTTGAAATCTCTGCCTCGATATAGCCGTACTGGAAAGACCGGCTCGATTTCAGCAGCGTCGAAACCCAGGTTGCGTTGCCAAGTGCCGCCGCCGCGCGGGCGCTGGGCTTTTCCCGGGCGATACGCGCATCGATGGCCGCCCGATCGGCAGGCGTCATGCGTTCGGCCACCAGGCGTACCTGGCCGGGTTTCCATTCCAGCAGATCCCGGTTCAGATAGGGTTTGTCGATATAGACCTGCACTTCCCCATTGAGCAGGATGCGGTTGCCAATCGTTTCAGGCCAGGGGCTGTATCCGCGAATCCATTCGGGAGCGGCAGGACGGGAAGCGAACGTCTCGTTCCAACCTGGTGCGCGGGCCAATGCACTGCGCAGTTCGGCATCGGCAATGCCACTGGGCGCCGCGCCAGATAGCAGCAGGGCCGCCAGCCCGGCCACCATGACCGCCGCCACCATGGACATCGCGCCGTGTCGGGCAAGGCTGTTCGCAGCCGCCCTCATGCGTTTGGCTGCCCCAGCCGCATCGCGAGATGGAAGACGAAGCCGCCCAGGAACAGCAGTGTCAC
>Ga0070669_100000076_pt1 | contig 97334 bp, 103 predicted proteins | sample KBSS53metaG_FD_64680 | JGI IMG/M metagenome (GOLD analysis project Ga0070669, IMG submission 64680) | Switchgrass rhizosphere microbial communities from Kellogg Biological Station, Michigan, USA - KBS S5-3 metaG | ecosystem: Host-associated > Plants > Roots > Rhizosphere > Soil ...
CCGCCCTTTGTATCTCTGATCATGACCAGCAGTGCCATCGCACTATTCTGGTTCAGAATTTGGCGAAAAAGCACACGGGGTGATCGTCTCGACCCCTAGCCGATTTGTCCACGCCGCCTAAAGATTGATGGGTTCACCAATTGTATCGAAGCGTCAATGCCAGCGGCCTGCAGTGAATAGCTCGGGTCCGCTTGATAGTACGAATGACCGTCTCCCACCCCGCTCCCGACCCTTTGCCGCCAATCGGAAGCGATGGCTGGCGATTATATACTTGTTTGGACCCGACCCCGATAACGTTATCAAGCTCGGTTCCACGGCGGTTTAAAATCGCGTCTTAGTCGGGCTTCTTCGCGTTGCATCTCTTCCCGATCATCAACCGGCCTCCCATAGAGCCAAACCTCACGTCCAGCCGCCAATTCATCGACTATGTGCTGACGAACCCGCGCGCACTGATCGCCTCCGTGTCGATACTGGTCCACACGAGCGCCAAGAGGATTGATCGTGAGACCCACGTACATGACCCGACCGTCTGAAACGAAAGCATAAAGCCAGCCGGGGCGAGACGTCCATGCTCGATGAGCAGTCGTAAAACGTGCGCCACTCGCGATAACCTGCGCCTGCGGTTCGAAGCCAAAACGTCGGTAATCCTCAAGCAAGCCCCGTCACTCCTTCTCAGGGGGTGGCGGGTTTTTTTTCCGTTTTGGCTTGGTGGTCTTCGGGTTAGTGATCTTGAGTAGCCCCGTGAGCGCCTGTTCAACGTCGAGCGGGGCGAGACTCACAGAGTTTTCACGGTCTCTCTCATTCCCCTGTGGCTTGTTCACAAGATTCCTTGCGGTCATTGTGTGTGGTCCTTGTCTTGCGGCCCATAGGCGCCTATAACGATGATACCGGCCAAGGAGATGAAGCTATGGACATCATTCTCAAAGCGCAACAGCGGCGTGAGCAGTTGAAGGCTGAACTCGCTCGTCTGGAGACATTCCTGGCAACAGCCTATGAGCTTGAACAAGAGCTGAGTGGCAAACCAGCATCTCTGAAAACTGCGACACCAGCTGAAAAGGCTGATGCACCAGCCCGTCGCCGTGTCATGGCCCGCAGCGGCACAGGCGCGGAAACGGTGAGGGCAGTGGTTGAAATCTTAACTGATCGTGGCCAGCCGATGGCCACCCGTGAACTGCTCCCGCTTGTGCTGGCTCGTGGGATTGAGGTGGGGGGCAAAGATGCCGTTGCCACCCTTTCCGCGCGTATTAGCAAGAAAGGCGCAGTTGAGCTTGTAAATGGTAAGTGGTGGCTCATTCAGAGCGACACCGAGAGTTCGTCAGCAGCCGCTGATGATAATGAAGAAGCGACGGACATTCCGGCCAAGGAGACATCCGCCGCTTCATTTTTTCATAACGAAGGAGGCACGCATGGAACCGCCTTAGTTAATTAGCGAGTGGGCATCCGAGGCCGGAGCCTCGGATGCCGTCGCTGCGCCGGTGTGGCGAAACGAGTAGACGCGTCCGCCTTGGAAGCGGATGGGGAAGGCCCTCAACAAGCGACCCCATGCGGGTGCAAGTCCCGCCACCGGCACCACTAATATAGGCTTTTAGGACCCAAAAGTGTAGATACCCTGAACGGCGGTTTTCCGCCGTTTTGTTTTTTTGCAACGCGTTGCACGAGCCTTGGAAGTAACTTCCAAAACGTCATTTCGAGGTTACTTCCTGATATCGAATGCGCTTTCCGATCGCGGTCTGGATAACGTTAGCAGTCCGCACGCCATCCGGCTCCTTCCGCGTATTCCAGCGCCGATCAAATTCACCCAAATAGCGCGGAAGGTGCTTGTCGCTAACGTGGTGGAAAGCTCCGATGATACCCCGCTTCAAGAGGCTGTGATAGCTCTCCGCAAAGTTCGTGTGCATGATCACGCCGCGCACAAATGTTTTGCTGTGATCTACAATGTGGTGGCCCGCAAAGTGTTCGTCCAACCCCTCATATGACAGGTGGGCATCGGTCACGATCGTAGCTGACTGATCAACAATAGGACGCGCCAGCGCCTGCAAGGTGCCCTTGCGAACGTTATCAACCTTGACGGTCTTAACGTCCCCTTCGCGGTCTATCAGGGTCATTACCGCCGTTTTCTTGGCACGCCTTGGCCGAGCGGTTCGCGTGACGGTTCTTCTTCTTCTTGCCCCCCACATAGGTCTCATCCAGTTCCACGATGGCATCTGGGCCACCACCAAGCATGCCCGCCAGAGGCTCTTGCAGCATCGCCTCACGCACGCGATGACACATAAACCAAGCCGACTTGTAGCTGATGTCCAGTTCACGACTGAGTTGGTTTGCGCTCACACCCTTCTTGGACGAGCACATAAGGAAGATTGCATAGATCCACTTTCCGACCGGAATGTGCGCACCCTCAAAGATCGAGCGAGACGTGACGGAAAACTTCTTGCGGCAAGCGCCACATTTCCACTGCTTGCGAACGGTCTCCTTACCATCCTTGGCAACGTGCTTGTAGGAGACCTCATAGACCTTCTTGCCACCCTCACACAGCGGGCAGGCGACACCGTTCGGCCAGCGAAGGTTTGCCAGTGCGCCTTGAGCTGCGGCTTCGTCAGTGAGGAAGCGGGCGATATCGGTGATGCCGTTGATCTTCATGAGCCATTATATAGCACGGCCCTTTGGTCCAAACACGTATATAATCGCCCGATGGCTGCTCCCGACACCAATTGCGAACATTGAGATTAGAACCTAAAACGGCAGGATGAAATCGTTAAGACCAGTATCTGCACTCGTGGCGTTAAGCGTCATAGGCAACAGCTTTGTTATCCCAGAATATCAGCTTAATCTATTGGGATTGGTGGATGCCATGAAGGCATTTCACAAACGGCACCATCGTTACGCCACAAAATGGACCGAACTCAGATACTCGCTGATTTGCGGCATTGCTGAGAAGAAGATCAAGCCAGCAAAGTACGACATAACATTCTGGAAGTCCCCGTTTTGCAAATATGGTTATCGGTTGACGGACACATCAGCTGATGCGTTTCGCATCGAAGCTGTAGATGGTGATGGACATGTAGTTACCGCCATTGATGCCTCAACGTCAGAAGCTAATTTTTGGCAGAGGGAGCTCGAACGAAAGATCCAAGAATCTCAGCGCTGAAGTGCTCGGCCGAGGCATCGACGCGCCCGAAGGAAATATCCGCCGCCCACCCATTCGAGCCGCCTGAAAACCCACCGGGCAATCCAAACCGACCATTGCCTAATGCTGCAGCAATAGCAAAACTTCCAACATGATCGTATATCTGGTTTTCGACGAAGCCTTTGCAGACGCGCTTGATGGGCCGGTATGGATCATTGAAACGCCAGCCAACCGGCAATGGTTCAACGCCCAAGATTGCCATTCTCCAGCTAGCACAACCATTCAGGTTTGCATGAACTGCCGATGCCGCCCTACGCCTATTAGAGCGGTATACAGGCGTTAACGCGTTAATCCACGACGTTTATTATGTTAAATGACACCCCTTGCAATAGGCAGATCGGGCTGCACCTTAGGGGAAGCTTGATAAATACAGGGTCGGGAATGGATAATAATAGACCGACATGTTAGCATATATAGGGCATATACCATGACGAGTTACTGATTGATATTGGGCGATAAATCATAAACGTGATGTAAGCCAGATAACGCCACCAGGTATCATCTTCACAGGATTCACGCCATTTTTTGCTGCTGATGACCACGACGCTCGATATACTCATATATATAGAGGGACGTTTAGACATCGGATGGAGTTAAATTTAACAATGTTTACGTAAGTTAATTGTTTTGCCGCGATTCCGACATTCACACGCCCATAAGGGTGTTTATACCAACGGATTATTCCGGAAACATAGGGGAAAACCCAAGAAGCTGAAAATTCCCGACCATAGATGTTTCCTCACACGGTGCTTTTCACAAACTCGTGGTGCTCTACCGCTATTGCATTAGCCTTCAAAAATGCCAGCATAGCTGCTTGTTTCAGCACCTTGGCTAGCGACTTCTCTGAGATACCCGATGCTTCACGCACTTGTCGCTTTGTAACGGAATGTACCTCAGGATTGGAGAAAATTCGTTTAAGCTCGTTTGCTAGTAGGCTAGCATTTTTGGATAGCTTTTCACCTTCGGGTGTCCAGCTTGTGATGGTACATCCAGGAAAGGTCTGTGCCAGCAGGCCTTCGGTAAGGTACATTGAGCTAGCGATTATATAAGCCTCGGCATGTCCGCAGTTGCCATCAGTGATGTTTCGAACGTTGCAGCGGCACACCCCCTGCAAAAGCTGATGCATGGTCTCAGATTGCTGGATCACCTTCATATCGTCAAACGCTGGGTCATGGAGGGGTAGGCCGCTAGCCGCAAGATACATTGCTTTGCTGACACCTTCAGGGAGGATGGATAAGCCGACGATAAACACCCTTTGGAAATCCTGAAATTTATTCGTTGCCCGATGAATTCCCCAGTGTATGAACTCCACGTTGTCACGGTCCATAAGCTTCTCTTTAAGCTGTTCTAAAAATGGATGAATGGGCTTTAGCGTAGGGCCTTCGACCTTATTATGGATGATCAGAGTCTTTATGGACGGATTGCGGTTTATCTCTGTAGCTATCGCGTTGACAATTTTTTCCCGCCGATCGTCGGCCTTGAGCGTGGTCTTACCCGCTCCCAGATTCCACCAGTTGATGTTCAAATTCCTATAGTCATGGACATAGTCGGCAACGACTCGCAGATTGCCCCTGTGCCTGTCCCACAGGCTGTATGTCTTTCTAATCCTCCCGGAAGCATCCAGGATAACCAATGGTGCCATATCCTCCGGTATATCTGCTGAGCACCCTATGAGGGCCAGTTGGCCGCCTTTGGGCTCTTTTATCAGTACCGCGTCCCTACCGCCAAGGCTGGCTAGCCCGTCAAGCGTTCTTACAACCGATGGCTCAAAGGAATTCCGGTCGATCAATGCGATCGAAGCTAGATTACCCAGCTCGATTGGTATCGGTACAACCGAGCCCGCAGGTTCGTTTCTAGTCACCTCAGCCATTGCCATGGAAAGGTCGAGAAGATTGGTATGGGCGGCCCTGAGAGGCGATTTCAGGCCATCCAAATCGTCAAGCCGGATATAAACAGCCTTAGCTGGATCAAGCGACTCATCCCAAATTCGAAGCACCCTTGGCCTGTTACGGAAATGAAAATCAGATGCATCGGAAAAGCTTTTCCCCCTGGTACGCCGCAGGATCATCTCATGGGTTGTAAACAATACCCAAGCCGAGTTAGCTTGATATGCTCCCAAGCCCTTCTTTTGGAGTTCGGAATCCGTGCATAAGACAGCATAATCTGATTCCTCTAATCCGCAACCATCTGTGTAAGCCTTAATCTCATCGAAGGTAAATAGGACAACGAGGATACCGAAATCCTTTTCAAATCCGCAATCTTTTAAGCTCTTTATATACTCCTGAATCGATCTACTTTTACCTGATCCAGGATCAACCGAGGAAAGATAAAAACGAGGCTCTGCCGTCCCAGCGATAATATCATTTAATAGCACTAACGTTTCTAAAAGAGCCGCATCTTTAGGATCTTTGGACCCTATTTTTGATTCTAACAGCGATTGCTTTATAGCATTGAAAGATTCAATATGTGAATGATATTGATAATTTTGAGAATGAAAATAAGAAGAATCGTGTTTCATCTTAAAAGACCTAATTAAAATGTATGAAACAAATGGAACTCTCCATTTCTCTATTCATATATACAGAAGAGGGTAGAGTTTAACTGTTGCCCGCACATGCCTGTCTTAGACAGGCGGCGTGTGCGAGGGGGTACTGCATGCGGCTGATAGACTCGGAGCAGGTTCGAATCACTTCCGTCGAGATGCTATAATGTTGGCGGGTATCTCAAACCCGTTTTTTTTCACGCAGGATCAGATATATACGTGTTCATTCTGCCAATCTCATATGGAAGCTCGTGAGGAGAACAGGGCATCACTCGGCAATCTCGGACAGCCTTGATCCCCTTCAAACATCGTTTAATAGAGGCGATAAATATCTTCCGGTTAATGTTAAGTGGCAGGTGAAATGTTATATCGGCACGGCGCTCCCTGTTGCGTTTGAAATCTGTGCACATTAAGTGGTGAATCGCCGTGTCTCGCACCACCATTGGCCGTAGATTGCAAATTTGCTCAATGAGAATATCAAGTATTTCGTCGTACTCTCTCTTGAATATATGACGCCATGGCCGAATTACTCCTCTGGTATAAATTTCAAGGGTGACAATGAGATGCATATTACACTTGGATAGTCTATGAGAATTGAGTTTTTGAACTTTGACCCGTTTCCGAGTCCCCCGATAAGGTTCACGCATAACGACCTCGTCCGCCCCTACTGCTCGGGTAGGGCACGCTGCTAATATTCAAATTGGACACTAATTCAGCCCGGCTGCGGCTCTTGCACCCTAGCCGGGTGATATTATCTTGATTCAGGCCGACTCGATAACCACTCTTCGACGGCCAGCCTCTTCCAGCCTACAGCTCGCTTTCCGATCCGTATGGGCTTTGGGAATGCCTGTTTTGCGAGCATTCCATAGATGGTCGATCGAGATAAGCCGGTAAGGCGCTCGACCTCCGGACGGCGTAATATTTCCACATCTTTCATCAGTTCGGCTCCTTATGCGAAGCGCCAAGGCGCGTGCCATTGCTGGCAACGCACCCGGCTTGTCCACAATCTGGAGCAGTCGGCGTCGGTTGTCAAGTACAGCGGCGCGCCGGCGGGCCGGAACTTAAAGTATACGTGAGCTAATGTCAAATAGATAAAATGCGAGGACTGCTATTATATGCGCGAGACAATTCAATTAAGATATCGAAACCATTCGTCCATTAACTTCGTTCTTAGTTCAAACAGATCAGTTCTGTTATAGGCAGCTTCAGATTTGTCGCCAATCACATGAGCAATTGCAAACTCACAAACTTGATGGGGAAAGTTGGTCTTCTCGGCGGCCCACATTCTGAAGGATGACCGAAACCCATGCGGAACGGCTGCGATACCCAGTTCCTTTAAGAGTTTGGATAAAGTCACATCCGACAAGGATTTTCCTGCCTTGGTGCCGGGGAATACGACATCCGAGTCTGGGTGTTTCAGCTTCTTGGCCTGATCCAATATCTCTAATGCCCTGCCGCACAAGGGAACCCTGTGCTGGCGTTTCGCCTTCATCTTGTGCGCCGGGATGGTCCACACCTTTCCCTCTAGGTCCACTTCGCTCCAAAGGGCGTTTCTGACCTCGCCTGATCGGCTGGCAGTCAACACCAGGAACTCAAATGCAAGCTTGGTTGAAAGGGAAGCTTCGCTTTGCCACACCCGCCTGATTGCGCCGGATACCTGATCGAAAGGTAGAGCCCTTTGATGCTTTCGTTGGCGATCGTGCTTGGGAAGAGATTTGCTTATCGCATCGGCAGGGTTGTCTGTACGCCAGCTTTGACCAATTCCCCAGTCGAGGACCGTTCTTATCCGCTGCTTAACACGGCGTGCCGTCTCAGGCCGCGCCGTCCAAATAGGCGTTAAGGCAGCAAGAACGTCCGCACTCGTAATCAGGTCCAATCGCTTGCTGCCGAAATGGGGAAAGACATAGTCTTTCATAGTGGCAAGCCATTGCTTCCCGTGTTTCGGGTTGCGCCAGGTTGGCTTAGTTAGATCGTATACCTTCTCGGCGGCTTCTTGGAACGTAAGTACGGCCTGCCTTCGGCGGGCCTCAAGCGGATCACCGCCCGATCGTGCTTGCTTCCTGTTGGCAAGGGCAAGTTCCCTGGCCTCGGTCAGGCTAATTAGCGATGCCGATCCTAGACCAATGTCACGGCGTTTCGTATGGATAACCAGCCGCTGCACCCATCGTTTAGCGCCAGTGGGTTCAACCTTCAGGTAAAGCCCATTGCCGTCAGCGTACCGGCCCGGCTCCTTTAGAGAGCGAATCAGTGCGGGGGATAGAGCCTTTTCTTTATGACGTCCGACAGGTTTTGCAGCCATATACGTCCCTCATTCTGTCCCACATTCTTAGCAGGAACCGCGAAGAAGTCTTTGGAACGTCTGGGATCGCCTCTGTCAATAGCCACTTGATTTTCAATGCTTTTTTGGAACACCTCGGAAGTTACTGGAATAGGTGGCGGCAGACACCCTCTCCGCCAGAGATCGATTTAATATCCTATATTCGTGGTTTTTTTTAAATCCATCCCTCATTCCATCCGCTGTTTCCTAATGGAACGAATAGGAATGTCTTGGAGCGATTTGGACGATTGTCGCCGAAATCAGCCTTGGCGATTCCGCGACGCTGCAAACCGTCGCAGATACGTGGATTTATCCCGCGACGAGAGGCTGAAGAAGTTCGGCGAGCTGGCGCGCCTTGAGCGGCTTTTCCAGGCGCGGAACGTCCGCGAAGCGCGGCGGCACCGATGAGCGATCATATCCGGTGGCGAACGCGAACGGGATGCCCTTTTCGCGCAATTCGTCCGCCGTCGAAAAGATCAGCTCGCCCTGAAGATTGATATCGAGCACGGCCGCGTCGATGCCGCCCGTTTTTATGAAGCTGGTGGCATCCTTGATGTTCGCCACCGGCCCCAGCACCTGCGCGCCGCAGTCCGCAAGCTCTTCGCGAAGATCCTCGGCCAGGAAATATTCATCCTCCACCACGAGGATGCGACGACCGTTCAAGTTAATATCCGTCATCGGTCTACTCCCTTCAATTTCCAGCGCTTGCAACAGGAAGCTCAATCGAGCAGCGGACGCCTTCGGGGCCGAACTCATATTCGGTCTTGGCGCCGAGCTGAAACGGCAGTGCGCGCTCGATCAGCTCGCGGCCGTAGCCGCTTTTGGAGGCGCTCGCATCGGCCATATCGCCCACGCCACGTTCCCGCCATTCGACCTTCAGGCACGGATGATCGCCGTCGAGCAGTTCCCAATTCACATCCAGATGCCCGCCGGGCCGCGAAAGCGCACCATATTTAACGGCATTGGTGGCGAGTTCGTGCAACGCCAGCGCGAAGGTCTGCACCATGCCGGATCTCAGCGACACGCCGCGCGGCCCACGAATGGAGACTTGGGGCGCATTGCCGCCTTCATCGAGCGCGACATGCGCCGAAAGCTCCTCGCGCAGAAGCGCATCGAAGGTGACGCGCTGCCCTTCCTCGCTGCGGGACAGCAGCCCCTGCACCCGCGCCAGCGCCGCGAGCCGGTGATCGATTTCGGTTCGAAAGTCCTTGAGGTCGCTGCTTCCGCGCAAAGTGCGCATCATGACCGATTGGACGATCGCCATCAGGTTCCGTGTCCGGTGCTGCAGCTCGGCGACCAGCACCTGCTGCTCCTCCTGAAGCTGGACGATGTCGTCCACGTCCGTCGAGGTGCCGAGCCATTCGATCACATGCCCATTATCGTCGCGCGCCGCGGTCGCGCGCGTCTGGAAATGGCGATAGCGTTTCTCTTTCTCATGCCAGATCCGTCCGTTGATGCGCAGCGGCTGGCCGGCTTCGGCTTGCGTCCAGGCTGCCTTTGCCTGCTCCCGGTCATCCGGATGAAAGGCGCGCAGCCACCCCATCATGCGGCTCGCTTCCTCGGACAGGCCGGTATATTCGATCCATTGCGGGCTCGCCCATGTCCACTTGCCCGCGTCCATCGCCTTCCAGACGAGCTGGGGCATGCCTTCCACCAGCGTGCGAAAGCGGATCTCGCTCTGACGGAGCGCCTCCATGCCGGTGCGCTGATCGTGGATATCGGTGATCGCGCCGAACCATTGGAGCGGTTCGCCGCGATCGTTGCTCACCGGCTCGGCATGGACGAGAAACCAGCGATATTCGCCATTGCTTGCCCTGATCCGATGTTCCCGCTGATAGGAGCCGCCCTGGCGGACGCTTGCCATCCAGCTGGAGCGGGAGACCGCGCGATCGGCCGGATGGATCGCGTCGATCCAGCCATTGCCGAGCGGCTGTTGCTCCTCATGGCCGGTATAGTCATACCAGCGCTTGCTGTACCAGCGCATCTGACCGTTGCGATCGCTCCGCCACAGAAAATCCGGCACAAGTTCGGTCACCGCCCTGAACGAGGCCTCGCTGGCGCGAAGCACGGCGTTGATATTCTCGATATCGCGGGTGCGTTCCTCCACGCGGCGATCCAGCTCGCGGTTCATCTCATGCAGGCTGGTATTGGCGGCTTCCAGCTCTTCGGTAAGAACCTGCGATTCCTCGAAGGTGGCCCGCAGCTCTTCCTCAGTCTGGTGGACCCGCTCCCGCGCGCTGTGATCGGAGGGAGAGCCGCTGTCCGCCGGTGGGGCTGCTGCCCTGCCCACTGTTATCTCGTGTATTTGAGCTGTCAGGCGCCGCAGGAGGCGGTCGCGATCCTCGATCAGACGGGTATTTTCCTCGGTCGTGCTCTCCAGCGCGGTTCGAAGCTGCTCATTCTCGTCCTGCAAACGAGCGATCTCGGATGCACGATCAAGGGCCATGGGCACGGTTTAGCCGCCTCTGTTTCAAAAGCGAACGCAAGACCACTGGACACTGCATCAGGAACGCACGCAGCTTCGTTAAGCTCCGCGAAGGAGCAGCCGGTGATCACGAAAGCCATCATCGTATTAGGCGCGTCGACAGGCGGCGTAGAGGCGCTTGTTCGGCTTTGCCAGGAATTTCCGGCTGATTTTGCGGGAACTATGTTCATCGCGCAGCATATTTCGCCGTCATCGCGGAGCGTGCTTCCGCAATTGCTTGACCGTTCCGGGCACCTCCCGTGATCGCTCCTGTCGACGGCCAGCTGTTCGAGCGAGGACATATTTATGTCGCTGTGCCCGATCATCATCTGCTGCTGCGTCCCGGCAGCCAGCCGGTCGTCCGCCGCGGTCCTCATGAAAACGCACGCGGCCTGCGATCAACGCCCCGTTCCGCTCAGCCGCGATCGCCTATGGCGCGCGCCCTTTCGCCCACACGGGCTTGAAAAGCTGCAAGCCTCGCTCCGCGTTTGCCGATCGCCATTGATTCATGGGCGGAACCGGTGCACCGCAGCGCCATGGGGTCTGGGCCAGTGGTTCATCGGCGGGGGGCGGTGCTGCTCGGGCTATCCGCGCTGCTGAGCGGCTGCGTTTCCTATCGGCCCGCGCTGGTTACGCCCCAGCAGTCGCTGGCGCAGCTCGGGACCAACCAACTTCCGGCGCGAGAAAGCTGGAGCTCAGCCTATCTGCTGGCGCAGGCCATATCCTCGTCGCCCACCCTGCGGGCCAAGGCCGCTGCCTATCGCAGCGCCGTGGCGGCCGCCAAGGCAGCGCGGGTCCCCCTTCCCGCCGCGCTCCAGCTTACCGCCGAATATTCGCATCAGGACAATCCGCGCAAACCCTGGCTCGGCAGCGGCGTGCTCGATCTGCCGATCGCGCTTGGCGGCCGCCGCAATGCGCGCGTGCGAGAGGCCGATCTGGCGGTCGCGCAGGCGCGGCTGGACTATCTCGACGCGCTGTGGGCCGCGCGCGCGGCGATCGATCGGGCGGCAATCGCGCGCGCCGCGGCGGACGAGGCGCTCCCGCTTGCGATCCGTGCGCGCGACATGCGTCGGGATCGGTTCGAGCGGCTGCAACGCCGGGTCCAGGCGGGCGAGGATCCGCAAACCGTCGTCCTCACCGCGCGAACCGAACTAGCGCCGGCGGAACGGCGCCTGAGCACGGTGCAGGCGAACCGGCGCGACGCCGTGCTGGCACTGGCGGCCCAGCTTGGCGTCGATCCGCACCAGGCTGAAGCGATCAAGCTTGGCACAGTGGGCAGCCCGCCGATCGATGCAAATGCTTTCGCGGGGTTACGCCAGGAGGCGGCGCTGGGGCGCGGCGACGTGCTGCGCGCCGTTTCCGATTATGATCAGGCCGAAAATGCCCTTCGGCTCGAAGTCGCCAACCAATATCCGGCGATCCGCATCCAGCCGGGCTATATCTATGAGCGCGGTATCGTGAAGCTGCCGTTCGGGGTCAACCTGCAGCTTCCCCCGATCGACGGCAACAAAGCTGCAATCCGCGCCGCCGAGAAGCGCCGGGTGGAAGCCGCGGCCAAGCTCGAGGCGGCGCAGGCAGGCGTGCTGGCAGAAGTAGACCGTGCGCAGACGGCGCTTACCGCCGCCACCGATGCCGAGACGCAGCACCGGAAGCAGGACGTGCCGGCAGCGCATCGATTGGCCGACGCAGCCGCAAAATCCCTCGCCAAGGGGGAAGCCGACCGTGTCGACGAAGAAGCCGCGAGCGCTGCCGCGCTGGAGGCGGACCTCGATCAAATCGATGCGTCCCGCGCGGCCGCGCTTGCCCGTGCCGATCTGGACTCCGCGCTGCGCCACACCGCCGATGCCGACGAAGCCAGCCTCTTCGCCGCCGCGCTCAGCCGATTGGGAGACATGAAATGAAGCGGATGCTTCCTGCCATCCTGCTGCCCCTGTTGCTGGCGGCGGCCGCCGAGGCCGCGCCGCCGAAACCGGTTCAGCTCCCGGCCGAAGCGGTCAGGCGCTTGGGCATCACCGTTGCGAGCGCCCAGCCGGCGATCGCCAGCACCAGCACCCAGGGCTTTGCGCGCGTGCTCGATCCGGTGCCGCTCGCGCAGCTTCAGGCGGATCTCACCGCGGCCGAGACAGCGGCAGCGGCCTCCGCCGCCGAGGCGCGCAGGACGCAGGCGCTCTATGCCGACGATGCCACCATGTCGCGCAAGGCGGCCGAAGCCGCCAGGGCGCAGGCAAGCGCTGATGCCAGCAAGCTCGCGCTGCTGCGGCAGCGGCTGGCCCTGGAATGGGGGCCGGCGCTGAGCCGCCTTTCGAGCGCACAGCGCACGAAGCTGATCGCCGGGCTTGCGTCCGGCTCAGCTGCGCTGGTGCGGATCGATGCCCCCAACGGCGCCGGGTTGCAGGGGCTGCGCAGCGCGGAACTCGATCTCGGCCCGGCCGGCACCGCGACCGCGCTGGTGCTCGGCCCCGCGCGGGTCGGCGATGTGGGACTGCGTTCGCCCGGCGTCATCGCCCGCGTCTCCGGGCCCAATGTCTCCTACCTGTCCTCGGGGCTTACCGTCCCAGCACGCATCCGGGGCGAGGGCGGCGGAGCGGGGTTCCTCGTTCCGGCGGCCGCGGTTCTGCGCGTCGAAAGCGCGAGCTGGGTCTATGTGCAGGACCGTAGCGGCTTCATCCGCAGGCGCTTGGGCGGCCTTGTCGCGGGCGCGTCGGGGCTGGTCGCGACCTCCGGCCTGCGCGCGGGCGATCATGTGGTCGTGCGCGGCGCATCCAAGCTCTACGCAGCCGAACAGGGCGGCGGGCCCGAGGAAGACTGATGCTCTCGGCGATCATCCGCTGGTCGCTGGCGCGGCCATGGTTGGGCGCGACGCTTGCCGTCTTGCTGTTCCTCTACGGCCTGGTCGAACTCGGCCGCGCAAAGTTCGACGTGTTCCCCGATTTCGTCCCGAGCCAGGCCGAGGTCCAGACCGAGGCGCCGGGCCTTTCGGCCGAGCAGGTCGAGCAGCTCGTCACGCGCCCCATCGAACAGGCGGTCAACGGGGCCGCCGGCGTCGATGCCGTCCGCTCGGAATCGATCCAGGGGCTTTCGATCGTCACGGTCATCTTCGGCGAGGGCGCCGATCCCTATCGCGCCCGCCAGGTCGTATCGGAAAGCATCGGTGAGGCGGCGGGCGCGCTCCCTTCGGGCGTGAGCGCGCCCAAAGTATCCCCACTCACCTCCTCCACCATGGATCTGCTCAAGGTCGGGTTTTTAAGCGATCGGCTCGATCCGGCGGCGCTGCGCGATTTCGTCCAGTGGAAGATCCGCCCGCGGCTGATGGCGGTGCCCGGCGTGGCGCGCGCGACCCTCTATGGCGGGATCGTCCGTCATATCGAAGTGCAGGTCCGCCCCGACGAGCTGGCGATGCATGGCGCGGCGGTCGACGATGTCGCGGAGGCGGTGCGCCAGGCAGCCGGCGCCGCGGGCGGCGGCTATATCGATACGCCCGAACAACGCCTCCCGATCGAGGCGCGCGGGCAGGCGCGCGACGCGGCTGACATCGCCGCCGCGATGCTGCCGGCCAGCGCCGCGAGCCAGAACGCCGCACCGGTGCGCGTCGGCGACGTAGCCAAGGTGAGCGACGGCGCCGCGCCCAACACCGGCGACGCGCTCATCATGGGCAAGCCCGGCGTGCTGATCAGCATGTCCAGCCAATATGGCGCCAACACGCTCGACGTGACCCGCGCCGTGGAAGCCGCGCTCGAGGAGTTCAGGCCCGCGCTCAAGGCGCAGGGCATCACCATGGTTTCCGGCCTGCACCGCCCGGCGAACTTCATCGACGCGGCGCTGCATGGCATCATCGAGGATCTGCTGATCGGCGCGGCGCTGATCGCCGCCGTGCTCTTCCTCTTCATGCGCAAATGGGCGCCCGTGCTGATTTCCTTCATCAGCATCCCGCTCTCGCTGCTCGCCGCGATCATCGTGCTCGATCGGCTTGGGCTGAGCATCAACACCATGTCGCTGGGCGGCCTTGCCGTGGCGCTCGGCGTGGTCGTCGACGATGCGATCATCGATGTCGAGAACATCATGCGCCGCCTGCGCGCGGCCCCGCCGGATGCCAGCCGCGCCGGCATCATCCTCGATGCCGCAGTCGAAGTCCGCGCGCCGGTCGTCTACGCCACCTTCATCGTGGCGCTGGTGCTGGCGCCGGTGCTGATGCTCGGCGGCTTGCAAGGCGCTTTCTTCGCGCCGCTAGCGGCCTCCTTCATCCTCGCCACGCTGATCTCGCTCGTCGTCGCGCTCACCATCACGCCCGCACTGGCGCTGCTTTTGCTCAACCGCGCCCAGCTCGACGATGAGCCGCCGCGGTTGCGCAGCTTCAAGGCGAGGATCATCGGGGAATTGCCGCTGCTGATCGGCCATGGGCGGACGGTGATGTTCGGTTCGCTCGCGGCGCTGGTCCTTGCCGCGATCGCTTGGGCGACCTTCACGCCCGAGCTGCTGCCCGATTTCAAGGAAGGGCATTTCGTGCTCGGCGTCTCCGCGCCGCCGGGAACCTCGCTTGCCGAGATGCGCGATTATGGCGAACGCATCACGCACGACCTGCTCGCCATCCCGACGATCCAGACTGTGGAGCAGCAGATCGGGCGCGCCGAAGGCGGCGAGGACAGCTGGGGAACCGAACGCTCGGAATTCCACGTCGAGCTGAAGCCCGGCCTTTCCGGCAGCGCGCAGGACGAAACGCAGGACAAGATCCACGAGGTGCTGAACGGCTATCCGGGCCTTACGACCGAAGTGCTCACCTTCCTCGGTGATCGCATCGGTGAATCGCTTTCGGGCGAAACCGCCTCGCTCGCCATCGGCATTTACGGCGCGGGTCCCGATACGCTCGGCACGGTCGCCGATCGGATCGCCGCTGTCGTCGCCAAGGTTCCGGGCGCGGTGGACGTCAAGCGCGCAACGCCGCCGGAAAGCCCGATCGTGCGCGTCGATGTCGATCCGATCCGCGCATCGGCGATGGGCGTGACGTCTGCGCAAGTGCTCAATGCCGTCCGCGCCGCCTATGCCGGCGCGCCCGTCGCCCAGCTCTACAAGGAAGACCGCACGATCGACGTCGCCGTCACCCTCCCGCCCGAGCTGCGCGAGACGCCCGAGGCGGTCGGCGGGCTGCTGGTGCGGACAGTGGCCGGAACCGTCGTGCCCCTCGATCAGGTCGCCCGTGTCTATCTCGCGCAGGGCCGCTCCAGCATCGCGCACGAGGGCGGCCGCCTGCGCGAAGTGGTGACGACCAATCCCGCGCCGGAAGATACCGCCGAAGTCACCGCCGCCGTGCGCGAGGCGATCGCGCGCGAGGTCAAGCTGCCGCAGGGCGTTTATCTCGATTATGTCGGCACCGCCGAGGCGGCGCTCAGCGCACGCAACGAGCTGCTGCGCAACACCGGCTTTGCGCTGGCCGGGGTGATCGTCCTGCTGATGATGGCGTTCGGCGATGCGCGCGCGGTGATGCTGATCCTCGGTTCGACCGTGCTGGCGATGACCGGCGGGGTTGCGGCGGTGCTGGTGAGCGGCGGCAATTTGTCGCTGGGATCGCTGGTCGGGTTCGTGACGCTGTTCGGCATCGCCGCGCGCAATGCGATCCTGCTGGTGGCGCATGTCGAACAGGTCGTCGAAGACGAAGGCCAGCCCTGGTCAATCGAAACGCTGCTCGCCGCCACCCGCGACCGCATGACGCCGATCCTGATGACGGCGCTGGTAACGGCGATGGGCGTCCTGCCGCTGGCGCTCGCCAATGGCGAGGCGGGGCGCGAGATCCAGGCGCCGATGGCGGTTGTCATTCTCGGCGGCCTGGTCACTTCCACCTTCACCTCGATCTATCTGCTGCCAGTGCTGATGTGGCGCTGGTGGAACCGGCGCGGGCGGCAAGCGCCGCAAAGCTGATCGCATATCGGCCGCGCCGCCGGCAAAATTTATCCCCAGCTGCCTGATGGATGCAGGGCCCCCGACCCGGATTTCATCTTGCCTGAGTCAGCATGCTTGCTTCATGGCCTCGGCATGACCGCCAAGATCGATATGGGGCTTGCTAGCGACGGCAGCGTCATTGCGATCGATCTTGAGGAATTGCTGGCTACGCGCCTGCTTGTGCAGGGAAATTCGGGCTCGGGCAAATCGCATCTCCTGCGCCGGCTGCTCGAAGGGAGCGCGGGCCATGTTCAGCAGATCGTGATCGATCCCGAGGGCGATTTCGTATCGCTGGCCGATGCCTTCGGCCATGTCGCGATCGATGCCGCCGAATATAGCCTGGCCGAGCTTGCGGGGCTGGCGCAGCGCGTGCGCGAGCATCGCGCATCGGTCGTGCTCAGCCTCGAGGGGCTTGAGATTGACGGGCAGATGCGATCGGCGGCTGCCTTTCTGGCGGCCCTGTTCGATGCGCCGCGCGAGCATTGGTATCCGGTGCTGACGGTGGTCGACGAAGCGCAGCTCTTCGCCCCCGCCGCAGCTGGCGAGGTGGGCGAGGATGCGCGGCGCATGTCGCTCGCGGCGATGACCAACCTGATGTGCCGGGGGCGCAAGCGCGGGCTGGCCGGCGTGATCGCCACCCAGCGGCTCGCCAAGCTTGCCAAGAATGTCGCGGCGGAGGCCTCCAATTTCCTGATGGGCCGCACCTTTCTCGATATCGATATGGCGCGCGCCGCCGATCTGCTGGGAATGGAGCGCCGCCAGGCGGACACGATCCGTGACCTGCAACGTGGCGAATTTCTCGCGCTTGGTCCGGCGATCAGCCGCCGTCCGGTCAGCGTGCGGATCGGCGGGGTCCGCACGACGCCGAGAAGCGCCAGCCCGAAGCTGATGCCGCTGCCGCAGGTGCCGAGCGACAGCCTGCGGGACATGCTGTTCGCCGCTCGGGCGGAGGAGGAAACACCGCCGCCGCCCCCGCCGCCCGTACCCACGGTGCACGAGCTGATGCGCAATATCTCGACGCCGCCGGCCGCGCCGGTTCCCGATGCGCCCGCGCTCGACGATGAGGCGCAGGAGGCCGTGCGCGCGGCGGTGATCGCCGAGATCGCGGCCGAAGATCCGCGCCAGCCCGGCCCGAAACTCTACCAGGATTTCCTCGTGCGCTGCCGGATGCGCGGTGTTGCGGCGCCGATCCCGCTCGACCGATTTCGCACGGGGCTGGCGATGGCGCAGGCGGGCATCGAGGACGGGCCGGACTGGCACCCGGCGCTCGCGCTCGCCGCCGCGCTTCCCGAAGAGATGCTGGCGCCGTTTCTTGGTCTCGCGCAGGCGGCGCGCGAAGGCGCTGCCTGCCCGAGCGACGCGGCCATTGCCGCGCTCTACGGCACCAACTCGATCGGCCGCGCGCGGCGGATGCTCGGCTTTATCGAGGACAAAGGCCTGATCGTCGTTCGCACCGACGTGATGGGGCGCCGCTCGATCAGCCTGCCCCACTTGGGCTGGACCACCGCACCGGCCCCGCCGGATCCGTCGCACCCGATGCCGCCGGGCCGCGCCGCGGCACGCGAGATGATGCGCGCGGAAGGCCGATCCTGATTGAAGTAACCAAAGCGCCATGCCACGCCGAAGCTATTCGGCGTCGTCGATCTCGCGATCGATCATGTCCATGAAATCGCGGGCGGCCTCCTTGTCCTCCTCATCCTTGAACGCATCCAGATCGGGCGCGGCGCCGAGCATGTACATCAGGCACCACAGCGCGAAACGGCGGCCGTCATCCTTTTCGAGCGCGAACTGCAGGCGCAGCGCCTCGACGCCGCTCAAGAGCCGCTCGGGCGAAATGCTCGCAATGTCCGCCGTTCCGAAGAAGCGGACGAGAAGATGATCGAAATCCATGCCGGGCCTCTAGCAGAACCGCGCCGGGAGTGGGAGAATTCGCGTAAGCGGAACCGGGCTTTATTTTGCAACGGTGAAGCCTGCTTGACGCGGGCCCGAAAGAGGAGACGATAGGCGCACAGCCCGTGAAGGAGGGGCGCGTGCATGACCCGGCTCGATGAAGTGCCGACCATTGTCGAGGCCTTGTGCGCGGCGTTCGACCGCTCGGTCGAGGCGTTGAGGACGGCGCTGCAACTTTACCTCGACAACGGTGCAATCCCTGATGCCGAAGCGCGCCGCGAAGGCCTGTTTTCCTATCCCGAGCTTGTCGTCGATTTTGCCGGCGAGCGGCCGGCGGAAATGCCGCCGCGCGCGTTTGGCCGGCTGAACCAGCCGGGCCGCTACGCCGTCAGCGTTGCCCATCCGCGGCTGTTCCACTCCTATCTTGTCGAGCAGCTCAGCCTGCTCGTGCAGGATTATGCGGTGGACGTCTCGATCCGGCCGAGCCGGAGCGAAATTCCCTATGTCTATGTTCTCGATCAGGCCTCGAACCTGAAGCTCGGCCAGGTCACCGCCGCTGAGCTCGGCCGGCATTTCCCCACCAGCGAGCTTGCGCATATCGGCGACGAGATCATCGACGGCGTCTGGCAGTACGAGCCCGGAACCCCGCGCCCGCTTGCGCTGTTCGATGGCCCGCGCGTGGCGTTCAGCGTCGCCCGCCTGCTCCATTATACCGGCACCGCGCCCGAAGATTTCCAGCCCTATGTGCTGTTCACCAACTATCAGCGCTATATCGACGAATTTCTCCGCTGGGGCATGGAGGCGTTGCGCGGCGACGACAGCCCCTATCTCGCGCTGATCGGCCCCGGCGGGCTCAAGGTCACGCGCGCGTCGATCGAGCCGGACGCGGTGATCGCCTACGCCCATAGCCGGCAGCAGCAAATGCCGGCCTATCATCTGATCGCGCGCGAGGGCGGCGGCATCAGCCTCGTCAATATCGGCGTCGGGCCCTCCAACGCCAAGACGATCTGCGATCATCTCGCGGTGCTGCGCCCCGAGGCCTGGCTGATGATCGGCCATTGCGGCGGCCTGCGGCCCAGCCAGACGATCGGCGATTATGTGCTGGCGCACGCCTACCTGCGCGACGACCATGTGCTCGACGACGTGCTGCCGGTCGAAATTCCGTTGCCGGCCATCGCTGAGATTCAGCAGGCACTGTTCGCCGCCGCCGTCTCCGTCACCGGCGAGCCGGCGCAGCTGCTCAAGCGGCGGCTGCGGACCGGCACCGTGATCACCACCGACGATCGCAACTGGGAACTGCGCTACACCCGCTCGACGCTCCGCTTCAACCAATCGCGCGCGGTGGCGATCGACATGGAGTCGGCAACGATCGCGGCGCAAGGCTATCGCTTCCGTGTGCCCTACGGCACCCTCCTGTGCATTTCCGACAAGCCCCTGCACGGCGAGATGAAGCTGCCCGGCCAGGCCAATGCCTTTTACGAACGATCGGTCAGCCAGCATCTGCGGATCGGCGTCGAAACGCTCTGCATGCTCAAGCAGGAAGGCCAGACGCTCCACTCGCGCAAATTGCGCAGCTTCGACGAGCCGCCGTTCCGGTAAGCCGCCAATGGCAGCGTGACGGCATTGTCCGCCCGACGACTCCCGGACTCGGGCAGGTCCGTCAGAGCGAACTCACCAGATGCCCACCGTCGACTTCGATGACCGATCCCGTCATGTAAGTGGAGGCGTCGGACGCCAGCAGCATCAGCGCCCCGTCCAGCTCTCCTTTCCGGCCAAGGCGGCGCATGGGCACGCGCTGGATCATGGCCCTGCCCGGCTCGGTCTTCCAGAAATCGGTGTTGAGATCGGTCTCGAAATAGCCTGGCGCGATCGCGTTGACGCGGATTCCGTACCGCGCCCATTCCAGCGCGAGCTGCTTCGTCATCTGGATCAGCCCTGCCTTGGAGACGGCATAAGCCGTGAGGCCGGGCACCTGCCGCAGGCCAACCACGGACGCGATATTGATGATCGAACCAGCGGCCTGACCGCGCATGACATTCGCCACACCTCTCGCCAGCAGGAACTGCCCCTTGAGATTGGTGTTCAGAACGGCATCCCAATCCGCCTCGCCATGATCGATCGCCACGACGGTGCGGGCAATGCCGGCATTGTTGACAAGGATATCAACCCTTTGCAGCTTTTCGCACAGGGCCGTGATGCTATTTGCATCCGCAACATCCAGATGGGCGACATCGCAGATCCCACCGGCATGCGCGATCTGCTCCGCAACCTTCGCGAGCGCGTCTTGGTTACGGGCGGCTGCGATGACATGCGCGCCATGTGCGGCAAGGACCGACGCAAAGGAGGCGCCAAGCCCGCTCGATGCGCCCGTTACGAGCGCGATTCTGCCATCCAGCCTCCAGGCCACGCCTCGCTCCCCTTTTCCTTCGCTTGAGACGCCTCATTTGCGCCGCCGGTTGCCTGTGCTCTACGCGCGGATTGCGAATTCGTCGACTGGCTTCCCGAAGGGAGGCTATCGAGCGCTATTTGGCACGCTGCTTTATTTGGCTCTTCTTCAAATGTTCAATACAGGACAGAATAGCCGAGCATCCGGCCCGTGATAAGCGCGAGCGCATGGCAACGTAAAACGGACGCGCGCTGCCGGGCGAAGGCCGGGTCCTTTTACTCGATGGCGCCGTTGCCGTTCACCGGCACCACTGGGGAATCGGGCACTGCTTGCTTCATGACATCGGGCTTGCCACTGCCTTGCGCCTTGGGGGCGGGCGTCGTGCTGACCGATTGCAGCGCGACGGTCGCGGCCTGGAGCGCGGCGATCGCGGCCTGCATCGCCTGATCGCGTGAATCCGCCGATGCCGGCGCAGATGTAGCAGCTGTAGGGGCAGCGGGGGTTGCCGCGCTAAGCTCCGTCTTGACAGGCTCCGTGGGCGCGGGCGGGATCGCGGATGCGTCACCCGGCAAGGCTTCAGTCGGGGTGCCGGCAGGCTTGGCCGCTGCCAGCGTGGCCTGAGCGGCCGGTGCAGGCGCGGTCGCCGCTGTGGCCACGGCCGCCGCTGGGCAGCCATTGCTCTCCGGCACGCGCTCGACCGTCTGCGCCAGCAGCAGCAAGTCCCTGTCATCGGCGGCGGCGGCGGCCCTCAGCAGCATGCCGACCTGCGCGCAGGTATCGGGGTTGGCATAATCCTGCGACGCTTGGGCATTGGCCAGCACCGTCGAATAGCGGTCATAAGCGATTTGGGCGTCCTCGCCCGCCTCTCTCTGGAAATGATCCTTAAGTATCGCGATATTCTTATCAAGAACAGTGCGCCGATGCTCGACGAAATCATTATATTCACTTTCGAACACAGGATTGTTGGCGCGGCAGTGCAAGGTTCCGACCATCAGTCGCGCGTGAAGATCGCGCAATTGAGCTGCCTTGATTTCATTGGGGTACCAGCAGCTCGTAGCATAAGCGTTGGTACCGAACATGATGAGCGTAGATAAAAGCGTAGTGACCGCAGCTCTTCGAGCGACGCGCATAAGTGCCTCCAGCCGGTGAACGGCTACAGTTGATTGTTACAGAAGCGGCTGTCGGATGGACGTGCCTGGCGCCCATTATGAGTCGCAACGTCAGGATCTTCCTACGGAAAAACGCTTGCAATCGCGTAAATGAATAGCCTGTCCCGGCTTCGACCAAGCGTGCTAAATCTTCGACGGGTTGTCGGGCAATATTCGCCGTTCATTAGCTCCGTCTCTTTCATCCGTCATGCCGGCGCCGGCTGGAAATCGATGTCTGTCAAAATGTTCGACGACATTGTCGATCGGGAGAGACATGGTCCCAAGCCTGCGCTGGGGCGACTGAGTCTATTCAGGACAGTGGGGTCACGTTTGCGGGGCAGTGGGACCCTGAAACGCATTCAGGGTGACGGTTTTGGTTAGGCCACTCGGCCACGGGGCCGTGGACTGACACCCTAATTCGGCAGGCGCACCTTCGCGCCGACGCCGAGCACGGTCACGTCCGACGGGCCGCGAAAATGATTGGCCGGAAGATGATAGCGGCCGAGCCGAGGCTTGAGCGACACATCCTTATCATCATCCTCAACATCGAGTTCTTCGCGCAGATCGGCGCGCAGGGCGGGCTTGCTGTCATCGGGCAACCGCGCCCGGGGGCTGCGGGCGGGCGGGTGCCTGATCTGGCGGAGATCATAATCGACGTCGAGCAGGCGGAGCGGGGCCGATCGTCCGGCCGGCCCTCGTTTGGCTGGCCGGGCAGCCGATGATGCGGCTGCCATCGCACAGGCCAGTGCGCAGCAGATTGCCCCGGCCGTCCTGAAGCCCTTGCGCATGCGCAGACAACGGACGGCCGCTCCGGGCCGTTCCGTGCGTGCCGCATCGCTTCGATCCGCTCGTTTCACACATACTCGGGAAGTTCACGTAATGACCGGGCGGCTTGCGCGTGGCAGATATGGTTAATGTTCGACGCACCGTTTCCGCCTTTCGGCCATCAGCAGCGCATCGATGCGCTGCGCTCGCTATCGATTCGATGCGACGATCCGATCCTGGCCGAACGCTTCAGGCGGCTCGCCGAGGGACTGGAGAAGCGCTCCGCGTCCCCCGTGGGCGCGGCGGGCGCGCGGGGCTGAGCCCGCATGGCCGATCTGCCCCAGCAGTCGGCGGAGGACCTGCAGCGTCAGGCGGATCTGTTCCGCCGCATCGCCGGGCAGGTGCGTGACGAGATGGTTTCCAAGCGGCTCCGCGATTTCGCGGATGAGCTTGAGAGCAGAGAGCGTGAGCGGGCGTGAGGGGGACAAGGTGGAGCTAAGCGGAACAGTGGTTCAGAATCTGCGGCGCGCGATCGATAGCGCGCGCAGGCATGAAGGCAGGCCGGTCTATCGCGAGACGATCGACTACTGGTCCTTGCTGGTCACGCATGCGCGCGATTCGCAGACCCGATCGCGCGAGAGAAGCCCCAAGCTGGACCAGCTTATCGGCAAGCTGAGCGACATGCTGGCGGAGCGGCAGGCGGTCTGACGCCGTTGGCCCGCGCGCGGCGGCACACCTAGAGTCGATCCGATTCAGATTGAACCGGATCGTCTCCAGCTATTCCTTTGTTTGCCGTGATTTCCGAGCTGGCAGGTGATTCCACCTGCCTCGAAATCACTCTAGCGCAGGCAGGCGATGACGCCGCGGATCACATTGCCGGTTTCGCGCACGTCGCGGACGGCGATGCTTTCAATCCCCGCCGCCCTCACCGGATCGTCATTGCCGCCCGGATAGATGGCGTCGCCCATGAACAGGATGGCGTCGCGATCGAGCCGGGCATGCTTGCACAAGCGATCGATCGCATAAGCCTTATCGACGCCCTTTTGGGTGATATCGATCGAGGTCGAGCCGCCGATTTTGACCGAGAGATCGGGCAGCCGCTCGACCAGGATCGCCTGCAGCGCCTTGCGCTTGGCGAGATCGGGATCCCACGCCTTCTTGGCATCGAGCGCGGCCTTCTGGCCGAGCGCGGAAAAGGTGATCTGGCTGCCGCGATCCTCGATCTGCGGCCCTGATGTCTTTTCCTTGTCGAAGCCGCATTGCTTCACCGCCTCGTCAAGCGCCTGCAGGATCCGGTCGCGCTGATCGCGGGTGAAATCGTCCGCGTAGATCTTGCGCCATTTGCCCTTTTCGTACCGATAAAGCTTCGATCCGGTGGTCGGCATGATGAAGAGCCGCCGCCAGCGGGTTCCTTTCGGCAGGCGCGAGACGACCTGCTTGTCGAACTGCGGCCAGTCGCCGCCCGAGATCACCGCCACCTTGGCGACATCGAGCAGATCCTTGAGCAGGCTCGCCATCTCCTCGTCGATCGGCTGCTTGCTCTCGGCGAGCGTGCCGTCGAGATCGAAAGCGATCAGCTTCTTCATGCGCCGCGCACCATCGGCAGCAGGATCTCGTCGATCGCCTGCGCGACGCCGTCCTCCTCGTTCGACGCGGTGACGCGGCTGGCGGCCTTGCGGACCTCCTCCGGCCCCTGCCCCATCGCGATCGAGAAGCCGGCGCGCGCGAACATTGCCATATCGTTGCGCTGATCGCCGATCACCGCCACCCGATCGAGCGGCACGCCCGCCGCCGCGGCCAGCGCGGCGACGCCGTCGCCCTTGTTGGCGCGCGGGGCGGTGATATCGAGATAATAGAGCTGCGATCGCATCACCGTCGCTTGCTCGCCCAGCGCCTCACCGATTTCGTGCTCGAGCCGGGCGAGCAGGTCATGATCGTCGGAGACCGCGACGATCTTGTCCGCGGCATCGATCAGCTTGGCGAAATCGCCGCCGACGATCGGCTCCTGATTGGCCGCTCTGCGTTCACGCACTGCATAGACATCGTCCACCCACTCGGCATGCCAGCATCCGTCGTGGAACAGCCAGCGGATGATCTCCGGCCTTGCGATCATGTCTAGAGCGCGCTTGGCGACGTCCGGGCGAAGCCGCTCGGCCGAGACGAGCGAGCCATCCGGCAGCACCAGCGTGCCGCCGTTGAACGCGCCGAGAGCGCCGGTGAGGCCAAGCTTCTCCGCGATCCAGAGCATGCCGCTCGGCGGCCGCGCACTGATCAGCGAGAGCGGCACCCCGGCCTGGCGGAGACGGCCCACCGCCGCGACGACACCCTCGCTCAGGCTCTTGTCGTCGCGGACGAGCGTGCCGTCGATATCCGACACGACGAGATTGATGCGGCTCATCCGATCGGATGCCAGCTGCGGCCGTCGCGCGCGATCAGCGCATCGGCGGCCTTGGGCCCGGCGCTGCCCGCCGGATATTCCTCGGGCTCGCCATCCCGCCAGGCGTCGATCAGCGGCTGGACCGCGCGCCAGCCCGCCTCGATCTGGTCGGCGCGCTGGAACAGCATCTGATCGCCGGTCAGCACATCGTACAGCAGCGTTTCATAGCCGGTGCGGTGGCCGAGATCGAACTGCTCGGCATAAGCGAAATGCAGCCGCGCCGGCACGGTTTCAACGAGCGGCCCCGGCCGCTTCACCGCCAGCTCGAGCGCGATGCCTTCTTCGGGCTGGATCTGGAGCACGAGCTGGTTGGCGGGCAACCGATCGGTGGGGGTATCGCGGAACAGCATCAGCGGCGCCTCGCGGAAGCGCACGACGATCTCGGTATCGCGCGCCGCGAGCGCCTTGCCGGTGCGCAGATAGAAGGGCACGCCATGCCAGCGCCAGCTTTCCACCGCTAGCTTCATCGCAACATAGGTTTCAGTGCGGCTGTTGGGGTTCACGTCCTTGGTGCGGCGATAGGCGGGAACTTTCTCGCCACCGGCGGTGCCGCCCCGATAGCGGCCGCGCACGGCATCGCCCGGATCGACCGGCCGTACCGCGGCGAGCAGCTTCGCCTTCTCGGTGCGGATCGCATCGGCATCGAAGCTGTTGGGCGGCTCCATCCCCACCATGGCGAGCAGTTGCAGCAGATGGTTGGGCACCATATCGCGCAGCGCGCCGGTCGCATCGTAGAACGCGCCGCGCGTGCCGACCGCCACCGTCTCCGCCGCGGTGATCTGGACATGATCGATATAGCGATTGTTCCACACCGCCTCGGTCATCGCGTTGCCGAAGCGGGTGACGAGGATGTTCTGCACCGTCTCCTTGCCGAGAAAATGATCGATCCGGTAAATCTGCGCCTCGCCGGCATGGGCGAGGATATGCTGGTTGAGCGCACGCGCGGAGGCGAGATCGGTGCCGAACGGCTTTTCGATGACAACCCGCCGAAAGCCGTCGCTTTCCTCCAGCAGCCCGGCCACGCCGAGGCGTTCGACGATCGGACCGAAGAAGCTGGGCGCGGTCGCGAGATAGAAGACGGCATTGCCGGTAAGCCTGGCACGCAGCGTATCGAACAGCTTGGGATCGGCGAAATCGCCTTGCAGATAATGGATGCGCTTGGCGAGGCGCTGCCAGACGCGGCTATCCTCGACAAAGGCGGAGAGCTGCTTGCGCAAGCCCGCATCATCGCCCTCGCCATGGCTGACGCCGATGAAGCTGGTCTTCGCGTTGAGCAGCTTGGCCGCTTCGAGGTTGACGAGCGCGGGCATCAGCAGCCGCCGCGTGAGATCGCCCGTCGCGCCGAAGATCACGAATGTCGCGGGCGGCGCGACCGGCGCCTTCCTCATTGCGGCATTTCGACATGCCCGCCGAAGCCGAAGCGCATCGCGGACAGGAGCTTGTCGCCGAAGGTCGTATCCACCCGGCTGCGGTAGCGCGCGAACAGCGCGGCGGAGAGCACATAGGCTGGCACCGCCTCCTCCATCGCCGCCTCGACCGTCCAGTGCCCCTCGCCCGAATCCGCCACCTTGCCTTCGAAGCCTTCGAGCCGATGATCCTTGGCGAGCGCGCTGGCGCACAGATCGAGCAGCCAGGAGGAGATGACGCTGCCGCGCCGCCAGACCTCGGCGATGTCGGTGAGGTTGAGATCGAAGCGCTCCTCCTCGGGCAGCTTGTCCGACGCCTTGCCCTTGAGCACATCGAAACCCTCGGCATAGGCCTGCATCAATCCATATTCGATGCCGTTGTGGACCATCTTGACGAAGTGACCTGCGCCGGCCGGGCCGGCATGGATATAGCCTTTCTCCGCGCGCGGATCCTCGGATGCGTCGGTGCGCTCGCGATTGGGGGTCGGCGGAATCGTGCCCGCGCCCGGGGCCAGCGTATCGAAGATTGGATCGAGATGATCGACGATCGCCTTCTCGCCGCCGATCATCATGCAATAGCCGCGCTCCAGCCCCCACACGCCGCCCGAGGTGCCGACATCGACATAGCTGACGCCCTTTTCGGCGCACGCCTTGGCGCGGCGGATATCGTCCTTGTAGAAGCTGTTACCGCCATCGATGATGATGTCGCCCTTCTCCGCTAGGCCGAGTAGCGCGGTGATCGTAGCTTCGGTCGCCTCGCCCGCCGGCAGCATGACCCAGAAGATGCGCGGGTTTGCGAGCCTGGCGGCGACATCTTCGAGCGCGGAAGCAGCGACCGCGCCCTCCTGCGCCAGCGCCTCGCCAGCCTCGGCCTTGCGATCGAACGCGACGACCTCATGCCCGCCCCGCATCAGCCGGCGAGCGATATTCGCGCCCATGCGGCCAAGCCCGATCATTGCGATACGCATCGGCACCAGCTCCTTGTGATTGAGGTTAGAGCGACAAATCTAAAGTTCGTACTATTTCGTCGCCCCAGCGGAGGCTGGGGCCCATGTCTCTTTGAACATTCGATTTCGTTCAAATATCGAGAGACATGGATCCCTGCCTTCGCAGGGATGACGGCGGAAAACAGGAACGAGCGTGGAGTCCATGAAACTAGCGGCCTAAAAATTGCTGGCGCTTGCCGTCGACTGCCTGGAGCAGCTTGTCGGCGGCGTCCACGAACTGCTTCACCCCGTCGGTCACCAGCGCGCGGGTGACGCCGGGCAGATCGAGCCCGAGCCGATCCGCCTGGGCTAGCACCCGGCGCGCCTCATCGACATCAGCGGTCAGCGTTTCCTTTACGACGCCATGGTCGCGGAACGCGTCCATGGTCTTGGGCGGCATGGTGTTGATGGTATCAGGTCCGATCAGCGTCTCGACATAGAGCGTGTCGGAATAAGCGGGATCCTTGGTGCCGGTCGACGCCCAGAGCAGCCGCTGCGGCATCGCGCCCTGGGCAGCGAGCTTGCGCCAGCGTTCGCTCGCGATCAGCTCCTGATACCAGGCATAGGCAAGCTTGGCGTTGGCGATGGCGACCTTGCCGCGCAGCGCCTTCAGCGCATCGGCCTCCTTGTCGCCCTCAGCGATCCGGGCATCGATCTTCTTATCGATCGCGCTATCGATGCGGCTGACGAAAAAGCTCGCGACGCTGGCGATGCGATCAATCGGCTCGCCCTTCGCCAGCCGCGCCTCCAGGCCATCGAGATAGGCGTTCGCCACCGCCTGATAGGCTTCGATCGAGAAGAGCAGCGTGATGTTGACGTTGATGCCGTCCGCGATCAGCGCGCGCACCGCCGGGGCGCCCGCCTTGGTGCCCGGCACCTTGATCATCAGATTGGGCTCGCCGACCGCGCGCCACAGCCGGCGCGCCTCCTCGATCGTCTCCTGCGTCTCGTCGGCGAGCGCGGGCGAGGCTTCGAGGCTGGCATAGCCATCCTTGCCGCCGAGCTGGTCATAGACCGGCCGCAGATCCCGCGCCGCCGCCTTGATGTCGGCCACCGCCTCATGCTCATAGGCTTGCTGCACGGTCGCGCCGGGCTGGGCGAAGACCGCGCGGAAGCCCTCGTCATAGGCATCGCCATGGCCCATCGCCTTTTCGAAGATCGAGGGGTTGGAGGTGACGCCGGTCGCGCCGTCCTGCTCGATGAGCTTGCGAAGGCCGCCTTCCTTGAGGAAGCTGCGATCGAGAAAATCGAGCCACACCGCCTGCCCTAGTTCGTGGAGCTTCTGCAGCGGGTTGGCCTTGGTCTGGGGCTTGTCGAGAACGCTATCACTCATGTGTTCCTCTCCATGATCTCACGCGCCACCTTGCAAACATTGTCGACGGTGAAGCCGAATTTTTCCTGCAGCTTGGCGAGCGGCGCCGAGGCGCCGAAGGTAGACATGGTGATCGTACCGCCATCATGCCCGACATAGCGATCCCAGCCGAGCGCGCCGCCCTGCTCCACCGCCAGCCGCGCGCGCACCGTCGGCAGGAGCACGCTGTCACGATAGGCCTGGTCCTGCTTTTCGAACAGATACCAGCTCGGCAGCGAGACGACACGCGACTTCACCCCCTCGCTCGCCAGCTTTTCATGCGCGGCGGCGACCAGCGGCAGCTCCGATCCGGTGCCGATCAGGATGATCTCGGGATCGCCCCCGCTATCGCCCGCGCAATCGGCCAGGATGTAGCCGCCTTTCTCGAGCCCGTCGGCGGGGGCATATTTGCTCCGGTCGAGCGTCGGGATCGCCTGGCGCGAAAGGATCAGCGCGGTCGGCTCGTGGCTATGCTCGAGCGCAACCTTCCACGCGACGGCCGTCTCGTTGGCATCGCCGGGGCGGATCGTGTCGAGCCCCGGAATCGCGCGCAGCGTCGCGAGATGCTCGATCGGCTGGTGCGTCGGCCCATCCTCGCCCACCCCGATCGAATCATGGGTGAAGACGAAGATGACCGGTAGCTCCATGATCGCCGCCAGCCGGATCGGCGCGCGCATATAGTCGGCGAAAACGAGGAAGGTGCCCGTATAGGGCCGCAGATAGGAGAGCGCCATGCCGTTGGCGATCGATCCCATCGCATGCTCGCGCACCCCGAAATGGAGGTTGCGGCCGCCATAATTGTCCGGCTCGAACGAGGGCTGATCCTTGATGTCGGTCTTGGTCGAGGGCGAAAGATCGGCCGCGCCGCCCAGCAGCGCGGGGATGTGGGGCGCGACCGCGTTGAGCACCTTGCCGCCCGCATCGCGCGAGGCGATGCCCTTGGCGTCGGCGGGGAAGCTCGGCAGCGCCTCCTGCCAGCGGCTAGCGATCTTGCCGCGGCGGAGCTGATCGATCTCGGCGGCTTCCTGCGGATAGGTTTCGCGATAGCGGGCGAAAAGCTGCTCCCATTGCTCTCGCGCGGGCTGGCCGCGCACGGCGATTGCCTGGTGGAACGCGTCCGACACGCCGTCGGGAACATAGAATTGCTTGTCCGCCGGCCAGCCATAGGCCTCCTTGGTCTTGCGGACATTCTCCTCACCCAGCGCCTCGCCATGCGCTTTTTCACTGCCGGCGCGCGGGCTGCCCCAGCCGATCACCGATCGGACGAGGATGAAGGTCGGCCGGTCCCCAGTGGTCCGGAAGGCTTCGAGCGCGCCGGCGATCGCCCGGGTATCGTTGGCATCGTCGACGTGGATGACGTTCCAGCCATAGGCTTCGAAGCGCTTGCCGACATCCTCGGTGAAGGCGAGCTCGGTCGATCCCTCGATCGAGATCATGTTGCTGTCGTAAATCCAGCAGAGGTTGGAAAGCTTCAGGTGTCCGGCGATTGAGGCGGCCTCGCCCGAGACGCCCTCCATCATGTCCCCATCGCCGCACAGCACATAGACGTCATGATCGAACAGATCGAAGCCGGGGCGATTATACCGCGCCGCGAGCGCCCGTTCGGCGATCGCCATGCCGACCGAATTGCCGCAGCCCTGGCCGAGCGGGCCCGTGGTGGTCTCGACCCCGGTCGTCATCCGATATTCGGGGTGGCCGGGGGTCTTGGACGAAAGCTGGCGGAAATTGCGAATGTCGTCGAGGCTGACAGCAGGATTACCGGTCGGGCGGCCATCGGCATCGATCTCGCGCACCTGGGCGAGATGCAGCGTCGCATAGAGCAGCATCGAGGCATGGCCGACCGAGAGCACGAAGCGATCGCGATTGGGCCAATCGGGCGTATCGGGATCGTAGCGCAGGAAATCGCGCCACAGCGTGTAGGCGACCGGCGCGAGCGCCATCGGCGTGCCGGGGTGGCCCGAATTCGCCTTTTGCACCGCATCCATCGCGAGCGTCCGGATCGTATCGATCGTCAGCCGTTCGAGCGAGCCATCCTCGCGGACATCGCCCCGATCGGGAGAGATTATGGCCGTCATGGCAAAATGCCGTCCTCATGAGCTGTTTGTGCAACGAGAAAGCGATCCGAAGGTTTCCCTGTTCCGAGATAAGCTGAGTTAGTGCCGTTGCCTCCTGATCACCCCGCTCGCCGTGCCGAGATAAAGCGTATCGATTTCGGTCATGAACAGGCCGTGACCGAGCGCGCCTGGGATCGCATCGAGGGCGACGGCGAGCGCTGGCCAATCATCGATCGTCCCGAATTCGCAATCGAGGATCAGATTGTCCTGCTCGGTCCGCCACGGCTGCCCGCCCGCGCCGGTGCGCAGCGTCGGGCGGCCGCCCAGCGCCGCGACCCGCGCCGCCACAAAGGCGCGCGCCAGCGGCAGGACCTCGACCGGAACCGGCCGCGCGCCGAGCCGCGCGACCGCCTTGGACGCGTCCGCGATCGCGATCGTCCGCCGCGCCGCCTGGGCTACGATCTTCTCGCGCAGCATCGCGCCGCCCGCGCCCTTGATCGCTCGGAAGGCGGGATCGATCTCGTCGACGCCGTCAATCGCCAGATCGATGGCAGCCAGATCATCGATATCGACGACCGCGATGCCCGCCGCCGCCGCGCGCTCGGCGGTTTGCCGCGAGGTCGCGACCGCGCGCACCGCAAGCCCGGCGCGGACCCGGCGGCCGAGCGCATCGATCAGGAACGCCGCGGTGCTGCCGGTGCCGAGCCCGATCAGCATACCGGACGCGACCTCGGCGGCGGCCGCCTCCGCGGCGGCGCGCTTCTGCGCATCAGTTTCGGACGGATCGACGGTCATGGTTCGAGCCTAACGCTCCGCCGAAGCGGACGATGCACCCAATCGCAATACCGAGATAGTGGAGAAGCATGATGCAGGGCGTGACCGATTCGCACGACCAGGCGAGTATCAGCGATGAACGGCCGCGGCCGGCCGATTTCTGGCATCGTGCCCATGTCACTCTCAAGCCGGATCCCTCGCGCACGGTGCTGCGGCCGTTCGACGTGGAATATCCCGCGGCCTACTCGAAGAAGAAGGGCGCGCGCGTCGAGGCGATCATCGGGCGCATCCTCACCATGGACGAGCCGCTGATCAGGCGCGGCCTCCACTATGTGGACGAGCTGCTGGATTCGCGGCAGCGCAACCTGCAGACCATCCTGCTGCGCCAGTTCGATCAGGTGAAAGATTACGTCCCCGAGGGCGCCAAGTTGAGCGACGAGCAGAAGCTGCTGATCGGCGGCGTCTTCAGCGAGGAATATGCGTTCGAGGCGGCGGCGCTGTTCAACCCCAGCATCGTGCGCCATTGGGATCAATCGGGCCTCAAGCCAGGCGCGGTTCGCTTCATCCTTTCGCTGCGGGGGATCGGCGAGGGCCATGTCTCCTCCGTCACCTTCCGCACCGGCGTCTGGGACGGGGCGCTCGGCGTTCGCGTCGAATCGCCCAGCGGCTATGCCGAGCCGCCCCAGATCGAGACATGCGGCAAGGACGGTGCCGAGCTCGCGCTCCATTTCGACAATATCGAGGAGCTTTCCGAAGCGGTGCTGTTCCCGATGACGCCAAGCCAGGCGCGCGGGATCGAGGATCTGCGGCTCGTCACCTTCACCGAGGAGGATGGCACGCAGCTTTATGTCGGCACCTTCACCGCCTTCGACGGCATCGACATCCATCAGGAAATGCTGACGACCGAGGATTTCTGCCATTTCCGGACGCGGCCGATCGCGGGCAAGGTCGCCGAAAACAAGGGCATGGCGCTGTTTCCCCGCCGCATCAACGGGCGCTACGCGATGCTGGGGCGGCAGGATAATGAGAATATCTGGCTGATGTACTCGGACGATCTCCATCGCTGGGACGAGGCGGAGAAGATCATCACGCCGCTTCACCCCTGGGAATTCGTGCAGATGGGCAATTGCGGCTCGCCGATCGAGATCGACGAGGGCTGGCTGGTCATGACCCATGGCGTCGGCCTGCTGCGCAACTATACGATCGGCGCCTGCCTGCTCGACAAGGATGATCCCTCCAAAGTGATCGCGCGCTCCAACATTCCGCTGCTGCGCTCCGGCCCGGAACAGCGCGACGGCTATGTTCCCAACGTCGTCTACAGCTGCGGCAGCCTGGTTCAGGGTCGGCGCATCCTCGTGCCCTATGGCGTGGCCGACAATTTCGCGACGATCGTGACCGGCAATCTCGACGCGCTGCTCTCGCATCTGAGCTGAGTTTCGTCTCATCTTGGCGCGCCCCGACGCGCAGGTCCCGGCGGCTAGTAACATCGCCACGCTCGGCGCGGCCAGCAGCACGGCCCAGAGGGGTTTCGCGCCGGCTCCAAATGGTTCCAGCGCCATGATTAAAGATTTTCATGGCGATTATCGTACGAGGAACTATACGGCACGCCCCGACGATGTTATGCGGCGGCCGCTCTTCCCTTCCTATCAATGCAGGATCGCAATGGCTGACGAGGATATTCTTTCCCTGACCGCGGATATTGTCGCGGCGCATGTCTCCAACAATCAGGTCGCCACCAATGACATGAGCGGGCTGATCGCGGCCGTGCACGGCGCCCTCGTCTCGCTCCGCCGGCCGGCGGCGGCGGAACCCAAAGCGAAAGAGCCGGCGGTTTCGATCAAGGCGTCGGTCAAGCCCGATTATGTCGTGTGCCTGGTCTGCGGCAGCAAACAGAAGATGCTGAAGCGCCACCTCATGAGCGCGCACGGGCTAACCCCGGCGGACTATCGCGCGGAGTTCAACCTGCCCGCCAGCTATCCGCTGGCCGCGCCCAACTATGCCAAGCGGCGCAGCGAGCTTGCCCAGGCCAGCGGGCTCGGCAGGCGGCGCGCCGAATCGGCTGTGCCCGCGGCCCCGGCCGAAGCCGCGCCTGCGCCCAAAGCGACGCCGACGCCCGGCGCGAAGCCCCCGCGCAGCCGGCTCAAGCTCAAGACGCCCGCCTAATCCCGCGGCGCGGCGGCCGCTGCGTTGAGCTCGGCGCTGATCATGGCGGCGAGTGCCTCCTCCGCGCGGGTGCGCAGGCTTGCATCCTTGGCCGCGAGATCGTTCCGGATCCATTCGGGCAGATGACGCAGCAGTTCGGCCAGGGTAGAGGGTGCGATGGTGGGCATGCCGCCCCTCTCCGCCAGCGCGCGGCCGGTTGCAAGTCACTCCTGCACAGTGCGGGCACATTGCGCGCCGGCATGTGCCGGCGGCACGCGGAACGCCTTCGGGCGCGCGAGGGAGAGGGGCGCCGAGCCCGAGCCGCCCCACCCGCGGCCGTCCCACGGCCAGCGCGTCGATCCCATGCTGGCGAAAACCGGAGGCGAGGCCTGCCATGACCAGCAACGAAGCCAGACAGTGAGCAACTCTGGTACGCTTATCGTTAACTTTCAAACACCTCTAGCCCCGACTCAGAAACGCTGATAGGCGCATGGCCGATGAATCGCGCCATGCCAGAGAACTTGACCGTCTCCGCGCCAATAGGTGCAAGTATGAAATTGGACGGGGAGTTTCGATACTTCAAAGGAATAGACGGCCTGAGAGCATTAGCGGTGATCACCGTGATGCTATTTCACCTAGACAAAAACCTGCTCCCAGGAGGCTATATCGGCGTCGACGTGTTTTTTGTCATTTCTGGTTTCGTCGTCACCGCTTCGGTACTCCACCTAAAGTTCAAGTCGCTGTGGGATTTCCAATCCTATTTTTACGCTCGCAGGATCAAGCGCATATTGCCGGCGCTGCTGTTTTGTATGCTCGCCACAAGCTTCGCGGTGGTTCTGTTCATCCCGGAATCCTGGCTGGGACGATCCATCTACGATGTGGGCGCGACTGCGCTGTTGGGCGCGAGCAATATCGCGCTGATGCTGCAAAAAGACACGTATTTCTCACCCACGGCTGAATTCAATCCATATCTGCATACTTGGTCACTGGGTGTAGAGGAACAGTTCTACCTCATTTATCCCGTTTTGATGTATTTTGTGCTGCGGGAGGCTGGCCGCCATCGCCTGGCACTACCTTTGATCGGCGCCTTGACACTGCTCTCGTTCGCGCTGTGCGGCCTCTTCACCCTCACCGATCACTGGAAGGCTGCGTTCTATTCGATCCCGGCTCGTTTTTGGGAATTGGGCTGTGGTGCGCTGCTCTGCTTAACGATTGAAAGCTGGCGGCCAGCACTCGCACAAACACCCACCCGCCTGATCACCACTCTGAGTCTGGTATCGCTCGCCATCGTTGCCATTGCACTTGCAATTCCAGCCTCGGATTTCTTTCCATTCCCGTTGGCGTTGCTGCCGGTCCTCGCAACGTGCGGTCTTATCGCTGTTCTCGTGGCACGTTCAGAAACGCTTGTAGTCGCACCGTTTTTGAGCCGGTCTTGCATCTATATAGGACGGATATCCTACTCTCTCTATCTTTGGCATTGGCCTATTTACGTGCTGATGCGTTGGACGGTTGGCTTGTCGGAGCCTTGGCAGTATGCATTCGCATTCAGCGCCACGTTTGCGCTTGGCGCACTCTCCTATCATCTGGTGGAGCAGCCATTTCGCCGATCGCCCTCCATCAGGCATGTATCACGCCGCTATGTGATCGCCGCCGGACTGGCCGCGATGATCTGTGCGACGGCCGGCACGCGCGGCTTGTTTGCGATGCAGCGCGATCTGTCCTTAAGTCAGACGGCGGCCAACCACGAGTTATGGTATCCGTCCGGGGAAAGCTTTGAGCCGCGTCAGGGTGATTGCACGATCAGTACCACCGAAGCGCCTTTTGAAGGGGGCGCCGTCTATAGCTGGACACCGACCAATTGCAGCGCACCTGGACGGCTGATTGCCGCAGGCGATTCCCATGCGCTCGCCTATACGGGCATGCTGGAAGAATATGCCAAGCGCAGCGGTCATATCGTTCAGCTCTATTACAAGGCAGACTGTGCCTACCTGCTGCCGCCGAAGCCATCAGTCTATGAAAAGCGGTGCGGAACTTATCACCGCGCCGTGACCAAAGCGTTGTTCAAGCATTTTGACTCCAATGACGTGTTGTTTCTCGCGTCGTTTCGGCTCCGGCATCTGATCAATCCCTCGGGCGAACTCAATGCACCTGCGGTCGAGCAGCCGTCGGTTGAACGCCAGTTATCGCCTTATCTTCGAGAGGCGCATCTGATATTGAGTCGACTGGCTAAATCGGGTGGACAAATCATCATCGAGGCGCCGACGCCGGTGTTCAGGACACTGCCGTTCCGCTGCTCCGACTGGTTCAATCGTGACAATCCAGATTGTCGCGCCGGAGCCACCGTTTCAAGGGTGGAGATGCTGCGCTTCCGAGAGCCGATGATGATTCGGATGCGCATGCTTGCTCGAACCATTCCAAACATAACGATCTGGGATCCATTACCCATACTTTGCCCTGCGTCTCAATGCTCCGCGTTCAAGGACGATTTGCCACTCTTTTCCGATGGTGATCATATCAGCGGTTTCAGCAATCGATTGCTCTTTCCCTACTTCGTTCAGGTTCCGAAGCACGGCGTTGCGTCGGCGAAGCTTGTGATGAATCTCCGCCCGAGTAGCTAGCCTAGCTCCTGAGGATGGCATCGTCAGTGGGCAGTCTCGTATACCAGCGCGCTATTCGGATAGGTGCCGCCCTGCAGGTGCGTGTTCTTGAAGATCACATTATCGCACACGCCAGTGCCGCGATTGGTATTACCGCCGAGGAACGAGGATTCCCAGAACATTGAGTTTTGCAGGATGGTGTACGGGTATGTTGCCTGCGAACCGTCACCATTGGGACCAGCGGTGTTCGAGCCGATCACGAAAGTGTTACGTCCAGTGTTGTTAAGGGTGAAATTACAATTGTACATGAACATGCCGATGATATAATTGTTGTCCTTAAAGAACGGACCCTGAGCATTAGCGCTCAGCACGGTAATATTCTCAGCGATTCCCCCGTAGCTCCACGCCCCCCCCAAGACATTGATGTTGTTGCTGTTATAATATTGGAAGGTGTCGGGGTGAAGTTGGGAGGTGGGCGGGATCGTCTGAAGCGTGACATTCCGCGAATAAAGCACATTCTGGATGAAGTTGCGCCCGCATAGCGGCACAGAGACGTTGACGGTCGAGCGCGTCCCTCGGAAGGTGCTGCCATAGTTATTGTAAACGCCGCCTCGCACCCAAGCAGTGACGTTGCCGTGATTGAACGGGAAGTCCTGTGCGAGCCACGTCGCGCCGCCATCGAAGGAGCAATCTTCGAAATAGCCCGAGGACCCCGATATACCAGTGGCCTGAATGCCACTCAGCGAAACGCCCTTTACGTGAAAGAGCTTCGTTCCCATGCCGGAGCTGTTCGAACTCGTGAAGACGCAATCACTCGGTTGAAGGCCGGGAAGTGCGCTCAATTTCATTGCCCGGAACGTCGTTGCGCGCGTTGAAGAGGTGGAAAATGCGAGGTTCGTTCCGCCCGTACAGACAAGCTCCAAATCGCCATAATTGTGTCCCGAACCAGACGGAGAGAACGAGGCGATCGCCTGCTCCATCGTCGCCTTGGGATGATCCTTGTCCAGGCCGCTATTGCCGCTGGAGCCATTGGCTCCAAAATAGCGCTTGGTTCGCGTGAGTGTACCATTAGCATTGGTCGTGAATTTGAATGCCTGCCTATAATCATTGTAGGCGTTCTGTAGTACGCGCGGCTTGCCGTTTTTTGGCCACGCCACGATTCGCATGCACCGGACAGTTTCGGAGGAGTATCCGTCAGCCCACTTTGACGGGTCGATACGAACAGGGAAGCCCCAGAAATTCTCGGCCGAATTATATTGCGGGGTGATGGTGATCCAGGGCCCTTCATCGCAGGCCACTGTTACCTTCTCCATGCCGAACAATGGATGGTTGGCGTCAAAATCGCCGAGCGGCCCGGTATGATAAGCATGGATCCAGAGGATGTAAGGGCTGTCGAGTTCGAAGAATGGCGGCTCCTCCACATAGCAGGTTGGCGAAAAATTATAGCCAACGTTGGTGGATGTACCGCGCTGCGCCGTGACCGACACGCCGTTGACGGCTGTCGTCGGCGCGGTCCATCCGGTGCCTGGGACGACTGTCTGGATCCCGGATATAGAATTGACCGTGAAGTCGAAGACCGCAAGGTCGGCGGTCGTAGTGCCATCTGTTACCCGCACGGTCACGCCGCTGAAGCTACCCGAGATCGACGTGTTGAGCGTAACGGTTGCCTGGTTCCCACTGGAGAGAAGGGCGACTGACGACCCGGAAGGCGCATTGATCAGCGATGGGGTATAAGCTCCGGTCCCACCGTCAAAGCTGACGATGAAGGATATTGCGTCGCCCTGATTGGCAATGGCGACAGGCGTTCCGTGGATCGCCAGCGGGATAGCCGGCGCGTCCTGAATGATATCGGTAGGAGCGGTGTAGACGAAGGGGGACTGTCCGTCACCGTTAACGGCCGCAACGCCGAGCCGGAGCTTCTTGCTGATCTGCCCGGCTGCCAGAACCAAGGTAACGGCATTGGCTCCTGTTAAATCGGACCAGATTGCAAAGTCCGGCGCATCGGCCGTTTGCCACTGATAGGCGTAGCCGGCGATCAGGGATTCAGACGAGGTCCAGGTTCCGTTCGCCCCGGTGAGCGTCTGGCCACTGATGGCCGAGCCCGAGAGGGTCGGCTGAGCGGTATTCACCGCATAGTCCCGCCTACCGATATGACCGCGAAAGTTGAGACGCGACATTAGCCTATCCCCAAAAGCATTGCATTTCCGCCATGGGAGGTCACTCCACCCGTGACAGGGTCCCAAATGGCCAGCGTGTCTGCAGTCCAGTTGACCGATGAGCCGAGCCCGAACGTGCCCGGATCTTCGGTCACAGACGCAAGCGCGGTCTTCCATGCGGTCCCCACGCCGATCGAGCTGCTGTTTGCGCCAGCGGTACCGGTGAAGTTCGTATAACCGCTCGGTCCGCTGTTGATCGCCGTGGCGGCGTTGACCGCAGCCGCCGCGAGCCACAAATAGTCCTGTGTGCCACCAAATGAGGTATTCGAGGGCGGATCTGCGGTTGCGCTGGTGCCAGCCGAAACATTCACGCCTGCGCGGTTGATCGTGCCGCTGTTTGGCATCGGCACCGAATAGGCATGCGCGGTATAGGTGGAGGCCGGGCTGAACGTGAACTGCGGATTTGTCTCAGCGTTCGAAGCCGCCAGCGTGCTTTGCTGATAGAGTCCGAGAAAGACGCCGCCGGTATTGCCACCCTTGATCAAGGCCCATGTTCCGGGTGCCGTCACAGTCGTCACGTTCCGTACCGCCAATATCACCAATAGATAATCACCCGTCTGATGCGGCGACAGGGTGATGGTTGGGGTCGTAACGGTCGTGCCGGAGCTTGTGACCGTCGGCGTCGCGCTGCGTGGCGTCGGCGCCGTCATCAGACGTTCGCCACGGTTTCGGCGGTGATGACGATCGAGGTCACCGCGCTGGAGATGGTGGCCGTCCAGTTGTTGTTGGCGGCGGACTGGACGGCGGCACTGCCGGCGTCGGCGGAGAAGCCGACGGTGGCGCCGGCGGGCACGGCGAAGACGTAGCGGGTGGTGCCCGCGGTCGCGTCCTTGATCGTGATCGTCACGGCGGTGGCCGAGCTGTTGGTCATCACCAGCCGGTAGAGATCCTTGAATACGCCCGATCCGCCCGCGGTCACGATCGTGGTTTCGCTGGTGCCGGTGATGGTGGTCGTCTGGATCGCCTTCACCTCGCGCAGCGCCGGGATCGAGATGCGCTTGCCGAGCTTGTCGTGCAGCGCGTTGACCACCTGGCCATCCGCCACCGCCGTCGGATTGGCCGTTTTCGCAAGCCCGCCTTCAGTAACCGGCGCGAAACTGAGCGGATTGCCGGGCAGCGTCGCGCCGATGATCGCGCCCGCCGCCGTCGGATCGACCTTCACGCCATTATAATAGAAGGCGACCTGCAGGCTGCCGTCGGTATCGGTGACGCCGCTGAGCGCGGCGCTGATCGCGGCGGTGTTGGTGCCGACTGCGTCCAGCGAGGCTTTATCCTCGTTGGCGAGGGTGATCGGCTTGGAATTAACCGCATCGGCACGCCCGTTGGGGTTCAGCGTCACCGGCTGCGGATTGTTCGAGATATCAGGTATGTTGAACGTGCTCATTGATGTGCTCCCAATTGGTGCTGCGCGGCGTACCAGGCCTGCCACCCGATCAGTTCGATGGTGTTTTCCCCGCAAATCCGGGCATCTTCGCGAGGAATGAGGGTATCTGCGCCGGCGTCGTCAGCGCGGCCGGCGCCGCCGGAAAGACCGGGCAGACCGGGGCCGCCGGGGCGATCCGGATCGGCTGCGGCGGCGGGTGGCCGCAGGCGCATGGCGTCGTCAAAAGCAATAAGGCGGCTGCGCGTTTCATCCTGCACCTTTGCGGTTACGGTGATCTGATGGCTTTCGGTTTCGGCCTTGCTCTGGCTGGCGCGGGCGACCGCGAGCGCGCCCGCCTGCCGCCAGAGCGCGATATCGCTGGCATGCGCGGCGCGCTCGGCCGCCAGCGCGACATGCGCGCTATGCATGCGCAGCGTCTGCACGCCCGCGCAGAGCCCCGCGGCGAGCAGCCCCGCCCCCAGCGCCGGCGCGACGTAAGATGACAGCGGCAAAGGCAGCGCGATCATGGCGCGCCCTCGCCCGAGCCAAGCCCCTCGCCCGCCGCCTTGGCCTTCGCGACCGCGGTTTCCTTGAGCGCGACGCCCGCGCCGCCGGCGGCCAGTATTCCCGCCGCGCCGATGCCGAAATCGGTGGGGCTGAACGGCTGGCGGTTGCACCAGATCGCCAGCCCCTGAAAGATGATGAAGGAAAAGCAGGTCAGCGCCCAGACGAGCCGCCCCAGCTCGACATGGTCATTATTGACGCCCTTCAGGAAATTGAGGTTCAGGCTCATGCCGCGGCCCCGTCATATTGGTAGAAATTGCTGCCATGCATCACCGCGCGCAGCGCCTTGCCGTAGCCGCGATCGGTGGCGTAGACGCCGCTCAGCGCATCGGCGAAGCGGTCCGGATCGGGCAGCGCGGCGCGCGCCCGCGCATAGACCGGCTTGTTGAGCAGCGCGCCATGCGCATCGAAGGCTTCCGCGATCGATCCGAATTTGCGAAACGCGGCCTCGATGAAATAATCATGCCCGTCGCGATCCTGCTCGCGCGTGCGCACGGTGACGAAGGGATCGCCGGGCCGGGCCTTGATGCCGAACGGATTGTTCGATCCGGGCGGCATATGCCGGCCCCAACCGCTCTCCACCGCCCATTGCGCGAGGCTGATCGAGGCGGGGATCTTCCACTTGCGCTCGGCTTCGCGCGCGGCGGCGATGATCTCGGGCGGGAGCGTCGCCATGGCTCAGCCCCCGATCATCTTGACGATGGCGACGACGCCGCCGATGCCGAGCAGCGAGATCAGCGCATAGAGCGCGCGCGCCAGATTGGCCGCGCCCTTGCGCTGGTTATAATCGCTTTCGAGCGTCTCGATCCGCTTGTCGAGCGTCGCGATCAGGGCTTTGAGCTCTTCAAGCTTTTTGGGAATGTCCAAGGCGGTCAACGTCTGCAAAAGATTGGCATGTTCGTGGATCCGCTGGCGGATCGTCTTGATGTCGTCGCCCTGGCGCGCATTGTCCTTCGCGATCAGATCGATCTTGCCTTCGAGGCGCACGAGCGCGGCCTCGATGTTGAACGGCGCGGGGGGGATGGTGTCGCTCATACGCCCACCACGATCCAGGGCATGGTCATCGGGCTGTTTTCGCCATTGACGAGCACCATGCTGCTAAGGCCCCAGCTATTCACGCCGCTATTGTCCTGAGCGGTCGTGCTGAGGGTGATCGCGCCAGGGATCGGAATGGCGAACGAGGTGAAGGCCACGGGATAGGCCTGCGTTGTCGTCCCGTTCGCGGCCATCGCAGTTTGCCCCCATTGGATCATCCATCCGTTGGTAAGCTTGATGTAGCCAGGATTGCCCAGGCTTTGGGCTGCGATCAGTGCGGCGCCCGATGCGCTCGTCAGCACGCGATTGCCGCTGTCATACAGCGCGGAGGCATTGAGTGAGCCGGAGCCCTTCTGACCGCCAGCCGGACTTCCGATCGTCGTGCCGTTCGCGCTGATCGAGAAATGCGAGGCCGCGCCGATCAGGAAGCTGTAGAAGTTGAAAGTACGATCGTAATAAAGACCGTCATTGCTGTCGAAATTGATCAGTGGTGCGCCACTGTTGAAGTTTAGATAGAATTCCGGATCGGTGCCCGGCCTGACGACGCCGCTATTCGATTGCAGCGCGCCGCTGGCAACGACATTGCCGGCGCCGTCGATATAGGCCTGGCGCGCGCCGTTGATGTACCATTGATGCAGGTTGTTCGCGCAATCATAGCTATAGGCGTCGTTCGCATCCGTCACGAAGGACGTGAAATTGAGATCTGAGGAAAGCCACGAGTTGGGATTGCCCCTGAACCGCAGCGTGCTGAGCCCGACATCGCCGTTCACATCCAGCGGGCGCGTCGGCGAGGTCGTGCCGATGCCGAGATTGCCGTTGGCCAGCCATGCGCCGCGCACCGTGCCGGCTGTGTAGAAGGCGAGATCAGCATCGCTGTAAAGCGCCATGCGGTTGCTCGGATCGGCTCCGATTAGCCCGCGCGCAACGCCGCCGGAATAGAAGCGGATATCGCTCCACGCATTAGCAGTCGGCCGGCTGATATTGACCATCTGATCGACGTCGTTGACGATCGTGAGCGGGCTATCGGGGCCGGCCGTGCCGAGCCCGAAATAGCCGTTGGAGGCGAACCGCCCACGGAACAGGTTGTTGGTATAGAAATCGACTGCGCCGGCCCCTTGCGCGATCAGCCTGACGAGGCCGGCGCCGACATTGGTGATGTCGAGATTGCCGTTGGCGCCGCCGCCGCGGATCACGCGCGCATCATAGTCGCTGCCGCTCGTGGCATGCAGATCGACGATGCTGACGCCCTCGGCGGTTCGCGCGCCGCCGATTTCCAGCGCGACGCTGCCTGTGGAGACCCCGTTGCCGGTCGTCACCGTCGCGCCGAACAGGCCCGAATAGTTCGCGATCGTCGCCGTTCCGGTGACATTGATGCTATCGAAATTTGCTGTTCCGGTGAAAACGGGTGAGGCGAGAAAGGCCTTGAGATCGGCCATCATCTGCCGCGCGCTGTTGTTGACGGCGGAGGGCAGCATGCCTTCGGACCAGTCGATGCCCGGCTTGGCGGTGTTGTTGGCGGGATTGGTATCCCAATCGTAAAGGCTCATCGGCCTGCTCCCTGGTCAAGGCATGTGATCGCGGCCGCGCGGGCGCTGCGTGCTGGCGGGCGGGCGCTCATCGGATCAGCCCCGAAAGATCGGGCACATTGATCATGATCTGCGGCGGCGTGTTGAGATCGAGCCAGCTGGGCGCTGCCTGCCCGTCATCGGGCGCGATCGCCAATATGTTGCGCACCGCGCTGCGCGGGCTCCAGCCGGACGGGTCCGGCACGAGCGAGACATCGGGCTGCGTATCTACGGCGCCAGCGCCGCCATAGCCGGTATAGCTACTGTACAGCGGGACGCTGCCGCTCCCGCTGCCCGATCCATCGCTTCGTGCGGGCGCGCCGAGGCCAAGCGGAATGATCCCGCCGATCACGGGGGAGCGGGCAGCACCCCCGTTACCGAAGCGCGCGCCGGGCGCAGCGACCAGCGGCCCCAGTTCTGACCCCTGCCCCGCCCACATATCGGGCGGAAGCTGCCAGCCGCCCGCATGCACATAAGCGGGCGAAGCAAGGTCGAACCCGTCCGAACCATCCTGAGCATAGCCGCCCGCGCCGTCGTCATAGCTCAGGCCGTAATGCGGATCGCCCCCGGCATCGCCATACAGCCCGACGCCCGGCTGCGCGCCATAACGATGATAGGTGGGCGGCTGCGAACGATAGACGATCGTCCCCTGGTCATCGCCCGGAACGGCGGTCCCCTGCGGCGCGACCGCATAGGGCCGCCCGGAAGCAACCTGATCGGGCTCGAACCCGGCCCCGAAGCCATAGCGATGATCGGTCGGATAAACCGGCCGCGGATCGGCCAACTGCACCACCCGCGCCGCATCGCCGGGGCTCGGATAAGGCCCGACCGCCATCGCGTCCGCGTTGCGCCTGAGATCGCCGAGCTGCGCATAAAAATCCGCCGTCCCCTGATCAGCCGTTGGAACCGCGAACGAAAAGGGCGCGGGCTGACGGGGCTGACCGATAGGCATTCCGTTCGCGTCGAAAAACGGCCCGACCTGATAAGCAGGCGCTGCCGATTGGCCCGGCTGACCGCTGCCATAGCCCGCGCCGTGCGCCAAATCGTCAGGACTGGCATAAAGCGCCGCCGCCGGATCTTGCGCGCCATAGTGAAAATCGGCCGGGTGCGGATGATAAATGATCCCGCCCTGATCGGGGACTGAAGCGGCGGGCGGAGCTTTCGCCATGAGTAGATCGGGCGCAGAATGATCTAAGCGGGGGGCAGGTTGGTGGATTGTATGCTGGGGTAAAGAAGCTTGCCGCTGGTCTGCATTTCGAGCAGGTGTAGCACTGCTGGTGCGAGGGCCTCCTACAACTGTATTACGACTATCCAGAACCCCGTTTGGCCCATGCGTGCCTACCGCACGCGCTTCATTGAAGGGACGTTCTTCAGGAATGAGTGTAATAAGCGATCCGTCCAGGTGCCTTTTTAGTTCGACGATTGGCTTTTTTATTACTTGAACGGGCTTCGTGATCACCTGTAACGGCGCGGCTAGGACGCTGTCGGGATTCTGCTTTTCCGCATTACTGATCTCGCTCTTGAATACGTGTTTGATGACGCGAGTAGCATAGGGCGCTGCAAGCCTAACAGCGCCTTCCAACGAGTCTTTAATGACACTCGCTTCCAACTTTCCTGATAAGTATCCACTTAAAGTGTCTGCTATCAAAGCCTTGGTCGGATTTTCCCGCGCGTAAAGCTCCTGCCTCATGCCGGCATCTCTGATGCCATTGCGCGCTGCATCACCCGGGTGAAAGTCATTACGCCCGAGAGCCGCATTTATCCCGTTGTCCGCGACATCATCTGCCACGTTCAAACTATCGGACGTGTTCCATAAGTAGCCGCGGAGGAAACGTCGCGTAAAGGTCACCGGCGGATGCGGCTTGAGGCCGAGCGCTTTTCGCTCCGCCAGATGTTGTTCTGTCTCCCGACGCAAGCGCTCACCCTCCAGCATCGGAGCGTCTTTAGGCTTGAATGATATACCGGTCCTTCCGCGTGAATCGGGAACGCTGTTTAAATATTTTGCAGCATAGGCTGTTCTTTCGTCAGCTACATGACGTAGATAATTGAGCTTTATCTTCTTTTCTGCATCGCTATCCCAATAGTTTGGGAGGAGTTTTTTCTCAAACTGATCTCTAAGTTTTACTGTTTCCGGAGAGTTGTCGTTTCCGATCCCCCATATTCCGAATAATATTGGCTTGATGTCTGATACAGATTTATAGAAAGCGCGGCTTTGTCCAAAAAGGGGCGAATCTGCTATCGCGTCCCATCCTTTGGTGGCGCCGGGGCCTAAATCGAATTTGTCCTGAGCCACCCTGACGAGTTGTTTCAGCGCCACCCCTTGCACATACAGCTTGTTCGCTCTTGAACGCTGGACGTCCACGGCGCTCTGGTTTGTTGATTGTGCTTGGGATCCCGCTTTGTCGCGTCCCATCATCTTTTGATCCTTCTGAGATAGTAGCCATTGCCGCCAGCCAATTGCCAAGGAGCCAGCCGCGACTCCGTGTTGGCGGCGATGAAGTGCTGTGCTATCGGCGGCGTATGCATGACGAGTTGCTTGACCTTGCCTTCGGCATGACGGAATTCTTCCAGGCGGTGCCGAGGCTGTTGTGGCTTCTGCTGCGCCTCGTGTTGAAGATCTTCGTGGAATTCCCTCGGGCGGGCGAACCGCTGCTGTCGCGTGCTTTTGCTTTCCTGCTCAACCCCAGCACCTATGTGAGCAAGCTTAGGGGCACGCAGGGTGCGGTCTCGACCAAGCATCGCGAGAGCGCATATCGCCGCATCGATCGACCCGGCTTTTCCCGTCCGCCGGCCGCCGGCGAAAATGCTGGCGCAGGCTCTCCCGGCGACCATTAGCGGGCCGGTGATCAAGAAGATTTTCTGCCCGCTCGCCTGCCCTCGCGGCGCCGCAGGGCGCCTGTTCGACTTTGCGGGCACAAATGGCCGTGCTATCGGACGTTGATGCTGGGTTCGGTGGAAGGCGTGGAAACCCTGTTCAGGGTGATCACCGAAGTTGTCGGTGAAATCCTGTCCTTCCGGGCGTCGAAGCGTACAGCCCCTGCGCCCAAGCGCCGCAAGAGCTCCATCTATCGCCGGGGCGTCAGCGTCCCGACCACCGCCAAAGTACGGCTCGGAGACGAGGAGGTCCGCGATTGATTTGCGCGGCATTACCCGAGTAAGACCTGGATAGAAGAGCGACTGGGCCATTATGAGCCGCCGAAAAATTTGTTCGCGGCCCCGTTCAGTGAAGCCGGGTTGTAGTTGATGCCTCCACTCTTGCCGCCGGCCGCCGAAGCCACGTTGCCGTTAAACAAAGCCGCAAACGGGTTGCCCGTCACCGCGCTCGCGATGGACGCTCCGAGTTGAGCAGCCTGGCTGATCGTGTCCAAAGTGCTCGGGGTGGTTTTGGTGGTCGTCTTGCTATCCATGATCGGATAGGGCGCAGAAAGCTGCGACAGCAGCCCGACATATTTCGCGAGATTATTATAGGGCGTATTGTCCTGATACTGGTTCGAGGTGAACGCCTGAATGTCCCCGTTCATGATCGATTGGAGCAGGCCGGGAATTTGCCCTGAAGCCTGAAGCTGGTCATCGATCAATCCGTTCGCCGCCGCCTGCTGACGCTGGCGCTCGGCCTCATAAGCGGTCGAAGCGCGCGAGGCTGCGTTCTCCGCGGCGCTGTTCTGCGCGCCGAAGATGCTGGAGGCGGCGCCATATTGGCGCTGGGCGGCGTTTTCGGCTGAACTATTCTCGGCGTTGAAGATATTGCCCTGCGCCCCGAACTGGCGGGCGAGTGCGGCCTCGCGCGCGGCCTGCTGCGAATTGAGCAGCGTGTTCTGCGCGCCGATCTGGCGCTGGCGCTCATTCTCGTAATTCTGCGCATAGACCTGATCGGCCGCGTTCGAGATGCCCTGGCCGAACAGTTGCGCGTACAGCCCCGATCCGTTCGATCGCCCCGCCGATCCGAACTGCGCATTGATCCGCGCCTGCGCCGCATCGGCTGCCTGGTTGGCCACGCTCTGGATATAGGGGTTGCTGCTGCCCGCCGTCAGGAAATCGCCATTGGCGGTGCGGTTGAGCAGGCTCTGGTCGATATAGCCGGTATCGAGCCCGCCATTGCCCGCAAAGCCGTTGAGCGCACCCGAGATGCTGGTCGGCATGCCGTTGGCGGCGAAGCCGTTGAGCGCGCTCGATGTCGTGATCGGCTGGCCGCCATTGGCCCAGGGATTGGAGCTGAGATAGCTGCCATTGGCCGCGCCGGTCAGCGCGGGCTGCCCGAAATTGCCCGCCGCGAAATTGCCGAGCGTGTTGAGCGCGTTGTTCGCGACCGGCCGCCCCGCATTGGCATTGGCGACGATCTGATCGAGCGAGGCCTGTGTGCCCGCGCCGATCCCCGGCTGGGTATCGTAAAGGTTGGTCGCAGCTTTGGTCGCCTGCTGATAGGGCGTGGTCAGCCAGTCGGGCAGGCTGCCTTGCGAATGCGTCGTCGTCGTGGTTTTCTTGGATCCCATCAGAGCACCTTCCGGAGCACGACAGCGCGCTCTTCATAGCCTTGGGGTTGCAGCGCGCGGACCCAGCCCTTGCGCCCGATCAGTTCGATTGAGGCGCAGCCGCAGCCCCTGGCCCACAGCTCGATCAGCCGCAGATAATGCAGCCACTCTTCGCGCCCGAGCCCGGCGCAATGGCGGATGAAGCATTGCGAGCCATGTTCGCCGGGAATGATCTGGGTGACGCAAGCGGCGCGGATCTTGTGGCCCTCGGTCGCGATCCAGGCGATCGCCTCGCCCCGCGCGATCTCGCCCATCACCTCGTCGAGCGATTCAAAGGCGTCGCGATCGATCGAGGGCGCGATCGCCTCGCGCAGCTCGGCCTCCAGGATCGGCGTCATCGGCGTGTTGATCCCTCCGAACAGCATCAGAGGCCCCCTGCCGTCAGCCGGTCTTCGGCGGCCTTGAGGCGCTTCTCGATCTCGGCGTCGCGGGTGTTGAGATTGTCGATCAGCCGGCGCGCCCAGCCCAGCAGGGCGGCGGCGGCGGTGAGGAAGCTGTAGCGCGCGGGCGTCATCGTGCGCCCTCCAGCAGCACCGGCACTTCGATGCCGGTCGCCCGACTCCAGCTCTGGCGCGCGCCGATGATGGTGCGGCAGCGCATATAGCGGCCGCTCGCGCGCAGCGGGCAGCTACCGTCGATCGCCTTGTCGGCGAAGGCGGTGAACGAAATTGGATCGGCCATCGATTGCGCGCGCGTGCCGATCGCGCAGGAAACCATCGGCGCATCGATGATCGGCCGCACCGCATTGACGAAGGCGCGGCGGCCGGGCGCGGCCTCGAAATCGCCGGTATCGAAGGTGGCCGCCATCGCGTCGCCGTTGAGCGGGCCGTAGCGCCCGGCGGCATCGAAGCCGGTCGCGCGGAAGCGCTTGCCCTGCAGCTTGGGATCGTCGAGGCTGAAGGCCAGGCTGTCGAGCGATCCGAACTGATCGAGGCTTTCGAGCGTATAGCCGATGTCGAAGCCGCTCATCAGCCAGCGCATGGCGAGGTTGGATCGCGTCCAGCGGTTCTCGGTCAGGCTGTAGCTCAGCCGCTCATTGAGCAGCCCCGATCCGTCGGTGCGATAGGCCCAGGAGATGGTGGCGCTCAGCGGATCGAACGCGCCGACGATATAATTCTCGGTGCCGGGCGCGAGATGCTTGCGGAAATATTCGTTGACCGCGCCGGCGCCGATCGGCGTCGAGGTCGTCCCGTCCCACAGCATGAAGCCGTCATCGGCAATATAGGCCGAGATCAGCCCGCAATCGATGATCGATCCGGCCGAGATCGCGCCGCGCTTCTTCTCGACCACGTCGAAGCGGAACACGGTGTCCGGTCCGACATAGGTCATGCGGCTGATCGCATAGCGCTGGAACACCGAGCCGAATTCGCGACCGACGATCCCCTGCACGGCGCCGCCCTCGTCGGGCATGTCGTTGAAATCGGATTGCGCGCCGACATTGGTGCCCCAGATGGTGGGGTTGCGGAAGCCGCTCCAGCGCACCCGGTTCGGGCGGTGGCCGTCAATGCCGTCGTCGAGATCGCCGAGCACGAGGAAATCGCCGACCGTGCCGATCGTCTTGGCGCGCGGCGGCGATCCGGCGAGCGCGGTCATCGCCTGGCCGATATCGCCGGCGACGGTGGGCGCGCCGAGCTGCACCGCGATCGCCTTGCCGACGAAGCGCGCGAACTGCCAGCTGTTGAGCGCGCTCAGCGGCGATGCGCTATGATATTGCGAGGCGAAGGGCGCGCCATTGTTGCTCACCCAGATATCGTCGCCCGCGCCGGCATAGACGAAGCTGGCGTCGGAGGTGTCGGCGAACACGGTCGCGCCGGTGATCGGCGGCGTCAGCGAAACCCCGTCGATCAGGTTGAAATCATAAGCGGGCCCATAGCCGCCCGGCACCGGCACGACATTGAGCGCATCGACGAGCGCGTCGGACTGGAAGGTCGCCTGATCGGGCTTCCACGCGCCGAAGGGGATCGGGATCGGCGTCACAGGCAGGGCCTCAGCCGGTTGGTACCCGATCGGCCGGAGCTTTCACGGATCAGGTCGCTCTTGATCTTCTTGGCGAGCGCCCATTGCCGGTCCGCGCTTTCGGGGTCGCGGATCACGTCCTCGAGCAGATAGGCCTTGGCGAGCGCGCGAATGAGTTGCTCGCCCTCCTCCAGATAGGGATTGCTGTCGCTATCATTGACCAGCGGCGCGAAACGGGTGGTGCCGTTGATCACGACCGGATAGGCTTGGTCCGGCACCATGTAGAGCTGGATGCCGTTGGCGTAGCGCGAATAATAAGCGGGCTGGCCCTTCAGCATCATGCATCCTCCAGGATGGCGGCGTAATCGGCGTAGAAATGCGGTGCGGTGTCGGCGACGTCGGTGACGGCGATGTTGAGCGCCTTGATCGAGGCCTGGCCGCCCGGATCGACCGCGCTCACGAGCACGGTATAGACATTGTCGTGATTGGCGTCGGCGGGCGCCTCGAAATCCTTGGTGCCATTGGCCGCCCAGCGCAGCACCGAGCCGACAATCTCGAACTGCGCCGCGTCCGGACCGCCCGCGATCAGCCAGCTCACCAGCATATCGGCGGTGAGCGCGACTGCGAGCCGCGCATTTTCCGGCACGCTCTGGTTCTGATCGGTGGTGATGGTCGGCGCGGTCGGCGTCGGCGTGGGGGTCGGCGTGGGCGTAGGAGTCGGGGTAGGCGTCGGCGTGAAGATCTGATCGCCGTCATGCCAGCGATCGAAGGTCGCATGATTGACGTAATCGAGGTTCCAGCGCTGGCCTTGCGGCGTGACGATGTGGAGGCTGTCGATCCGCCCGATCAGCGGGATATCGGCGAGGTCGTGGACGTCGTAAACATCCTGTCCGGCGACGGTGGTGAAGTTCAGCCCGCGCAGCTCGTTGAACCAGAAACGTTCCTTTGACGCTTCCTTGATCGCGTCGCTGACGGCGAGCGCGATCTCGGAGGCGAGATCGGGGCGCATCAGCTCGTTCATGATGCGCGCCTTGATGGCCCCGAAGCTCATTATGCGGTCTCCCCGCCGGCGTGATCGGCGTGCGGAGCGGGCTTGCGCCCACGCCGCTTCGCCCCGTCCGCTACGGCCGTATCCTCTTCCGAAAGATAGCGGCCGTAGCGGTGGCTCGGCACATCCCCGTCGAAGGTGGATTCGACCGGGATCAGGCCGTGCTCGGCGATGAAATCGTCAAGCATCGCGGCCTTCTCGTGCGGCTTCATCGTCTCGCCGCCCTCGATCTCGGCGCACTCATAGGCCGCCGCCGGCGAGCTTTTGACGAAGATGATCCGGGCCATCGGGTCAGCCCTTGGGCACGAAGGAGACGGTGACGACCGCCTTGCCCGTGGTCGCCGCCGTACCCGTCTGGGTGTAGGAGACGTAGAGCGTGGTGTCCGCAGCGAACACGAGCCCGCGCCCCTGATTGGCGGCGTCGGCCGGAGTATAGACCCCGATCGTGCCTTCGGTCACGTCCGCGGCGGAAACCAGATTGGTTCCTGCTGCGGTCGTGCCCGCCACCAGCACGTTGGTCGTGCCGGCGTTGAACGCCTCGTCGACGAAGACCTTGATCTGCTCGATCTTGGCGCCCGCCGGCACGGCGCCGATCTCGATGCCGTTGGCGATGTTGGGGGTGTTGTAGGCGATGTCCGCGCGCAGATAATGGACCGCCTGAAGCTCGAATTGACGTGCAACCGCCATCTTATCCTCCTCAGACCAGCGGCGCGTAAGCCGGGAGGATGATCGTCCCGAACCGCGCATTGTTGAATTGGGAAGCCTTCAGGCCGGCGATCGTCCAGGCCGAGACGCCAAGCTGGTTCTCATAGTCGAAGCGTTCCTCGACCCATTTGAACTTCTTGTCGTCATTGGGCGTGTCGCCGCCGGTGCCGAACATCGCCGCCTGCGCGCCGCACAGGATCGCGCGCCGGGCATTGGTCACGGCAGCACCCGTCGTCGAATTGACGCCATAGGGCACCTTTTCGGACTGATGGATGACGATGCCGTTGTAGATGCCGACGAAATCGCCGCCGGTGATCAGCGGCACGTCGCTGAGCCCGCCCTGAATATGCGCACGCTGCAGGTCCGCCCACTGGCCGGTCGAGGTCTGCGAGCGCAGGCTCTGCACCTGGTTGGGATGCGCGAACAGCACATAATAATTGCCGCCGCGGATCTTGAGCGGGCGGATCGGCATCAGCCCGGTCGAGGCGAAGGTGCCCTGCCGCAGCCGCGCCGCCAGCCGGTCGATCTGGACGAGCGTCAGCTCGTCGCCGGTGGTGAGCGATTCATCCGCGGTCTTGCTGTTCGGCCGCATGATATGATTGGCGTCGACCGGCACGACCGCGTTGAAGCCGGTGTAAGCCGTATCGGTCTGATAGGTGGCGCCGCCAATCTGGTTGAAGAACCAGGTATCGAAGCGGGTCGCGAACCAGTCGGCCAGCCCTTCCTTGGCCTCGCTGCGCATATTGAAGGCGACGCGCTGTTCAGACATGCGGCCCTTGGAAATGACCGCGTGGCGAAGCTGATTGATGACGAACTGATCGCTGTAGGTGACGAGCGCTTCCTCATTGCCGTGCAGCGTATCGTCGCCGGTGGTGCCGCGGCCGGTGAGCTGCGGGCGCAGCCCCATGACGAGCTTGTCGCCGGCCTTGGTGGAAAAGTCGGTCTTGTTGACGAGCAAGGCGTTGGCGCCCTTGCCCATGAAGGACCAGACATAGGTCTGCTGAATCGCCTCGGCGGCGAGCTCCCGCTCCCATATGGTCGGGCTGAGCGGATGGCCCGATTGAAATTCCGAATATGCCATTGAAGGCGCTCCTGTGGAGGGATGGTTCGATCCAGCCGCTGCGCTTGGCTGAAAGCGAACTCCCATCCGCCGGGAGCTGAGCGAAAGCGCCCCTCATCCGCTTCGGGGCATCGCGAGCAAGGACATGGAAATCGGGGCTAGGTGCTCAACCCGAAATCCGATCCTGCGCTGACCTTATGATTGGCTTCCCTGCAAGACAAGCACCGGCATGATATTTTATGGGCGCGCGATGCTCGAGGTATCGGGCAGGCATTCTCGCGGCGAATACCCCTCCGTCAGCGCTACGCGCTGCCACCTCCCCCGCCGGGGGAGGATCTGCGGTAACGCGATCGGGCCGACCAGATCCTCCCCTCAAAGGGGAATGTTCAAACTTGCCTGTCCCCCGGATAGGCAAATTTGCGACATTGGACCGCCGAAGGCGGTGGAGGGGTATACCCTTTCATATCAACCCCACGCCGCCCGAGAAGCGTGCCATTCCGGGGCAGGCATAGAAATTAACACTTTTTAAACGGAATTTGCACACCATGGCGGAGCCCGTCGCGGTTATTGGGAAAAGCGATCGCGGGCGGGGGCGCACGCGGTCAGGGGTGGCTCTGGAGCGGAACGCCAGGGCGAGAGGGGCAAGTGATGAAGAAGATTTTCGCATGCGCAGCCGTGGTAATTGCCGCCAATGCCGCGCTGTACCTCGCGGACCACACGGGCAACGCTTCGGCCCAGCGCGAGACGGTCGCCCACGCCGCGCCTGACCAGCGGCAGGCCGGGCCCGAGCAACTCGCCGACGCAGCGCCGCTGACACCGGCACTCGCGCAAAGCACCGCCTTCCACCCCGACGCTCAATAACGAAGGCGCCGGCGCGCGCTCACAAGCGCGGCCATCGCCTGCTCCTGACCAAATCGGGACAGTGCAAGCCCTTGGCAGCGGAGCCAAATCGCGGCTATGCGAGAGTCGGCCGTTGACGATATCGCCGGTGGCCAGGGTCGCCCCAAAGGATCAACGACAGCAACCGGGGGCAATGCATGTTTCGAACGATCGCGCTGATCATGATGGCTGTTTTCGGGGTAGCGCCGGCGGCGGCGGGTCCGGCTGCCTTGGGGCCGCCCGAAATGTTCGGGCGGTGGGTGTCCCATACGATGCCCGGCGCCGGCTACGCTTATACCGACACAAGTTCCGGTGCCTCGTTCGGCTATACATGCCAGGGCTCCTGCAGCTATTATGTGCATTTGCGTAACCGCTGCGAGCCCGGCCGTCGCTATGATCTTGCTCTGAGCAGTGAGGGCGCACAGTTCAAGACGAGCGTGATCTGCCGCATCGCCGAGGATTGGCAATATTTCGTCGTCGACGATCCCCGCGTTCTCGGCCTGATAGAAGGGCAGAACATCGCGGTCTCGATGCTCGTCGGAAAGAAGCAGTCCACTCCGCAGACATTCCCGCTGGAGGGCGCGAAGGAGGCGATCGCCCTGGCACGCCAGCGATGGATGCAAAGCCTCGCCGCCGGCGCCCAGCCGCCCGCGCACGGCCTGGACCTCCCGCCGCCGCCGATCGTGATCGTACCGCCAATAAGGTAACGTCGCTCCCCGGCCCGATCGGCCACGACGCGCTATTCATAATGGAAGCGGCATTGGGCGATTTCCAGCCGCCGGTCCTGGCCCGCGCCCGCGACGCGATAGACCAGCCGGTCGGCATTGTTGATGCGCCTTGACCACCATCCTTGCAAATGGCCCTTCAGCGGCTCGGGCTTGCCCGTACCCCGGAATGGCGTGCGCCGGCATTGCTCGATCAGCGCGTTGAGCCGCTTCAATATGGTGTGATCGTTCGCGATCCAGTGCTGATGGTCAGCCCAGCCATGATCCGAAAAGACGATCTTCACGCAGCGTGGAGATCGCGTTCCTGCCCCTCGCCGCCCTCGAGCTGCGCGATCGCGTCCCGGAGCCGGGCTGCGTTCGCGGGCGTCGAGAGCAGGTGCATCGCCGCCGCCTCCACACCCACCCTGGCCGAAGCCGCCGATGTCGCTCCCGCACGCTAAGCCCCGCCGGGCGCCAGTGGAATCAAGCCTGCATGAAAGTTGGCGCGACCGACATGGTCTAGTCGTAACAGGTCATATCAAACGAAACGTTCTGGTTCTGCGCTTGAAGTTTAGGAGCGTCTTGATAGACGTCATTATCGGGGCGGTGGCGGGCTTGCCTCGTAGAAATGTTGGGGGGATCAGATGATAGGTGATTACGTTAGACTTCGGCTGGTTGCTTTTCGGGTAGCTGCCGCCTTTATGTTAGCAGCGACCTTTCTTCCGCAAGCCGCGCAAGCTGCAAAGTGGTATGTTGATAATACTTTAGGTGAGTTAAAACCCGAGGACAAGAAAGTACCCGCTTATCCCAAGCCGGTTCAACTTCTATTCGAATTTCAACGGGACGGTGGTCCAAATCCCAAAGCAACGAAGGCGGTTAAGCCTTGGGCGGTTGATGCACTGAAAGCTACAGGCGCCTTCACCGAGGTTTTGGACACCCCTACGACCGATGGCGCGGTCCTTAGCATCAAATTCAACAACGTCGTGAAAAAGGAAGAGCTCGACAAGGCCAAACATGATGGCTTCCGCGCTGGCTTGGGCTTCGGCCTTTTTGGCGGTGTAGTCGCTACGGATCACTACGAAGTCACAATGACTTATGTGCCTATGACTGGCGCCACGCCAATCACGACCGAAGTGAACCACGCACTCCACATGAAGTTCGGTAACAAGGAGGTTGAGATTCCCGGTACCGAGGTAAAAAATGGCAACGAGGCGGTGCAAACCGTCGTTCGACAGGCCCTGGCGCGCGGCGTGAATAATATCGTCACTGATCCCGCCTTTCCGAAATAAGCCAATATGGCACGCGACCTGCGTCGGCACTCACGGATCATGTGCGCGCTCATTGCCAACTTGCAACTTGGAGCGTGCACGTCACAGATAGACGCCATCTCCCCGTCTTTCGAAACCGTTCAGGTATTGCGGGAAAAGGCGGTGCCGTCGCTTGCGCTGGGCAAATTCATTCCGGTTTCGAGGGACATTGGGCGCAGTGTTGCGATTCGAATGTCCGTCATGCATGCACCCAAGGGCCAGAACTTCGCCGAATTCCTGGGCGCCAGCTTTGAAACCGAACTGAAAGCCGCTGGCAAACTCAACCCGTCATCGCCCCTACGATTACAGGGCGTCCTGACAGAGAGCCACGCAAGCGAGGATCTTGCCAGGGGCGGCGCTTCGCTGGCTGCGACCATCACGCTAACGCAGTCAGGCAAAACCGTGTTCTCAAAGCCTTATCGGGTAGAGACCCGCTGGAGATCAGACTTCATCGGCGCCATCGCCATACCGGAGGCCTTTCGCCAGTATAATTCGCTATACGCGCTGCTTGTCCGACAGGTGCTTAGCGATCCCGGACTCATTACCGCAGCAAAACAAACACCGCCGTAATAGCGACAAGGGACCGAAGCAGCTATATCATTACCAGCTCTAAGCGGATCGACGCACCCACCACAATAGAACAAGTCCGATCAGCGCTATGACCCCGCCCGTCTTGGCGAGAAACATGGATACTTCGTAACCTTGGTTTACTGCTGGATGCAAGGAACCCTGTAGCCCCCAGAGCCCTAGGACCGCACCGAAGATCAGAATAGTCCACGCAAGTATGATGCCGTCTCGCCTCATTGTGGCGCTCCTTAGCCAACCATCTAGAACGTTGTCATCCTAGCTGTCGCACTGTGGGCCTTCTAGAACGGATCGCGCACGCCCCCCCTCACCCCCCCATCGCCCTTCGGATCGCCGCCCTCCCCTCCGGCGTTGCGCGAAACGCGGCGTAATCCTCATCCGACATCGCCGCCAATTGCTGCGGGGTGATCGCGCCCGGCGCGGCGCCGGCGCCGTGGCCGAAGCTGCGGCCGCCAGCGGGTCTCGCATACTGCGGCTGCGCGCCTCCGCCGCCAGCGCCTGACCCCCCGCTGCCATAGCCGCGCGCGCGGGCCATGCTGTAGATCGCTTCGGCGGCGGAGCGGTTGGTTTGCGCGCATTGATAGAGCAGCTGCTGCGCCTCGATCGTGATCGCCTCCTCGGCCTGATCGGTGGAGAGGCCGAGCGCGTTCATCTCGTGCAGGCGCGAGAGAATGTAATGCTGCACGGCGCGCGGGAAATCGGGCTGCTGCTGGCGGAAGCGCGCCTCGTCCGCGTCCGCAATCTCGCGCACCTGCCGGTCGATCGCCTCGGCCTGGCGCTGCGCGTTGACCGCCTCCAGCCGCCGGTCGATCGCGTCGATCTTCTCGGCGAGCGGGGCCAGCGGGTCGCCGCCCGCCTGCTCCGCCGCCGCCATCGCGCGCAGATCCTCGGGCCAGACGGAGGGATCCTCGCCCGCGATCGCGGACATGTCGTCGAGCCGCCGTTGCAGCGCCGCGTGCGCGGCCTTGGCCTCGTCGCGTTCCTTCTGGAGCCGGGCGAGCTGATGCTCGCTATTGGGCCGCCCCCTCGGCTCGGCGCGCGGCTGCGGCGCGGCGAAGCGTTCCTCGCCCACAGCGGGCGGCCCGTCCGCGATATCGTGTTGCGGACCATCCTGCTGCGGGGTGGCGGCGGGCGCATTCTGCTCCACCGCGTCCATCGGCAGCGTCTCTTCGGTCATATCGGCTCCTGGAGCATAAGGGGTCAGGCGGCGGTGTAGCCCTGCGCGTTGACATAGACCGAGCCGGTGCCCGAGGCGGTCAGCGTCGCGAATTCCATCAGCGTGTTGGCGGTGCCCTTGAGCGGGCAGGTGAACTTGATCTCCGCGCCGACGAATGAGCCGCCGGTGTTGATCTTGCCGCGCCAGAGCACGGTGCCCGCCGCGCCGTCGCGGATCACAATCTCGGTCGCGGCGCCGAGCGTATCGGCGAAGATCTGCAGGCCGGTCAAGTAATTGCGCAGGCCCGCGCCCGCCGCCGCCGCGATCGTTACCGCCGTCGTCGTGTTGGTGACGCCGCCCGCCGCCGCCGCATAGCTCCAGCGCGAACCGCTCAGCGCGAATTGCTGCATGAGCGTGCCGCTCACATCGCCACGCACGCGATCCCAGCTCGTGCCATTATAGTTCATCGGATAGGTGCTGCTGTTGAGCGTAGTCGTCGTATTCGACGCGCCGTCCGCCGGGCTTGCAGTGGTGGAGACCGCGCCGGTGCCGTCGGCCACCTTGAGCTGGACGTTGAGCGAGCCGCGCAGGCCAAGCTGGGCATCCCCGCGCTGCCCATCCGAAAGCGTCGGTGGCGTCGCATTATAGCGGCCGCCCACCTTGACCGGATTGCCCGCGTCGCTCGCGCCCGAGGCGGCGTTGCCGCCCACATACAAACCATTGGTATCGCCGCGGGCGCGATCCCAGCTCGCGCCATTATAATTCATCAAATAGGCGCTGCTGTTGAGCGTCGTCGTCGTGTTCGAGGAGGCGTCGGCCGGATTGGCGGTGCTGGAGATCGCAGCACTTCCGTCCGCCACCTTGAGCTGCACGTTGAGCGAGCCCCGCGCGCCGAGCTGCGCATCGCCGCGCGCGCCATCCGACAGCGTCGGCGGGGTCACATTGTAGCGCCCGCCGACCTTGACCGGATTGCCGGCGTCGCTCGCGCCCGAAGCGGCGTTGCCGCCATTGACCTGGACGCCATTGCTGGTGCCGGGCGTCGTCTGATCGATCTGGACGCTGCTGCTGCTGCCCCCGCTCGCGGTGCTGGTATCGAGATTATAGACCTCGCGGCCTGAGGTGTCGGTTCGGATTCCACTCATTGGGGCCCCCTTGCTGCCTGGAGAATTGCGCTCACCGCCTGGTTGAGCTGGTCGACATTCTTGCTGAGCGCGGCGATCACGTCGGCCGCAGGCAGCACCTTGTCGCCCACTGCGACGCCGCCGGTCTGCGCGAGGATCTCGGCCTGCGCGCGGCTGCGCTCGGTATCGGCGCGCATCGCATCGACCTGAAGCTTCTGCGCCTCGATCGCGCGATCGGCCTTGAGCTTGAGATTTTCGGCCTGCGCCGCCTGCAATTGCTGCGCGCCGTCCTGTAGCTGCCCCTGCAGCATTTTGAGCTTGGGATCATTGCCAGCAATCGCCTGCACCAGCGTATCTGCCATCGCGGTCGGCAGGCCGATATTCTCGATCACCACCGCCTGCGCCTCGGGCGGAAGCTGGATGCCGTTGTGCGAAAGGATCGCGAGCTTGCCGAGAATATCCTGCTGCTGGTTGGGCGAGCTGGGCGCTTCGTCTGCGATCACGTCGAACTTGACGCTGTCATCCTTGAAGGCCTTGGCGATCGTCGCCATCGCGACGAAGATCTCGCGTTTCTTGCCCTCACGCGCCTCGGCGATCTGGGCCTGCGCGGCCTGGAGCTGCTGTTGATATTGCGCCAGCGCCTGCGGATCGTTGGCCATCGGCTGCTGCGGCAGCACGAGCAGCGCCTGCGCGGGATCGAACGGATCGACGGTGACGCGCACCAATGTCTCGGGCGGCAGCGTCTTCATCAGCGCGAGCAGCGTGCGCCCCTGCTCCTCATGATAGAAGCGCTTGCTGTCGAACAGGCTCGCCTGCGTGCTCACAGCCGATTGCCGCCGCTGCATTTCGAGGCTCGCGGGCTGGTCGCGATCGGCCGAACCCAGCAGCTCGACGTTGATGCCGGACACGCGCGAGATATTCTGCATGGTGAATTCGATCAGCATCACCGCGCCCTGCGGAAGCTGCGGCGCCTCGCGGTTGCGGATGCGGCCGTTGACGAGCGCGCCCTCGGTCACCTCGACATTCTTCTGCGGGTTGGACCAATCCTCCTCGGCCTTGCGCTGGTCCGCGAAGGCGCCCCGCTCATAGATCAGCCCGCCCTTGGCGTTGCTGGCGAGGATGTGGATGACGGTCGCCAGGAACTTGTTGAGGATGCGCTGCGGGTCCTTGAGCGCGCGGACGATGCCGTACCAGATCTTCTTCTTCTCGTCGCGCTTGGCGGTGATGAAGTTGTACGCCCAGGCTTCGAGCGGATTGACTTCGAGCACGCCAGTCTGGCCAAGAAACGCCTGCTTATAGATCTTGCTGCCATCCTCGAAATCATACCATTCGATTTCGACCATGCAGATCCGCTTCGGGCGATTGTTGTCGGGGATGCCCTCGCCCTCGCGCTGATGCTGCGAATAATCCTTGGGTTCGATGCCGGGATCATTGTCGGCAATGCCATAGGCCGCCCATTTGGCGTTGAGTTCGGCATGGGGCACGCCGGGGAACATATCCTCGGCCTCGTCGAGATCGAGCCAGACGACCCGGCCCGCATAGCGCCGGTCGGCGAGATTGCGCTTGGTGGCGTTGCGATCCCAGAAGGCGGTGCGCGGATCGCGCCGGTCGATCGCGATCATGTCGGGCTCGGGCTTGCGCGTCTCGGTGACGCCGATGCCGGTGATCGCGGCGTCGGTGAAGGCGTCGGATTCCTCGCGCTCGGACTTGGCCTGATCGCGCACCCACATCGCCGCCGACGAAAGCAGCTCGTTCACCTTGGCGTCGCCCGCCGTGCGCGGCAGATATTTCACGTCCTGCCGGTTGTTGACCTCGAGCCCGGCAATCGCATCGATATTGATCTGGACGAGGTTGAAGACCGGCGCAGGCCGCCCGTCCGCCTCGAAGATCGCCAGCTCCTCGCGCGACCATTGATAGCCATTGTAGAATTCATAGCTCTCGTCGGCCTCGCTGCGCCATTCGGCGAGATGATCGATGCTCGCCTTGGTCCAGCCCTTCAGCCGCCGGAACAAGCTGCCGTCGGAATCGGGGCCGATCGCCTCGACCGTGTCGTTGGTGGCGTCGCCGGGCAGGATGTCATCATCAATATCGCCGGGGAAGATATCGTCAGCCATGTTCTTGCGCTTCATTGCCACCAGCTCCCCACCGCATCGCGGATCATCTGCGCGAGCGCGGTCTGCGGCGCCTCGTCGCCGAGATCGCGGCGTACGTCGTGGATCAGTCGCCCCTGGCGATCGCGCGCCGCCAGCGAGAAGCGGAAATCGCCCAGCGTCTCGGCGCGCAGGATCAGGGTGGTGCCGTGATCGGCACACGCCTTTCTGAGCTGGTTCCATTCGGCCAGCGCCGCACTCTCGTCGATCATGTCTGTCGTGTCTGTCATGCTGCCCAACTTGCGTTTCCTGTCATCTGCATGCGGCGGCGCGCGCGCTCGTAGCGATCGGCCTCGCGCGCGATCGAAACGGGGCTGACCGCGAAGGTCGCCACGAATGCGTCGGCGAGGTCGGGCGAGCGGCCCAGCCTGTCCTTGGTTTCGTCCTTGCTTTCGAGCTTGATCAGCCCGTTGGAGGTGTAGCCGTAGAGAATGTCGGCGAGTTCGGCGGTCAACGCATCGTCATCGATATGGACGTCGCGCCCCTCGAACCACATCCGCGCCTTCCAGAAGAGTTCGTCGCGCAGCCGATGATATTTGCCGTCGACGCTTGGCCGCTCGGAGACGTTGAGCATCGTCACCGGCAGCCCCAGCTCCCGCATGCGATCGGCGACGCCCGATCCGATCCCGATCGTATCGACCACGATCGCCGAGGGCAGCTCGCCCTGCGGCGTATCCTCGTAGAGTGCGAGCACGCGGCCCGCGGTCTGCATCGTATCGAGCCCGCGCCACGCCGTCACCGGCTCCATCAGCACGCGCCCGCGCCGTTTCGCCAAGGCCGTCCGGTCGTCGCCGAAGCGCGCAGGGTCCAAGCCCCAGATCGGCCGCACCGCCTCGATCGTCGCCTTCGCGACCGGGCGGCGACGCGCCTCCTCCATCAGCGCGAGCGGGATCAGCGTGTTGCTGTCCACCTCGGGAAATTCGCCGAGCACATGCACCTTCACATGATCGGAGGAGAGCCCCCAATCGTCGATCATGTCCTGGATCTGCTTCTGGTTGGCGGCCTTGGCGAGGCGCGTATCGACCGTCATCGTCAGCCAGCGGTGGCGGAAGCGCGTGAAGATCTGGTAGAAATAGCTCGCCTTGTGGATCGGATTGCCGAACGCGAAGACGAAGCTGTCGGGATCGGTGTTGGTCGCCTCGGCCACCGCGAAGATGCTTTCGGGCACGCCCGAGCCTTCGTCGATGATCGTGCACTGGCCGCGCCCGCCATTGTGCAGCCCGCCGAACGCATCGGGGCGATGCTCGCTCCATTTCTGCGCGACCACCTTCCACGTGTCCGGCTGCTCGACATGGACGAACTTGGTGGCGGTCCATTCGAACCAATGCTTGTTGAGCGCGCGGCCATGCCACAACGCCAGCTCGCGCCAGGTCTTGCCGTCGAGCTGGTCGCCGGTATTGGCGGTGACCACGCCCGAGAAATTGGGCCGCGTCGACATGAAGAACAGGATCAGCCAGGCGATCACCGCCGATTTGCCCGGTCCGCGCCCCGATTTCACCGCCATCTTGATGACGTCGCCGGGCGCGCGCGTCCGGATCGCCTCGCCCAGCACGGCGAGATATTCGGCCTGCCAGACGTCCGGCCCCTCCCACCCGGCCAGATCGCCCTCGCCCCAATCGAAGATATAGCGCACGAAACCGAGCGGATCGGCATAAAGCCGCGCCATATCCTCCGCGAGCATGCGATCGCTATCCCTCACCGGGATGCCTCGCGAGCGGGACGGCCAGCGCGAATGCACACAGCAGCAGCGTCGCCGCCGCCCACGCCGCCGCTCAGCGCGCCAACCAGCCCGCCGGACAAGATCAGGATCAAAAGAAGCGCCAGCATATGGCGCCCCATTAATCACAGATTTCGAGGCTCAGGGAGTGTACATTAAATGACGAAGCGTGCCGATCGATCTATATGGTTGGAGAGCGGATCGAATTTTTGTTATTAATGAACGTGAATGCTGCGGGAATTGTTATCGCGATCCCTCCCTTGCATCCGACTGCGCCTTGAGGTGGATAGCCGAAAATTGCTCTGCTATGCGCCTATTTAGCTCTCGGCTATTATCCCAATCCTCTTCCCATTTGGCTTGGTCTAGTTCGGCGCCGTAGATCGCACGCAGTTGTTGAAAGACACGGTTAACGTCAAGCAGTTTACCAATAGATTCATATCTGTCCATCGCCAGGTCTGCCACGCGTACAATGGCGTCGCCCCGCTGGCTTCGCCCAGCAAGACCCTTTAGCAGGGCCAGGGCGTTTTGGGGATCAGCATCCAGAAATACTGCGAGATTCCGACGAATGAGCTGCTTTGTCGTCTCGTCTCCATAGTCTATGACGGCATAGACTATGGGGCCAAAGTCATCACCGGCGGCGGTAACAACATTTGTCTCGTTAGCCGCCTCAAGAAGACGGTTCACGAGAATAGTGATAAGCGGGTAGATTCTTTCAGGTGTCAGAAAGCCGTGTTCCTGTCCTTCCGTGGTTCTTGCCCGGCTCCAGTACACTAGATGGACTATGAAAGAGAGGGAATCCGTTTCTTGAACCACATCCACAAGCATCGAATCTTGCTTAGGCTCGGCCATTCGAGAGAGAACCTGGGAAATGAATATGGCTGCTTGCGAACGGGTGAAGTCGCGGAACATCAGGTCGCGCGAGACTGGAATTTTTGAAGCGCGCCTCGCAAGGGCAGGAATCAAAACTGGAGCAGTCTCAAGATCGAGCGTATTTTCGCGTTCTCTCAATTTGCGGATAAGAACATCGGCTGCATTTTTTTGAAAAACGTCCTCCAAGCTCGCCGCAACTCCGTCCTGATCGCCTTCGCGGGCGTTGGTGAGTAAATCATCAATGTCTCGGTCCGGTATATCACCTTGGGGAACACCATAGGCGAAGTAGCGTCCGAAATATTCTCTGCTGCAAATCCGCTTCTCTACTGCCCAAGTGGTATCCCAGTCGTTGCCATAGATTGCCCCTCCGCTACGAGGGAAAAGTGCCATCAGTAAGTTTCGAATGGCTTCTTTCTCGACATCTTTGGCCTCCAACGCGGCGATTGTTTCATCAATTGGTGACGGCGGAGAATCTCGGCGATCTTGGCGATTTCGAGCTTTTAGAAGATGATCAGGATTCCTCCGCACGGCATCGTACACGGTTGGATAGAAAACTCGCAGTGCTTCAATCTGAATCTGATCGATGACCCGCACCTCTCCTTTGAGTATAGGAATCGCAAAACTGATAGAGTTTTCAAATAACTTTACTCGTCGAGGGGTTTGAATAGTTTGGTAGAAAGCCTCCACTAAAGCATTACCAAGCTCCGGCCCATCAGTTTCCTTAATCTTGATGTCGTTCTCTGCAATGACGCGATCGCATGCTGCAAACATTAGATCCCTGAGCTTATCGGGGTGTGCTGGGGGAAGGTGAAGAGGCAACTGCACAATCTTCTCAAGGAAGCGTCGACCTGCAACGGGGTCGCCAGTCCCGTATGCCTCGCCCAGAGCTTCTGAGACAATCACGTCGTCAAATGCCATCACATATGTCGTGTGAGCAAAGTCTCCTGACAGACGAACCAACTTGAATAAGGTTTGAATATCTCGCCGATCGAGGCGATCAATGTCGTCTATAAAAATGACGATCTTCTTTCCGTGTTTCTGAAGAATGCTGCCGACTTTATCGCGGGTCTCAATCAGCTTCTCTGTAGTGATCGCTTCTCCTACAGTCTGAACCACGTCTCCGACTTTAGGAATCAATTTTCCGAACGTCGCCATCGCCTCCCCGATGTTTGCCTTCGTGAACCAACCACTCTTTTCCAACTTATCCTTTATTGAAAAGAAAAAACTCCTAGTGATGGTTTCGGTGCTATCACCATAAAACCACGGATTGAAGTCCATCGTGAGAACATTAGAGTATGGGTGTAGACACTCCTTAATCATTGCGAGTGTGGACGTTTTTCCATCTCCCCACGGCCCATAAATACCAATGACGAGACTAGAGGGATCACGTCGCCGTGCGATAGTCTCGGCAATCCGCTGAGAGAAAGAAGCGCGGTCAAAAATATCCTCAGCGATGGACTTTATCGGTCGGTCAGATTGGACGGTCAGCTGCTCGGGAGGACAATCAACGCAATCTTCGACCTCAAACTGCGGCGGCTCAGGTGAACCTAGTACCGATCCAAAGATGTTTTGTAATATCTTCATGCTTTAACTTACCATCATTTCCGCATGCTACGCAAATTCATAGTCTATATTTTCTTTTCGTTCTGGCGCAGATTGCGCGTCGCGCTGTTGCCTTTGCCCGTCCGGCATAAAGACATTTTCTCGATCCGCTTCGCAGAAAACGAATTTGACCGCCGATCAGTCCGTGACGAAGAACACCCCCCTCAATAAGCATAGCCAAGCTCAAGGCATTGCGTGCGCCAGTTGAGCGCGAAGTCGCTCTTGTTGGCGGGATAGGGGGCGGCGGGATCGTCGACGAAGGGGTTCTGCCCGCCCGCGCCGTCGATGAAGTAGATGAAGCGCGTGCTGGTCGTGCCGCCGAACGCGCTGGGCCGTTCGAAATACCCGCAGGCCTGCCCGCTGCTGCTATCCCCGGTAACCGCGACATGATCGAATTTGAGCGCCGGATCGCCGCGATCCTGCCGCAGCAGCGCTTCGGCATCGTCGACCGCCTTCGCCCGCCAATCGCCGCCGCATCCCGCCAGCGCGAGGCAGCCCAGCCCGATCGAGCACAGTGTCGATAATCGTCTCACGGCAATCCCCCCTCACGCTACCGCCGGCCAGCCGCGCACTATCCCGGCAAATGATCGCGCAAGGCAAGCCCCGGCTCGTCGCGTTTGGGCTTGCCAAATCGTTCTCTTTTTGTTCTCATAGCGCCATGACATACCGAGTCGCCGATAGCGAGCTTGCGCTCACCCTCGAAGTCGCGCTCAGCGGCGCGCCATCCTTCATGGTGGCGGACCTTCAGCATCATGACCGCCATCGGCGCAGCGCGGCGGTGGCGGCGCTGGCAAGCCATCTGGCGGCTCGCATGCGCTGCTATGAGGTGATCGGCGCGGAGCCGCACGCCAGCGATCATCCTTCGCTGTTCGAGGCGGGCTGAGATGGGCGGGATCACCTGGAACGCGCTGCAGCGCCTGCTGGATGACGAGCCGCCGCTGACCGTCTGGCGCGAGGAGCGCGGCCTCACCCTGCCCGAGCTCGCCGAGCGCTCCGGCATCGCGATCGAGCGGCTGTCACGGCTGGAGGCGGAGATGCACCTCGCCACCGATGCCGAAGTCGACCGCCTCGCCGCCGCGCTGCGCATCCCGTTCGAATATCTGGCGACGCCGCACCTGACGGCGGCCGCCTGACGGATGGGCGCCATCAAAGCCATGATGGCATCGAGGCCCGCTCAACTCCCCGTCATGCCAGCGAAGGCTGGCATCCATGTCTCTCAAATAATCGATGCCATCGCCAATCGGGAGAGACATGGACCCCAGCCTTAGCTGGGGCGACGATATGTAAGGCGTGGCGATAGGCTTTTACGGGCGCCCAATTCGGAGGGCAGTGCGTGAAAGCCCTGGAAGCGCCGGGCCGGACCGCGCGCCTTCTCGCAGCCCGCCCGTACCCCCGCCTTCAGACCGCCAGCAGCCGCCCGAAGAAGGTGCGGTAGCGTTGCAGTGCAAGCCGCAGGTCCTCGGTCGAGACGCTGTCGCCGCGATCCCACTGGCTTTCGAGGCTCGCGCGCTCGTTGGCGAAGGTTTCGGCCAGCCGCTTCATCGCGTTGGCGACCAGCTCGTCGGCCTGCTCGACCGCCCGGCGTGGCTCGTCGACGAAGCTCGCCTGGATGCTGTCCCAATGCCGCCGCAGCTCGCCGGCCTCGTTTTCGGGGAAGAGCGGGGCTTCGCCCGCATCCTGCCGCGTCTCGCCCCGTCCGCTCTCCTGTCCGCTCTCCTGCCGCGCCAGGCTTTCGGTCGAGTTGCCGGCGGCGGCGAGATCGGCGGTGCCCGCCGGGCGATCGCGGTCGAGGGTTTGGTCCTGGGTGGTCTCAACCATGATGTTGTTCCTTCGTCGAGATGGGGGTAACGCGGTGGGCATGATCGGGCGAGGCGGGGGGTTCGTTGACCAGATCATCGAACAGCGCGCGATAATGGATCATCGCCTGGCGAAGATCCTCGGTGCCGGCTTCGCCGCGCGAATGGCGCAGGGCGATCTCATGTGCTGCGCGATAATTCTGCACGACCTCCGGGTGATCGACCGAAAGATCGGCTGAACGCTGCTCGAAATCCACGACCGGATAGCCGCGGCTCTCCATCACGCTGCCGAGCAGATCGTCGGCATGGGTGACGGCCGCCTTGGGATCGTCGACGAACTGGGCCTGCACCTGCCGCCACTGATCGACATAGCGCGCGCGCTTTTCCGGCGGCAGCGGCCGGATCGAGAATTTGGCGACGCGCTTCTCGCGCTCGTGCAGCAGCGTTTCCGCCTTGCCGGGGGCGCCGACTTGCGCCACCGTCCGCTCATATTCGGGGCCGAACCGCGCCTTGAGATCGTCGCTCCGCCGTCGCTGGAGCCAGAGGCCGATCGCGACCGCGCCGATCAGGACCACGAGCGCGATCAGGACGATTTCGGTGGGGGTCAGGGTAGCCATATCACTCTCCAAAGCTGTGCCTACCGCTTGCCTGCTCAACTCCGCTGCCGAAAATTGGTTCAACCATTGGCCGCAACCCGGCAGGCGCCACTCCAAGTTACTTGGTGAAATAAACTCTGTGTCGTTCCCCGCTCGTCATGCCAGCGAAGGCTGGCATCCATGTCTCACAAAATATTCGATGACGTCGCCGATCGCGAGAGACATGGGGGCCCCCAGCCTTCGCTGGGACGACGGAAATGGGAACCGACTTTAGATTGGGGTTAATGAACCAACCCCGCTCCCGGCCGTTGCACTCTCACAACGATAAGGAGAGCACGCATGAAAAACGCATTGTTCGCCCTGGCCGGTCTCGGCCTTCTCGCCGGCTGCACCACCTATGATAATGGCGACGACTGGCATCGCTGGAGCGCCTATGATTATGATCGCCCCGATCCGCATTATCATGGCTATTATGCCGATCGCTATTATCGCGATGATCCCTCCTATTCGGAGCGAGCACTTAGCCCCGACGATCGCATCTATGCCGGCCGCGACGGGCGCTATTATTGCCGCCGCAGCGACGGGACGACCGGCCTGATCGTTGGTGGCATCGCCGGTGGCGTGCTCGGCAGCATTATTGCGCCGGGCGGCTCCAAGACGCTGGGCACGGTCCTGGGCGCGGGCGGCGGCGCCGTCGCGGGCGCAGCGATCGACGCCAACAATGTCCGCTGCCGCTGAGGCGGTGGGATGCGGCGTGGCGAAAGGGCGAAATCGCCGGTCGCCGCGCCCTAACCTCGTTACTGGCCAAGTCCGCATCGCCATGCTGTGTCACAAATAATGGGTTAACGTTCTGATTAACCACGAATATCTGGAACATGGCCGAACCTGCCGGCGTTGACCGGTGAGAGGAGGCCCGGATGGCTGACTATAAAAAACGCTCGTCATGGCTGCGCGCGGTTGCCAGCCATATTGACGACGACAGGATCGCCGCCATCGTTGAACGCTGCGCCGACCGATGCATGGCGGCAAGCATGATTGAGGCACGCCTACCCATGATCAAGGCGGAGAGCGACGATGCATATCCTGTATGTGGAAGACGATCCCAGGCTGCGCCGGCATGTGTTGCACGAACTTATGACGCACGATCACGACGTCGTCGAAGCCTGCAATGGTGCCGAGGCCTGTTGGCTGCTCAACTATCACGGGGCTGAGCTTGACCTGGTGATTACGGACATCGATCTCGGCAGCGAGCTTGACGGCTGGATGGTGGCCGAACATGCCCGCCAGCTCAGCAAGGATGTCGGGGTGATCTACGCGACCGGAATGCGGATGGATCATGAGCCGGTGGAAGGCGGCATCGCGCTGTTCAAGCCCTTCTCGGCCCAGGCGCTGGAGAAGGCGATCGCGCAGGCCGCCTCCCCCTCCGCGCCACACCACTGAGAATGTTCAGGGACGACCGCCCATGGCGGCAAAGGGGAGAAAGGCCGGCAGGCGATACGCCGCCGGCCTTTTTGTACGGAGCTGGCCATATTTTCGTGCGTCATGCCAGCGCAGGCTGGCATCCGTGTCTCTCCCAATATGCGATGAGGTCTCGGATCGAAAGAGACATGGGCCCCAGCCTTCGCTGGGGCGACGGGACGTGACAAACTCTGACTGAGCAAGCTGCTATTTTGTTGGGCTCCGGGGCGACACAGCGTTGATGCGACGGAGGCAAATCCCCGTCTTTTCCGTCCCCTAACCCAGCCCCGCGCCCTGCCGCCGGGCGTGGATCACAGACGCGATGGTGTCGATCGCGTCGTCGCCCAGCTCGATCTCCTTGGGTAGGATCGAGGCGACGATGCGCAGATATTGCTCGGGTTTGTCGTCGCGCAGGCTGGCGATGACGGTGCGGCCATGCTGCTCGAAATCACCCAGCATCGCCTCCACGAACGCCACCCCGAGCCGGTTGCGCGATCCCTTGGGCCGCCCCTTGCCCGCGCCGGACGGCGGAGCGGTGGGCCGGGGACCGCCGGGTGTGGCGGCCGCAACGCGCGCGTCGCCGCCAACAGCCTCGCCGGACGCGCCTTCGCACGCAGCCCCATCGGCCGCCGCAATCGCCGCCGCCCGCCGCCGCGCCCGCTGCAACACACCCCCCGCCCGCGCCGCCATCAGCGGGCGCCCGGCGCCGGCAGCATCGCAAGAACAATCAGGATCAGCAGCAGCGCCGGCATCGACGCCCATTCACCACATCCGCGCAGTCGCCGGGAGTGTATATTAAATCGGGGCGATGAGGCCTCGAAGGGGTGCTATTCCGGCAGGCTGCTTTCGGGCGTGATGCTGCGATGGCGGCTGCTCGATCACACGGCTAAGAGGGCCCGGTGGGAGCGATCCAAATGTACACCAGCATCGGCGGCATTGAGCAATGGATCGAGATCGGCGGCGATAGTCCTGACAATCCCGTGCTATTGTTTCTCCACGGCGGCCCCGGCGCCTCTTCACGTTTCGCCGCCATGGCGCTCAAGCCATGGCAACGGCATTTTACCGTGGTCCATTGGGATCAGCGCGGCGCAGGGCGAACGCTCGCGCGTAACGGTGAGGCGGGCTGCGGCCGGTTGACGATCGAGCGCATGATCGACGACGCTATTGAGGTGTCAGAATATCTCACAAACCATCTCGGCAAGGACAAGATAATTCTCCTCGGCCATTCATGGGGATCAGTCCTCGCGCTCAACATGATCAGGCGCAGACCGGAGTTGTTCGCTGCCTATGTCGGCACCGGCCAGGTCGTGAACATGCGGCGCAACGAAGAGTTCAACTACGTGCGGCAATTGACCCAGGCCCGCGCCGCAGGCAATGAGCAGGCAGTTGCTGCGCTCGAAGAAATCGGGCCCCCGCCATACCAAGACCGGGCCAAGATCAGGCTTCTGCGCGAATGGGCCGATATCGCCGCCTCCGGCACGGGCGACGACCCCCGACCTCGGCCGCCAGCCCGGCCGACCAATCTCACGCCGGAAGACATTCAGTTGATACCGGCGGGCTTTCTGTTCTCGGGCAACCAGCTATTCGAGGAACTCTGCGAGATCGACCTGTCGGCACTAGGGCTCGACTTTCCCGTCCCCATGTTTTGTTTCATGGGCGCGGAGGACCAGCAGACGGCGTTCGCACTTGCCGAGGCTTGGTTCGCCAGCCTCAATGCGCCGCGCAAGGCTTTCGTGCGCTTCGAGGGTTGTCACCATTTCGTTGTGATGAACCGGCCGGAGATGTTCCTTGAGCAATTGCTGGAACATGTCGTTCCGGCAATTTGATGCTGGAGAAACCGCTAATGGACGTCGACAGATGTCCAAGGCCCGCCCTTGGGTAAGGGTGAATGGCATTGGAATGACCGCCAATGGGTCGCTAGCACCCATTGGTGGCGGCGCCTGCCGCAACAGACATGGATGCCAGCCTTCTGGCATGACGGCCGGAAAAAACATGCCCGCTGTCAGCCCCTCGGGGCGAAGCATGGGTCCACCCATGGCCCCCTCGGCTGGCGGACGCGGGATCAATAGCCCCAGCCGCCATGCGCCTCGGCGCCGATCCATTGCTCGATGCGGTCATAGCGATCGGAGATCGCCGCGATCGCGCGATCGTCGCCCTCGGCGCATTCGTGGCGTTGTCGGTCCTCGAGCCGATCGATCGTCGCATGGATGCGGCGCGCGGCGTCGCCGTCGATCTCGCCCTCGTCGCGTTCGTGGCGGAGCCGGGCCTCGAGGCCGTGGGCGCGCTGGCCCGAGCAGATAGTGCGCGCGGCGCGATCATCGTCGCGATCATAATAGCCGCCGCCATAGGCGTAGCCCGAATTGTAGCCATAGCCGGAATTGCCGTAAGCGGGCCACCAGCCCTGGGCGCTCGCCGCACCCCCCGAAAGCAACGCCACTCCGCCCAGCACAACAGGAAGCATCCGACGCATAAATCCCTCCGTCCCCGCCCGGCCTCAAGCGGCGCGCGCCAGAATCGGATTACGCTCGTGGCGGTGGCGCGGGGCTGAACGGGGGCGTAGCCTGCCGTTCAGGCTGGGGAGAGGACCGGGAGGAGAGCGTCAGCAATGGAGTGGATTCCGGACTGGCCGCTTTCCGAATAGGATGCCATTAAGCAGACATGTCGTTGACGCAGGTGGACGACGCTGATGGGCGGGCACATGGCAAAAAAGTCTGCATATCTGGTATTGATGATGGCTGGCCTGCTGTGCAACGCGAACGCTCCGCCTGCGCCTGACGAAAGTGCAGTCGAACGCGCTATGCGGCGTGGTCTTGCCCTGTTTCTGTACGATCAAGCTGCCTGGGTCAGCAGCGACGACTTGTTAGCTAAACTGCCAGCCGAAAGGCGTTCTGAAATCGGTGGCTGGGTCATTAGCCCAAGGGGAGACAAGCTTCATGTCGATTTTTTCGAAAAAATGGAGCTCAGCAGCGTTGTCTATTCCGTTGATGTGAGTGGACGGACCCTTACTGACGCAATAGTTTATTCGCAGAACGATAAGCCCGCCCTTCAAGAGCCGGCGTTACGAATGGCGCATGCTCTAATCGCAGCGCGTGCGGAAATGGCGAGGCGTCCCGACTGGCATTCGTGTGCGCCAGCTCCCTTCAATACGGTTGTTTTACCACCAGAGAAGGACAACGTTGTTCCGGTCTATTTTCTGACGCCGCAAACCGAAAATGGTAGTTTTCCTTTTGGTGGGCATTACGAGATTGATGTCGCAGCAGATGGCAAGATAGTCTCGGCTCGTGCATTTTCTCGGTCTTGTATCGCCTTGACGAAGGCAACTCAGCCGTCTGGGACAACGCCTTCGGCTTTGGTCATAACGCACCTTCTTGATTCCCAACCGACCGAGGTTCACGTCTTTGAACAATTTAGCGTCGGAGTTCCCGTCTACGTTGGGATTACAAGCACCCACTCTATGTGGAAGGTAGAAAACGGCCAAGTTACGCAGGTCGATGACGGAGCAAGGGCAACGGGCAACTGAACGTCGTTCGAGAAGGATGGAGAGCAGCCATCACATCCGATCTGGCGGCAAATGGTCGGGAATGGGGTGAAGGGCCTGGGCAGCTTTGAGGCATAGGTGGCTCATACCGAACGTTGCCACACTGCAAGGCGCCATTAAGTTTGTGAGCAGGAGATATGAGAGACTCGATTACCGATGGCATGGTGGAAGAAGGCTCTTTTGGCTCTAAGCTTATTGGCGATCTGGTTCTGCGGGCTAATCATCCTAGGCAGCTATGGCTACGAAGGTCAGTATTTTTGGCTTTCATGCAGCGCTCTCGCGATCGGCTTTGCAGTGGCACCGTTTTGGCGTCTTCGGTACTCGAACTGGTATTGGCCGACCATCGCAGTACTGGGGCTTCTCCACGTAGCGGCGCTATATTTCGAGCGAGCTTTGGCTGGGCGTAGTGAGTTGCCGCCGAAGGGTGTGGTCCAGATCATGCTTTTGATCGACTGCATGGCAAGCTGGAGCATTATGGTCGCTGTTTGCTGGATAATGACGCGCCGCTTTCCGTGGCAGTTATCCGACCAATAACGCTCCGATGCCGGCCGGAGCACTTGTTCAGGCGAGAGCTTCGTTCCTGTTGAGGGGCTGCGGGCTGCAATTGCGGGCTTACCCCCTGCCTCCATCAAGTCGTGCTAACCCGGCGACCAGCAAGCCGAAAATGACGGCGGCCACAAACACGGCGTACCCTCGCAGCGCCTTTCGGCCGTAACTCGCCCGGCTCTCTGATGCTCGAAAGCCAGCCGCCCACATCGGAAGAAAGAAGCGAGTGCCATAGAGCCAGCCGCCTACACCGACAATCCACGCAACCATGATAAGGATCAGCATGGCGTGAGCGAACGGCGGCATTCAGGTATGATGACTTTCTGGCCGTTTGTCCGCAAGTGGGTCGTAACCCGCCCCCCCCCCACTCCACCCGATGCGGACGCAGAGCGAGCTTCCAGTGGATCGCCGCGCCGCGCGGGGCGAATCCGAGCGCGGCGCCGGGCTCCTCCCCTGTTGCGCATGATGTGCCGGGCGACGGGTTCACAGAAGCTATAGTGGCATCATCAACGATGCCGCCAAGGGCAGGACGTGATCGCGCGTCAGCGGCGCAAGCGTCAGGGCCGGTGCCTCGCCGAGGCCGATCCATCTCGCTTCCTCGATCTCCGCGCCCGGCCTGAGGTCGCCCGTCACGCGCAGATGGAAAATCTCGGCTTTCACGAGGTGATCGGGTTCGTTCGCCGCCACCGCGTGGAAACAGCCGAGATATTCGGCATCGGCCGGTTCAATCGCGATCCCCAGTTCCTCCCGGATTTCACGGCACAGCGCATCGTGCGGCAGCTCTCCTTCCTCCATTTTGCCGCCGGCCTGCATGAAGCACCCCGTGCCCGCCTTGCGGACGAGCAGGATCCTGCCGAGGCCATCGTCGATCAAGGCGGCGGCGATGTGAATGACCGGCGCAGGCGCAAACCCGCACGTCTCCGCGCTCATGCCCTGAGCTCGGGCGCATCGGCGCTCCATTTCGCACGCGGCGGCCCGTAGCCGCCAAAGCGCCGCAGAAGCCCTTCCGCATCCCGATCGATCAGCAGCATCTCCGCATAGTCAGTGTGAAGAAAACGATCGGCAACCATGCGTTCGATCATGGCCAGCAGCGGATCGAAATAACCTTCGATGTTTAACAGGCCGCACGGCTTGCGATGGATGCCGAGCTGAGCCCATGTCCATTGTTCGAAAAACTCCTCGAGCGTTCCGGCGCCCCCGGGCAGCGCAATAAACCCCTCGGCCTGCTCGGACATGCGCAACTTCCGGTCGTGCATGCTTTCCGCGAGCTGCAGTTCGGTCAAACCCGGATGGGCGATTTCGCGCGCGAACAAGGCGCGCGGCATGATCCCGATCACCTTCCCGCCGGCCGCCAGCGCCGCGTCCGCCACGATTCCCATCAACCCGATACGGCCGCCGCCATAGATCAGCGGGATTCCCTGCCGCGCCATCGCGCGGCCCAGCGAAGCCGCAGCCGCCGAATAGGCCGGCGATGCACCCGGGCTCGATCCGCAAAATACACAAAGGGCCATGGCGCTCACCGGCAAAAGGGGACGGGCCACATTCTTCACCAAGCAGCAAAACACAATGACAAAGATGGAGCCGGCACCGTCCAGCGTCCGCAGGGTCGCAAATGGTGGAAAGGGCCGCCGCCTCCTTGACATGCTTTCGCCACAATCGGGCGCGAGCTTCGCCGTGACTGGGGAACTATGATCGACGTTTCGCAATTGCACGCTGAAGAGTTCGAAGCATTTACCGACATCTATGCGATTGGCGATGTTCACGGCCGTCTCGACTTGCTCGATCTTATGGAAGCGGCGATCGCCAGAGACATTGCGATCCGTCGCCCGGATCGCCCGCTCATCTGCTATCTGGGCGATTATATCGATCGCGGGCCGCACTCGGCGGGGGTGATCGACCGCCTCTGCGCAGCCGGCGGCGATGGGGTGCGCCGCGCCTTCCTCAAGGGGAACCATGAAGACCGGATGCTTGAGTTTCTCGTAAATCCCGAGGCGAACGGGCCGGCCTGGATGAAGTTCGGCGGCAGGGAGGCACTCGAAAGCTATGGCTTGAACGTGCCGGCGGAGATCGGGGAAACCGACTGGCTAGGCTTGCGTGACAATTTGGCGGCGGCGCTTCCGGAACGCCATCGCGCCTTTCTCGGCGGTCTGCTCCTCGGCATCCGCTGGCACGGATATGTTCTGGTTCATGCCGGGCTCGATCCGGGCCGGCCGGTCAGCGCGCAGTCGCCCCGGGACATGATGTGGATTCGGGAGCCCTTCCTCAGCAGCGAACGCGATTGGGGTTTCAAGGTGGTTCACGGGCATGTGATCGTCGAAGAGCCGGTGTTCCGATCCAATCGCATCGGCATCGATACCGGCGCCTATCAGTCCGGCACCCTCAGTTGTCTGGTGCTCGGTCAGCATGGCGAACGATTGATCCAGACCTTTGCTGCCCCTGGCCTCCGCATCTGAACCTATGCAGGGCGGGGGCTCGCTAGCCCGCGCGCCGGATCGCCTGAAAGCCGCTACGCGCCCTCAATCCCGCTCGCGCCGGGCCCCGTCGAGCAATTTGCGGGCGCGTGCCTGCGCGTCCTGCTGAACTGTCTTCTCGGTCTTGGTGCGGCCATGCGCGAGCCGGCTGGCGTCCGCTTCGCTCTTGGCCTGCGCCCGCGCCTTGGCCTTGCGCGCGCGCCTCAGATTGATGATCTCCGCCATGCCGATCCTGCCCTGCGTCCCGCCGCGTCGCGCCCCAACCGGCGCAGGCCACCCTATCGCGCCCACGGCACGAAGGCGAGCGCGCATTCGTGTCCAGTCGCCGCCAACCGGATATTGCGCCGCGCCGCGAAAACATCCTAGGGCGGGGCGATGCTGACGCTCACCTGCCATTGTGGCCAGATCCGTATCGCGTTGCAAACGCGGCCGGATCATATCGACGCGTGCAACTGCACGCTGTGTAGCAAGACCGGCGCGCACTGGGCCTATTTCGATCCGGCGGAGGTCGCAGTCATGGGCGCGTCGGCCGCCTATCGGCGCGCGGACAAGGCCGATCCGGCGGCCGCGATCCATTTCTGCCCGCGTTGCGGATCGACGACCCATTTCACCCTCACCGAAAGCGTGGTCGCCCGCTTCGGCAACAGCCTGATGGGGGTCAACATGCAGCTCGCCGACGCCTGCGATCTCGCCGGGATCGAGCTGCGCTATCCCGACGGCCAGGCCTGGTCCGGCGCGGGCAAGTTCGGCTATGTCCGCGAACCCCGCATCATCGGCGGTGACGCGGCGGCGGAGTAGGCGGGGCCAAGCCGGACGCCGCATGACCAACGCGGCTTCGATCGAGAACCACCCCCGTCATGCCAGCGAAGGCTGGCATCCATGTCTCGTGCGGCGCACGGTGACGCTGCGAGGAGCGGCTACGCCCGCAAAGCCCGGAAGCGGGGCTGGAGGCGCAATCTTGTCACCGAGGCCTAATGTTTAAACGGCACCACCTCTTCACAACCATCCACGCGTGAGGCGACAGACATGGATGCCAGCCTCCGCTGGCATGACGGCTTGGGGGCTGAAGCGGCCATTGAACCCGGCCTGGTGCCAAATGGCGGAGCTGAAAGGATCGCATGCCCCTGGCCCCTGGCGATCCGGGAGTGTAACATAGCGGCCTGTGCCTGCAACCGAGGACGGGGGAGCAAGCGGATGGACAGGGCTCAAAAGCTGGTCGCGATTGGCGCCGGCACGGGCGTCGCCGTGATGGTCGGTGCGTTGGTCGGCATGTCGAACATCATGCCGCGCCTGGCATTCGGCGCCGACGCCGGCGAGCGTCTCGCATTCGCGGTCAAGTGGATCGCGCTTGCGGCCGCGCCGCTCTTCATGACCCTCATGGCGATCGGCAATGCCCGCTTCAAAAGCGAGGCGATCGATCCGACCGCCCACCGCGAAGATCGATCGATGATCATCGACGGGCGGGTTGCCGAGAACACGCTCCAGCAATTCGCGCTTTTCTCGGCGGCGATCCTGGCGGTTGCGGCCACCTCGGACGGAAGCCAGCTCTCGATCGTGTCGAGCGCGGCGCTGGTCTTCGTCATCGCCCGCCTTGCGTTCTGGATCGGCTACAGGATCGATCCCCTATATCGCGCCGCCGGCTTCTCCGCGACGGCCTACCTCAACGTCATCCTGTTCGGCATCGCGATCTGGCGCGCCTGGACATAAGCGCCTTTCATCGCCTGTGTTTCCCATACGAATGGCGAGATTGGGGTGGATTGCTGACTGGCGGGTTTCAGGTGAGAATATATGATAGCTGTCATCTGGTGGTTGGCATTCCGTAGGAGGGACGATGGGGATTTTGCGCCGCCTTTTCGGTCGAAAATATGTTCCTCTGCCAGAGGTGCCGAGCGAACAAAATGCCTCTGTCGACGGAGGCAAACCCGCAAGCCAGGGCTTCTACACAAGCACAGCTACCGTCGTTGTTTACGATCTTGAAAGCTTGAAGCATCGACTGGATGATGATGCGGACTGGTGGGCTGACCCGAAATCCGAAATGGATGAGATCAACCTACGGAACGTTCTGATAATTGGTCTGGGTTTCGATGGATATTATGACGTGGACGTTATTGAAGAGGACAGCGGCACCCAAGCCTATTCCTTACACTTTCCAAGCGGAAAGATTTTCATCGGTCCGGGAGAGCTAATGACTGGTGGGGGGGACGAGCCAGACGAAAGTTGCAGCGGGATTTTTCTAAACCTCCCCGCAGGGGATTATAGAATTAGCATCCAGAGGGTCGACGACCAGCTTCAGATCGGCCTGATGCCCGCTCCTGCTTTTGACAACGCCGTTATCGAGCCGATTACGATATAACCAGTCCGATATTGAGCGACCGGTTTCGGGCAGATATGCCGACGTTGCATACGACAGCAATTGGGTCGAAACCCGCCCTCCCCCTCGCTCTAAAACAAGTCTCCCGGCCGCTCAGCCCCGCCAATCACGCGCGCACATTCCGGCCGGCGGGCGGCACGCGAGCCGATCGCGGCGCGGCCAAGCGCCGCGCGAGCAGCTGCGGGTTGAACAGAGATGCCGCCTCGGCGCGGGCGAGCGCGGCCGCCCATCCCGGCTCGGACGCGCGCCAGCCGGCCAGGCGCAGCGGCACGTCCGGCGCCTGCCGGTCGATCGCCTGCTGGATGGCGAGCAGGCCGAGATCGGCGCGCCGCAACCGTGCGCGCGCCCATGCCAGCGTCGGCCCATCGAAGCGCTCGTAAATCTCGCCCAGCGCCGCACGCGCCGAGGAGAGCAGCAGGCGCGCGGCATCGCCGTCCTTCGCGTCCCAGGCATAGGCTGCCGCCTGCACGGCGCGATCGGCATCGGCCAGCCGATCGGCGAGCCGCACCGCCTGCTCCGGCGCGGGCGGGCAGGCCGAGGGCACGATCGCGCGCACATAGCTTGCGACCGCGTCGAGGATCAGCGGATCGGGCGGCGCGCCGTCAAACTCCTCGGTGATCAGCCCGCTTATGAAGCGCTCCAGATCGCCGCCGCCCTCGCGCGCGATCTTGCGGCTGACGGCGAGATCGGGGATCGGCCGGGGATCGAACACGCCGTTGCCGCGATGCGAACTCATGATCGACGAGGTGACGTCCGCCGTCCCCGGGCTGCCGGAAAGGCCGGGGAACAGGAAGCCGTCATTGCGGCGGCCATTGCTGTGGCAGCTGTTGCAGCTCAGCCCAACGCGCGCCGCTTGCCCGCCGAGCAGCAGCGGCGCGCGGAACGCGGCCCGGCCGATCTCGTAGCGGCGGCGCGCCTCTTCCGGCTCGGGCGGCCGCGCGCATTCGGAGGGCGCGAAGCTGAGGCTGCGAGCGACGGCGGCGGGCGCGATCCATTGCGCGCTGCGGATCGGCAGCCGCGCGGGCGCGCGGTCGGCGGCGGCGGTTGGTCCGGCGAGGGCGGCGAGCAGCGCTGCGGCGGCAAGGGTGGCTTGGCGGAGATGCCCACCGTTGGTTTCGAGCGAGGTTCGAGCTCGTCGAGAACCGTAGTTGAGAAAGTCCAGCCTGGGCTCAATTCTCGATACGCCCTCTCGGCAAGCTCGAAGGCACCTCGAACCGAACGGAGGTGGCGAGAGGGCCATGCTCGTCGCCGCTAGGACGAAAGGCCGTGCCCGGATGCGATCCACCGCCGCAGCTCCTCCGCCTCGTAGCAGCCGAACGCGCAGCTCTGGTCGAGCAGCGCTAGATTCTGCCGCGCGCCCGCCAGATCGCCGCGCTCGACCATCAGCTCGCCATAATATTCGAGCGCGCCGCGATGGTGCGGGGCGATCACCAGCGCCTGGCGATAATAGGCCTCGGCCTCGGCATAGCGCTTGAGCTTGCGGTTGGCGAAGCCGAGATAGGTGAGAATGTCCGGATGCGGGCCGAACGCGCTCTCGGCGCGGTGGAGCGAGGCGATCGCCTCCTCGTAGCGGTGATCGTTGATCAGCGCGACCGCCGCGAGATAGGCTTGGTCGCCGGATTGGTCGGACGCGAACAGCAGGCTCGATCGCGCCCCACCCCGCTTTAGCAGGCCCCGCTCCAGCAAGCCCCGGTCCAATCTGCTCTGCGGACCGCCGCCGAGCTGCGCGCCGATCGCCGCGATCGCGGATTTGAGGTCGGCCGCCTGGGCGCAGCCGTCGCCGCATGCCGCCGCCTTGGCCTTGAGCGCGTCGAGCTCGGCCTGCGCCTTGTCCTTCTGGCCGAGCGCGGCGAGCGTGACGCCATAATCCTGGTGGGCGAGGATCAGATTACCGTCATATTTGATCGCCTTCTCGAAATAGCGCACCGCGCCCTTGAGGTCCTTCAGCCCCGTGCGTGCGGCGCCGGCGAGATAATTGGCATTGGCATCACGCGGCACGACCGCCAGCACATGATCGAACCGGCGCTTGGCGTCCGCGAACTGGCCCGCCTGCAGCGCCGCCAGCCCCTGCCGATATTCCTCGGCCGGATCATAGCTCGGCGCGCTCTGGCTCGGCGCCGAGGGCATCTCGCCGCCCCCGCCGCCACCCGCCGCGCCAGCCGGACCGGCAAGGCTCGCCACCATCGCGGCGGCCAGCGCCAGCCGGCGCCCATCGCGCCCAAGCTCCCATCGTTTCGCCATCATCATCCCCCTCCAGAATGGCCGTAAGTTCCCGTTGCACGGGATTCGGTTCATTCGGTGGCAACGGGCACGGCCCGCCACAACCCCACGTCATGCCAGTGAAGGCTGGCATAACGGTCCCGGCACCCGCGCTCCCCGTTTGAATCTCCATCGCGGAACCCGCTGCCGCCCCCCGCCCACCTTCCTCTTGGCCCGAAACGAATCCCGCTTTATGCTGGCGTCCCCAGGTTGCGTCGCGAAACATCCGCTTCCGCCAGATCCGGCCGCTGTGCCGGCGATTCGGCAGCGCCGGCAGCCTCGGTTCGTCGCACCATGCGCCCGGATTACCCGCTGAATCGGTCGCTTCGCCGTGCGCATTCATCTGGCAGACAGGTTCGGCTGAACACGCACGCTCAATTGCAAGAGGTTAAAGGAGACGGTTAATGGGTTCACATATGAAAAAGTCTGACATTCTGATCCTGCTGGGTGCGCTGGCGTTGCCCGCGAGCGCTGGCCTGGCGCAGCCCGACAACGCTGTTCCCGCACCGTCCGAGGGCGCGGCCAACCCCAATATCATCGTCAACGGCATTCCGACGCCCGCGGCCTCGACCACGCCTGGGCCCGAGATCAAGGGCGTCATCTCCGCGCGCAAGGGCGACAAGATGAAGGTCACCGCGCCTGACGGCACCACCACGATCATCGCGCTGACCGACGCCACCAAGATCAAGGCGGGCAGCGGCCTGTTCAACGCCAACCGCACCAAGCTTGGCCCGGATGCGCTGCTCAACGGCCTGCCGGTGACGGTGAAGACATGGCAGCCGGCCGATGCCGCGCAGGCGAACGGGGTGCTGCTGGCCAGCCAGGTCACCTTCCGCGGCGGCGATCTCAAGACCGCCCGGATGATCCGTAACGGCACCTCGCAACGCTTCGAGGAGCAGAGCGCGGCGACCGAGGCGCTGCGCGGCCGCATGGGCGATATCGACAAGTACAACATCAAGAGCACGACCAACGTCCACTTCGCGACCGGCCGCTCCGAGCTTTCGGCCGAGGATAAGGCCAGCCTGTGCAACACGGCCACCTCCGCCCAGGCGATGGAAAATGCGCTGATGCTGGTGGTCGGCTATACCGACTCGACCGGCGGCGACGATTTCAACCAGACGCTGAGCGAGAAGCGCGCCGCGCGCGTGATCAACTATCTGCAGCAGGCGTGCGGCTGGAAGCCCTATCGCATGCTGACGCCGACCGGCATGGCCAAGGCCGATCCGCTGGCGAGCAACGACACCCCCGAAGGCAAGGCGCAGAACCGCCGCGTCTCGGTCAACATCCTCGTCAGCAAGAGCGTCGACGGCCTGTAGAAAAAGTCGGCTCAGGCCCTTCATATTGGATCCCCGCGAAGGCGGGGATCCATAAACTCCAGCGTTTGCGAAATACGCAAGGTTCGGAGCATCTGGATCCCCGCCTACGCGGGGATAGCAAGAGTTTTCAACGGGCTGCTAAACCGCGAGGGTGGCCGGCGCGGGGCATTCCGCCCCGGCTCCGCGCTCGATCGAAGCCGCCTTCCCCGTCCAGCCACCGCAGGCTGGCATCCATGTCTCTCGAAACAGATGATGCCCGGAAAAATGGCGCCGGGACAATCGCTTGGAGCGCGGGCGGTGATGCCGGCGCGGCCAGATGCCGCGGGCTGGCGGCCGGGCTTCGGCTCAGCTTTCAGCCGGCCGGCCGCAATTAACCATCATAGGTGATAGCGACCGCGCCCGGCCGATGCAGCATGGCGCGATGCGCGACGACAGCGATCGGATCGGCGAAGGCGGCCGTCATGTCCTGGTGGTGGAGGATGATTATTTCATCGCCGAGGATCTCGCCGCGGCCGTCGCCGCGCGCGGCGACACCGTGCTCGGCCCCGTGCCGGACACCGCCGACGCGCTGGCGCTGATCGATCGGCCGGGCCAGCCCATCGATGCCGCCCTGCTCGACGTGCAGCTTCGTGACGAACATTCGGGCGGCGTCGCCGACGCGCTGACGCAGCGCGGCATCGCCTTCGCCTTCGTGACCGGCAATCGTTCGGCGGTCGCGCCCCGCCATGCCGATCGCCCAGTGCTGGACAAGCCGTTCAGCTATGCCGCAGTCGCCGCCCTGCTCGACCGCCTCGCCCCCGGCCGCCGCACGGAGGATGCACCTCCGGAATAGGCGCGCGGCCGCCATCATCCCCGACCGCGACAGCTGGATCGCCGGGAAGCTCAGCATGCAGCTCAGCCGCGAGAGCGGATGCGTTGAGGCGGACGGCGGGATTGGGGTGGAATCCGACAGGCCGGTTTTGACAAACAAACCCGCTTAGCCGACCATGGAGATATGGGCCTAGAATTATGACGGCAGGAATATGGATATGGACCAAGACACTGATGATGGCTTCGCTCAGCGGGCGGCGCGCGTGGTCCTGTTCACCCTGATATTCCCGATCTTGGTCGGATTTTTCATCAATGACAAGCCCTGGTTTAAGCATACATCGAGGATGGATATTAAACGCACCAATGCCAGTTTCCTCATGGGTGGCATCGCTGTTCTGTCTCTGACAGGAATAATATCGAGAGTTCTTGGGAAGGACGGGGCATCCGCACCTAGCCAATTTGTTTTTCTTGCACTCATTCTATCTTTTACTGCCCCCTTGTTCTTCTACCTCACTGATGACCGAATCAATGCGATTATGTCCAAGGCCAGGGAGCTGCATAACGTTGAGATATGGTTGGTCATTCTACTGGGTATTGGGCTTTACGGCGTGTTGATAGCGAACATGCTCTCGCTGAGACCGGGTAACTAGAGATGCCGATAGTCACGTCAGGGCAACGTGGTAGTCGAGGCGTGAGTACTAGCGGCGAGAAACCAACCGCAAACCCGATGGCCTAATGCAACTTAGCCTGGCTGCCACGAGCGGGGGCTATCCGCTACGGACGATCCTGAACGCGATGTAAGCTGCCAGGGCTAGCAACATGCATATAATTGCGACTGTGCCGGGTGTCAGATACATGTTCGCGATCATCCTCGACAGCTCCCACTTTGTGGGTTCTGGGGGTTTGGCCGGATCAAACAAAACAGCATGCGTCCGAATGGGGATGATGCAAAAAATGAGTGCCGCTGTAATGAAGGAAAGAATGCCAAGCTTCCACCACATCCCGCTACTCCTTTGGTCCGGATTTGGGCAAACTGCACGACGCCAGGAATGGCTGCAAGTGGGTCGCAAGCTGCCGCTATCAACAGCCCTTCAAATCACCCGATCGCCCGCGACATTGCCGGGGTTCGCATAGCGGCACACCAGCACATCGAGCTGCCGCCCATGCGCCAGCGCGCAGCCGACCTTTGTCGTCGCGCGCCAGACGAGCTGGGTATAGTGACCGACCGCCTCGATATCGCCGCTGCGGCTGTTGTTGGGGAAGATGCCGGGCTTGAAATCGCGCTTCTCGTCGATCCAGAGCTGCACCATCGCTTCAAGCCCGAAGCGGTTCGCGGTACCCGCCCACAGATTTTCGCCCTCTTGGGTGGCGGCGCCTTCGTCGGGCGCGTGCGCGAGCCTGTTTCGGGCCGAAAGATGCGCGGCCCATTCCGCTGCGTCGGCAGCCAGCTTCGCGTCCCAGCCGAGCGCGGGCACGCCGATCGCCGCCCGCTCGCGATTATGCGCGGCGAGCATGCGGGCCGCGAAATTGTCACACATACCAACATTTGCGCTCAGCAACGGCAACATCGCCACCGCCGCAAAACAAGTCCGGAGAGCAGAACTGAACACGCGCACGCCCCTTCGCCATGTGGTAAGCGAAGGCTAAATATTGTTGGTTAACGAAGTGCTAAGCGGGCGCGAACCGATCTTGCGGGGATTTGGCGAGGGGTTCGCTGCACAGACGATGCTCGCTGGCGGCGGGATTTCCGGCGTTTGCAAGACGCGCGAGCATTGCAGAAACGCCGTGCCTGATTACAATAACTCGAAAGAGGGGGGCCTGATGCGAAAGCTGCTGATTGTTTTGACCGTGATATTGGCGGGATGCTCTGCGAGCCAGTGGAATGAACGGCTGTCAACCAAGGAAGATCGCGCCTTGGCTGAGGGCTTCATCGCTGCTTTGCAATTCGGAAATGTCGATCGCTTTAAGCCGCAAATCGATCCTAAGCTGTATGCTGATACCGCCCAAATACAGGACAAAGTCAAAGCAATGATGCCAACCGGCGTCAAGCCGGAACTGATCACGGTAAACTCAAACTCCACGATAGACGCTGGCAGAACGACCACGACCAAAGCACTGAACTATCAGCTTGGATCAGGCCAGAAATGGGCTATGGTTCAAGTCATCCTGCGACAGGCCGAGGGGCCGGAACAAATTGTTGGATGGCATGTAACGCCCTCTAATATCCGGCCGACTGCTGCAGGGGACTTCGGCTTTGAAGGGCATGGGGCGATACAATTTTTCTGGCTGGCGGCTATGATAGTCATGTTTGCGATAAGTTTGACGTCTGCGGTTCTGGCATTCCGTTCTAAAGGTATCCGCTATCGGTGGTTTTGGACAATTGGCAGCCTGTTCGGGTTCATTCAGTTCAGCCTGAATTGGTCTACCGGACAGTGGGGTGTTCGTCCCGTTGCTTTCATGCTTTTAAGCGCCGCAGCGCTTAGACCTTCGCCATTTGAATCCTGGATTTTATCCTTTTGCATCCCGGTGGTAGCAATCATTTTTCTGGTGATGCGATCGCGCCTCGTCCGGCAGGCGCGAAACTCAATGGACCAGTCAGAACAAATGATCTAATCAGCCACCTGCTAGGTTCGTTCAATGGATCTTCAGTCTATCGCTTTCACATTGTTTGGAGCGGTACTGGTCGTTCGACCGAGTATCATAGCCAAACCTTTCATTGAGCGTCGCGAGCGGCGATTGGCCGAGTTACGGCAAGGCAAAGAGGAGGCGTATTTCGAAGAACGCCGAGCGCTTGAGGCTTATCCGCCCGTTCGCCGGCTATGGGTTTAGCGGCTGCTTGGGTGTCTTATCCTGCTGTTCGAGTTGCCCGAGATTTTCTTCGGCCGTTGATGGCTGGACTGCGCAGCCTCGGTCCGCTCCCCGCCCCCTCACCCCCCCACCGACGTCATCACATGCTCGCGCAGCGCGCGGGCGTCGTGGAGCGCGTTGTGGGGCACCTTGCTGTTGGCGGCGGGGCTGAAGCCGGGCGCGCGCAGCAGCGTGAATTCTATCGTCGGCACCGCGGCCAACTCCCCCGGCCCCGGCATCAGCAGCGTGCAGAACAGCGCGATATCCTCCGGCCAGTCCGCCACGATCGCGGGGCGCGGATCGGGGGCGAGATAATGGGCGATCTCGTCGGCCGCCTCCATCCGCGTCATCTCGTGCAACAGCCCGTCGGGCACCATGCGCAGATAGGGCACGACATTGCGCGCCACCCAGGGATGGACCGCCTCGGGCAGCGGCAGCGTGACATAGAGCTCATGATCGCCATATTCGGGCACGAGCGCGAGGCTGATCAGCGCGCCGCCGAAGCCATTATATTCCGTGTCGAGAAAATAGCGCATGTGCGGTGCGGTAAAGCGTGTGCGCGGAGGGCGCAATACGGGCGCGGCTGTGGAGTGGATGGGGGGATGGGGGAAAGCGGACTTTCCGCTTTCGATTGCCGGCATCACAAATCGGACAGTCCAATTGCAGGGCCCCGATCCGTCGGCGAGTGCTGGTTGCACCTCTTTGCAGCGCGTGCGACTGTTAATGTGTGAATAAATCTTCCCCAAATGACGTTGGGCACCCTCGCGGATTTAGCGCCTTCTTGAAGGCTCTGGGACCGGGCCTTGTCACAGGTGCGGCAGATGATGATCCCAGCGGCATAGGCACGCATAGCCAGGTTGGCGCTGAATTCGGCTATGGCTTGGCCTGGACATTTGTCCTCAGTTTCCCGCTGATGGTTGCGATCCAGCTGATTGCGGCAGAGATTGGCCGCGTCACGGGTGCGGGCATCGCCCGAAACCTGAGACGTCACTACCCGCGCCCCCTGTTGTGGTTCATGGTCTCACTGTTGCTGATCGCGAACATCGTCAACCTTGGGGCCGATCTGAGTGCGATGGGTGCGGCACTTACCCTTCTCATCGGCGGGAATGGGGCGCTTTACACGCTGCTATTCGGGATCTTGTGCATCCTTCTGGAGGTTGGGCTTAGCTACCCGCGCTATGCATCGATTCTGAAGTGGACGACACTTTCCTTGTTCACCTACGTTGCTGTGGTGGCCGTTGCCCACGTACCATGGCCGCATGCACTGCGCTCGCTCGTGGTTCCCGAGCTGCAATTCAACGCCGCTTATGCCACCGCCTTCGTCGCTATCCTCGGCACGACCATAAGCCCCTATCTGTTCTTCTGGCAGGCCGGGCAGGAAATCGAGGAACAGCATAGACATCATGTCAAACCGCTGTGCCTGACGGCATCCACCGCGGGCCCCGAACTGAAACGAATTCAAGTCGATACGCTAACCGGCATGGGGTTCAGCACACTGATATCACTTGCGATCGTATTTGCGACCGCAGCCACACTGCATGCCAATGGCGTGCGGGATATCGCAACCTCATCCCAGGCAGCCGAGGCGCTTCGTCCGATCGCGGGCCAATTTGCCTTCGCGATGTTTGCGGCGGGTATTATCGGCACCGGCTTGCTGGCTGTTCCGGTGCTTGCCGGGTCGGCTGCCTATGCCGTCACCGAGATGGCGGGGATTTCTGGCAGCCTTGATGCGAAGCCGCTCTCTGCCCGCCTGTTCTACGGGACGATTGCGGCGACGACGCTGGCCGGCGCGTCCTTGAACGGCATTGGCATCGATCCGGCGCGCGCACTGTACTGGGCGGCAGTGGTCAACGGCATTCTCGCCGGTCCATTGATGACCGTAATGATGCTGATCGTTCGCAATCCCCGCGCAATGGGGCGCTTGACCGTGTCACCTCGCCAGATGATCTTCGGGTGGGCGGCCACTGCGGTCATGGTCGCGTCCTCGGCACTATTTCTGGGATTTGTAGTCGCTGGCCTGATCTGAAGCGCGCACTGAGCGGCTGCCTTTAGAGCCATCATCTCTATTACTGTAAGGTCGCCTTCTGGCCGCCCGTCTCACCCCGCCGCCTCCGCCGCCTCGAACACCGCGCGCTGGGCGGCGAAGGCGCGTTGGAAGGCGGGGCGGGCTTCGCCGCGCGCGACATAGGCGGCGAGGTTGGGGGAGGCTTCGAGCAGGCCCGATCCTTTCAGCCAGCGCAGCACCATCACCATCATCAGATCGCCCGCGCTGAAGCCGCCGTCGAGCCAGTCGGCCGCGCCCAGCCGCGCCGAAAGCTGCGCCAGCCGGGTGCGCACGCGCTCCTCGATCAGCGGCATCCGCTCGCTCGTCCAGGGCCGGTCGCGCTCCAGCAGCAGCGCGGTCTGGCGTTCGAGGATCGGCGGCTCGATCGTGTTGAGCGCGGCGAACAGCCAGGCGATCGCGCGCGCGCGCGCCGCCGGATCGGCGGGCAGCAGGCCGTCATGGCTCCCGGCGATATGCAGCACGATCGCGCCGGTTTCGAACAGGATGAGATCGCCCTCCTCAAAGGTCGGGATCTGGCCGAACGGATTGCGCGCGAGATGATCGGGCTGCTTCAGCGCTTCGAACGAGACCAGCCGCACATCATAAGCCTGCCCCACCTCCTCGAGCGCCCAGCGCACCCGCATATCCCGCGCCAGCCCCCGCCCGCGATCGGGCGAGCGTTCGAAGGCAGTGATGGTGGGCGTCATGGCGGGACTCCGGTGGTGGGGGCAATGCCGCGCGAGCATAGGATGCGGGGCGGGGGGTGGATAGGTGTGGGGTAAAGCGGTCGCGGAATCTCGAATATAGATTTTTCGCACCTAGGCGGTATCCGCACGAATCACCACTGCTGTTAGGAGTGGTGATAAAGCATTGAACGGCGACTACGAGCAGGCAGCCACCTCGGGCACGGTTCGCTTTTGCCCGATGGCGGCTATAGAAGCGAATGATCTTTCTTGAGTCGGTAGCAAAGCCGGCTCGAATTCCACCGAGTGCCCTGTTTTTTCGCCAACCATTTTTCGATAGGTTTGCATCGCGCGGGGAACACCATCCTGTGACAACAGTTTTCTGATATAAAATTCTAGTAGGAATCGCTTTACGAAGTTGCCATATAAGCCACCAAGCAAGGAGGTACTGAATGTCGTATCACGAGCCGATCGAAGATTGATGCGCGTTGCGCTGAGGTAGATTCATTCGTTAGCTGGGCTCGATCATCGTTTCGGGCCCAAGTTTTTTTACCAGTCAGAATTGCAGAGGTATCCGGGAGCACAAAACAAGCCCGGAGGCGTGTCCGAGCTCACCTCCCAGTGCTGATGGAGAGTGTGGTTAGGCTACGCTGGAGATGAATGCCGGCACTATGGGCTCCCCACGTTCCAGCTGCGTTTTCAATGCATCGAGCTCCTCCTCGAAGATGTCTGAATATCGCTCGCGATAGCTCCAGCAACTGAAACTGCTAATCACCGGGCCTACGAGACGCCGGGCCACTTCGATCTCGTCGAGTGCCTTTTGATTATTCCCCAAAACGGCATGGCTCAGTGCCAGACACTGCCGGTAATTGGCATCCAAACGATCGGCCGCGAGCTCCAGAACTTGCTCCAAAAGGTCGCGCGGTGCCTGACCGGTAGCGCCCCATTCGGCCATGGCAAAGTTGAACAACTCTCCAACATTAGCCCGCTCCGTCACGGCGCTACGCGAGCCCATACTTTCAAGCGTGCGGACAAATTGCCCCGAAGCGATGAGCGCCAGCGTAAAAGTAGTTTCGGCTCGCCCTCCAACTGCGCAGATCTCCTGGACAAGATCCACGACTTCAAGCGCGTTAGAGTGTGAGGTGATTAAAAGCTGTAAGGCACGGCTACGAACGTTGATGTCTAGATCTCTATTACGAGCAATATCTTTCATCATAGCCTCGGCCTGTACCGGGTCAGAAGACCCGCGCAACAGATCGAGCGCCGGCGAAGCCTCGAACAACGTAGTCTCGCTGAGTTTGAATAACTCGCGTACATCCTCGATTGCTGCTTCATAACGTCGCAGCGAGTTGTTCACATAGGCGCGCCTGAGCAGCGCCCACTTCATTTCATAGCCCTGCTCGATCGCAACGCTGAGGCATGAGATCTCATCGTCCGGGCGAACCATCTTGTCGGCCAGTCGCGCCAGCGCGAAAGCGATTTCCCCATCTCGGGGGAAGTTGGCGCGTATCACCTCCATCTTACCAAGAATGTCGCGTTCCAGCGCGCTCATATTATTGCGCCGCCGTGCCTCCTCGAAGCGCTTGGGAAGTCCCTTTAGCGCAATTAAAGCACCTTCGCGGTCTTCAAGGTTACCAGAAATGAGCTCGTTAGACAGACGAGAATATTGCTTGCCAAGCCGCGAGTGCTCATGGCTGATCGCGAAGATCTTCTGTTCCAGAAGTTCTAGGTGCGCATAATGATTGATCATTAGCGGCGTCTCATCATATTCAAGCCGCCGAGCCGCCTCATTTAGCAGTTTATGCAGGATCCCGTCCTCGTCATCGAGTTCCGGCACATTTGATGGGCAGAAGTACAATGTTACCGGGCGCTTGCGGACAGGTGCTCGCTCCGACTTAATTGCGCGAACAATGGGCACGAGACCCTCTACATTCTGACGCGTGGGCACAAACATCACGACAACGGCATCGGGAAGCTGCCTTGTGCAGATGCCGCCAACATCGGTGTGGCCGGTGCGACTGTCTATAAGAACATAGTCAAAGCCTTGTCCTTCAAACGACCTCCATTGCTGTTTGAGATCCTCCATCAACAGGAATCCAGAGCGGTCCTTGTACAATGTTGCCCAGTCAATCGTACTGAGGTCTTTAGAGTAACCGATTGAGGTATGGCTGCCCGCAGGCATTATCCAGATCGGCGTCCCCTGAATATCAGCAGTCACGATGAAATTATGTGCGTCCGGCGCTTGATTGGTGCGTAGATATTCGTGGACATAATCCACGATACCCTTTTTGCACTCAATTCCCAAGAACGGTTCATAACTTGGTAGGCCTGGTGCTTCGAGGTCGAAGTCGACGACAAGCACACGCCGCCCGCGCTTTGAAAGCAAAGCGGCGACATTGGCTAATGCCATCGATCGGCCGACGCCACCTTTATAGGAATAGAAAGAGATCGTATACATCAAGCAGCCAATTCGAATGCGGCAGCGGCAGCATGTCGCTCCCGTGGTATATGTGTCCTGAAAACCGGTTGCCCCCAGTTTCGCGCGGACGGCATACCAATACGGCCGGGCTGATCACGGTAGAAACGCAGCAGGTTGTCAAATGCCTTCGTCTGAATTTGCGCACCGCTCTCCCACCGCTTAATCGACGCCACTCCAATACCAGTATGGTCGCCAAATTCGCGTTGGTTCATGCCAAGCTGCAAACGTAGCCCACGAATCGCCGAAGGACGCAAGCGATCCAGGTGATCACAAACCGCATCATGTTCAGCATCTTCTGTGCCCTCACCATGATAGGTGCCGTGACAACTCTCGCAGACCCACGTCGGCACTTGAGCCTGTAGCATCACCTGCTCCGGACCAATGCCATATGGGAAATTACTCTGCTGCATACGCAGAATAGCCATACCATCATTGCACAATTCGCATGGCTGCACCGACGTTTGCTCGTAGGCGATATCAGTCATGGTTTCCTCGATTTCCTTCGCGATTGCTCACGTGAAAGCTGCGGCCGACAATCGTTGAGCGGCCGAAATGCACCTTAATATAGATTTCAGTTTGATCATGTCCGGGCACGACCATGTACCACGCCTTCTTGTCGGCTGGCTGGTCGAGAAGGATTTCAAAAAGCTCGATGTCTTCATTAGCGAGGCATCGCGCGATAAACTCCCACGCAGCGTCATTGGTGAACGTCTCCTGAGAGCCGGGCACGCGAACAGCATAAGGCTGCCAAACGGACGGAAAATTGGGAGATGACCCGACTGTTCGCGTTCGTTTTGAATTGCATAGCTCTATCAACTGCCGACGTATTTCCCGGCTCACCATCTTTTCCCTGTTCGATCGCTTCGCCCCTTTCCGTTAGGTTAGTATCAATTGATGCCAGATAAGTCAAGACCCTCACGATTGCGAAGGGCCAGAGGGCTCAATTGATCTATCGGTTAGCAGCCGAAGCCATCCGAGAACAGACGAACCTCAGTGCGGCAAAGCCTCGCACCTCCCACCGCTGCCGTCCCCTCACCGCATCTTCGGCGGTCAGCTCGCGGCCTCGCACGATCAAGGCGATCCAGACCACAAAGGCGCGCGCCATCGCGATGCATGGGGCGCGGCGCGGCTCAAGGCCGCGGCGGGATGTTGAGCCCCCTCTGCACGGCCGGCCGCGCCAGGCCGCGTTCGAGCCAGGCGGCCACGTTCTTATAGTCGCTGAAGCCGACGATCTCCGCCGCCTCGTAAAAGCCGATCAGATTGCGGACCCAGCCGAGCATCGAAATGTCCGCGACCGAATAGGCATTGCCGACAAACCACTCGCGATCGGCGAGCCAGCCATCCATCACGCCCAGCAGGCGCTTTGTCTCCTCGGCGTAGCGATCGCGCGGGCGCTTGTCCTCATAATCCTTGCCGGCGAATTTGTGGAAGAAGCCGAGCTGGCCGAACATCGGGCCGACGGCGCCCATCTGAAACATCACCCACTGGATCGCCTGCCAGCGCTCGGCCGGATCGGCCGGCAGGAACTTGCCCGTCTTCTCGCCGAGATAGAGCAGGATCGCGCCGGATTCGAACAAGGGCAGCGGCTTGCCGCCCGGCCCGTCCGGATCGATCATCGCGGGGATCTTGCCATTGGGGTTGAGCGACAGGAACTCGGGCGTTTTCTGATCATCCTTACCGAAATCGACCAGATGCCATTCATAAGGCAGGCCGGTCTCCTCGAGCATGATCGAGGCCTTGACCCCGTTCGGCGTCGGCAGCGAGTAAAGCTGGATGCGATCCGGATGCCGCGCCGGCCAGCGCCGGGTGATCGGGAAAGCGGAAAGATCGGTCATCTGCGGCAATCTCCAGGCGGTGCGGCCGGCGGTGATCGATCCGGTGATGCGCCGGCGGCGGGGGCCTCATAGCGGGGCATGCATTCGCGTGCCAGACGGCTGGCGTGGGTTGGCCGCTATTTGGATGGCTGGTCGGGGCGTTGAAATCTCCCCCTCCCTCCCAGGGAGGGGATCGAGGGGTGGATGGGGACTGACGGGGCTCGATGCCCCGAAGTACCGATTGCGAGGCGGTTGAACGAGTCCTTTGGCCCGCAGGCGCGGGCACCCACCCGTACGCCCAGTTGGCGCTGCGGCCCTGTCTGGGAGACAGGGCCGGTCGCCAGCTCTTGAAAGGGAGGGGGGAGACGATGAACTGAACTTGGAATCCGCCACACTAGCGGGCTGCTTTGGTCGTCTGGCGGGTTGTTGAAAAACGCTTCGTATCCCCGCGTAGGCGGGGATCCAGATGTTCCGAACCTTGCGGACCTCCCGGGGCGCTGGAGTTTATGGATCCCCGCCTTCGCGGGGATACAATAGAGGGGGCCAAGCCGACTTTTGCCATCAACCTGCTAACCCCGCCCCTCACCGCCCATGCGCCGGATCTTCGGCGATCAGCTTGCGGCCGCGCACGATCAGGTCGATCCAGTCCGCGAAGGCGTGCGCCATCTTGGTCACCAGCGCCTTGAGCGGCCCCTCCTTGAGCTGCCCGTCCGCATCGAAGGCGTCGTCGCCGATATGGCCGAGATAGGATTCGGGCTGCTGCATCATCGGCATGTTGAGGAAGACGGCGGATTGCCGCAGCTGATGATTGGAGCCGAAGCCGCCGATCGCGCCGGGCGAGGCGGTGACGACCGCGGCCGGCTTCTTGTCCCACACGCTTTGCCCATAGGGCCGCGAGCCGATGTCGATCGCGTTCTTGAGCACGCCGGGGACGCCGCGATTATATTCGGGCGAAACGAACAGGATGCCGTCCACCGCGCGGACGCGCTCGCGAAACGCGACCACCGCCGGCGCCGGATTGCCGTCGTCATCCTGGTTGTAGAGCGGCAGATCGCCGATCTCGATGAACTCGCAGTCCAGCCAATCGCCGGTGCTCGCCGCGATCGATCGCGCGATCTTGCGATTGATGCTGTCGCGCCGGAGGCTGCCGACGATGATCCCGATCCTGTGCTTCGCTGACGGCATCGCCGCCTCCTTTCATCCAAATATGTTCGGACCGCCCGACGATCCGCGTGCAGGTTAGGCGAACGGTTCACGCGCCGACAAGGTCCGTGGCGCGAACGCGGGGGGTGAGCGCGATGAGTGGGGAGCAGTGCCAAGGATTGGGATCGACGGGAGGTCAGGCTGCGATCCCGATTGCGAGCATCATGTGGATGAGCCAACATCAGGATATGTTTGATTGGTCGGACCTGCTGTTTCTCCTGCCTTGGCGATGGCAGCTTGTTATTGGCGGCGCCGTTATCCTTCTCATAGCCATTGTATTAGCGTGGATGCATTTTCATCCTGCCAGTTAACGCCCCGATGTTGAAAGGCTGACTGGCAGCGGCTTAGTATCCAAATCTAACATTCTTACCCGTCGCCCCAGCGGAGGCGGGGGCCCATGTCTTTCCCGACGGGCGCGGTCCTCGAATGTGGCGAGAGACATGGATGCCAGCCTGCGCTGGCATGACGGATGAATATCGGCAGACTCCCCCCCTATCCCCCCGCGTCGGCCTTGGCGGCGCGCTTGATGTCGATCGCGAAGAACAAAGCCAGCGCGGCCAGCGCCACCCCGTTCTGGAACAGCGCGTGCCAGCCCGCGCCGTCCAGCCCCAGCAGCCAGAGCAAGGCGGGCAGCAGCGGAAACAGCGCGAGGTTGGTGACGAGCGTGACCGTCATCGATCGCTGGGGGTAGCCGAGCGCGGTGAGCCCCGCCGCCATCGGCGCCGAGGCCAGCGCCGCCAGCCGCCCGAGCGCGATCACCGTCAGCAGCGTGCGCCCGCCCGTAAAGCTGTGCCCGCCGAGCAGCAGCAGCAGCCGGTCCCCGAACGCCGCCAGCGCCAGCACGATCGGCACCGCGATCGCGCCCGCCAGCGCGGCGCTGCGCCAGACGGTGTGGCGGAGCAGTGCAAACTTGTGCTTGGCGGCCTGATCGGCGAGCACGGCATAGCTCGCCTGCGAGAGCAGGATCGCCGGCTGCTGGAGCAGCGCCGAGGCGCGCTGGGCAAGGCCGAACACGCCGGCGGCGGCGGGGCCGAGCATCCAGCCGACCGTCAGCGGCGCCAGATTGGGCGCGAGCTCGCGCACGGTGATATCGAAATTGGTGAGCAGGATGAAGCGCCCGAAGCCGCCTTGCTTGCCCAGCCCGCCATAGTCGCGCAGCACGCCGCGCCAGGGGCCGATCAGCCGCTGGTCGCGCATCAGCCGGTTCCACCCGATCAGGCCCAGCGCCCACATCGCCGCCCCCTCCACCAGCGCGGCGAGCAGCCAGGCGGCGATGAAGCCGCTGAGCCCCGCCCCGGCCGCCCAGGCGATCAGCGCGCCCGCCAGCCGCACCAGCGGCGAGATCGTCTGGTGCAGCCCGATCAGGTCGAAGCGCCGCGCGATCTGGAGCAACCCTTGCGGCGTCGCGCGCACGCTCGAAAAGACGGCGAGGCTGTAGGGCAAGGCGAGCCGCGTCACCTCCGGCGACCAGCCCAGCCGCGGCCCGACCAGCGGCACCAGCGCCAACGTCACGATCAGCGCCGCCACCCCGCAGCCAAGCTCGACCAGCGCCATGAAGCGCACGATCCGCGCCATGCCCGCAACGTCGCCCGCCTCCAGCGCGAGCGCGCCGTAGCGCACCACGCCATGATAGCCCGAAAAGGCGACCGCGCTGCCGATGAACACGGCATAGGCGTTGACGAGGATCAGCACGCCATAATCGCGCGCACCGAGCGTATGCGTCGCGATCACCAGATAGGCGACGCTCACGATCCCGGCCACCGCCTTGCCGCCCAGCAGATGCAGCAGGTTCGCGATCACCTGGCGCAGGCCAGATGCGGGCGCGTCGCCCCCAGCGGATGCGGCTGGATCGTTCTGGCCGGAGGAAGAAGTGCGAGCGGCGGGCATGCGCCGGCTCTTAGAGCGCGTTCGCTGTTGATGGAATCAAAACCCGGCTCTCCTATCCCGGCTCCAAATTTCGCACCGATCGTCGCCCCAGCGATCTTGCCAACCGCCATGTGGCCGAGGGCGAGGTGCATATTGCGCGCCAGGAAGCGCTGCTGGCGGGCCTGCGCCTGCGCAACCAGCCGAGCGGCTGCTCGCCGAATTCCGTCACACGCTTGCGCTTCAAAGCGAACATCGCGACGCCATCGCGCGCGCAATAAGGGCCCGCAATAAGGGGGCGCCGGGGGCCGCGATTTGCCATTTCGCGGCGGATCGCCTATACGGGTGGGGCTAACGTCGCATGCGACGGAATTTGAAGCCCCCGCGCGGGGCCGAGGTTTCCCTTCACGCTTCTGGCTTTCCGGGCATGTCGCCCGGGCACATTCCATGTTTCGTCGAAAGGAAACATCTATGATCGGCACCGTAAAATTCTTCAACGCTGACAAGGGCTATGGCTTCATCGCGGCCGAGGACGGATCGGGCGACAGCTTCGTCCACATCACCGCGGTCGAGCGTTCGGGCATGGGCACGCTGCGGCAGGACCAGCGCGTCAGCTATGATCTGGAGCAGGATCGGCGCGGCAAGATGGCCGCGGTCAATCTTCAGGCAGCCTGATCCTGGCCAAGGAAGAGCTGCTCAGCTTCGAAGGCCGCATCGAGGAAATCTTGCCCGACGGGCGCTTCGCCGTCCGCCTGGACAATGATCACCGCATGATCGCCTATACGGCGGGCAAGATGCGCCGCTTCCGGATCCGTTCGGTGGTGGGGGACAGGGTGATCGTCGAAATGACGCCCTATGACCTCACCAAAGGCCGGCTGATCTATCGCGAGCGCACCCCCGGCGGGCCGGGCCCGCAGGCGGGCGCAAGGCGGCGCTGAAGCATCGCGGCTATACCCTCCATCGCCTACGGTAGTCCAATGTCGCAAATTTGCCTATCCGGGGGACAGGCAAATTTGAACATTCCCCCTCCGGGGGAGGATTTGGGCAGCCCGACCGCGTTACCGCAGATCCTCCCCCCGGAAGGGGGAGGTGGCGGCGCGCAGCGCTGACGGAGGGGTATTCGCCGCAAGCATGTCAGGAACCGAAGTCGAGAAATCCGGCAACGGCCCACCCATATTTTTTACAAAAGAATGGCGCGAGAGGCGCCGAAGGAACATAAGTTGGTATCGAATTTCATTTCAAGTTTATGGACGAAAATGTCGGGCGCACCGCGCGCCGGCGTCAGGCTCGCAGATCCGCGGCGCAACGCCGATCCGCAGCTCAGCCGGCACGAGCTTCGCCGTGCGGTCGCCGACATGGTCGATTGAGCATGCGAAATTACGGGCGCCGGGTGCTATAACGAGCACGCTTTGGCCCAAGGCGCTCTGACGAGGAGAACAGCAATGTCAGTCAACAAGGCTTTCTATGTCGCACGCGCCGCCGAATGCGCCGCCGATGCCGAGCGCACCGCGCTCGAAAATGTGCGCGCGCGCTGCCTTCGTGCGGAGGCGGCATGGCTTGCGATGGCCGACCGGCTCGACCGCATCGAGACGATGCGCGCCCATCATCCCACGCGCGAGTAATCACGTCGCCGCGGCACCGCCCCGCGCCATCATGATCCACCATCCCGCCCTATGGCGGGAATGCCCCCGGCCACAGCGCCCAACGAAGGACCGACCACCATGTCACGCGCGATGAACGTCAATCTCACCGAAAGCGAGGTCCGCCGCGTCTGTGCGGACATGAGCATCGCGATCACCGCGATCGAGGCGCTGATCCCGAGCGGGACGCGCGTCGTCTGCCAGAATGCGGAAGGATCGCTGGCGCTGTGGAACAAGCTGCGCACGAAGATCATCGCCGGCCCGGTCCAGCGCACGCCGCGCTCGCTGCCCACCGCACAATAGAGCATCGCGCGGAAGAGTGGGTCCCGGTTTTCCGCGCCAAGCGATGCGGGAACGAGGGATACAGCGGCGGAGCAAACATAGATCCTCCCCCGGAGGGGGAGGTGACGGCGCACCGCGCCGACGGAGGGGTATTCGCCGCGCTCTCATTCCGTGCAGGGCCGCCCGGCGGCGATGAAGCGCCCGCCCTCCATCATCAACAGCAGATTGCCGGTGAGATGATCGACCGTGCTACCCTGCCCGGCCTCGATCGCGTCGGCGATCAGCGTCCACAATTCGGCGCTCTGCGTGCAGCGCGTACGGGTGCCCGGATGTTCGGTGTTCTCGGCCTGCGCGGCGGCGCGCGACGACCAGGCGCGGTAGAGATCGACGCGGGGTTCGCCCGGCGGTGCCTCGTTCATTGCGGGCGATCGGGCTTCGCCGCCCCGCCCGGCTCGCGCTCTCGCTGAAGCGGCCCCGGCGCATCATCCGCTTCCTCCTGATCGTCAGCCAGCCGCCAGGGCAGGCCGGGCAGCCGCACGATCACGCAATCGCAGATTTCGCAGCGGCTGGCGAAATGCCCGCCTTCCCAATGATTGAAGGCCACCTTCGGCACATGCTGGCCGAACATGGCGTGGAGGAAGCTCATCGCCTGGGCCGGGTCATGCGCGCCACGGCCTGGAGCGCGCCCCGCCAGCGCGGCAGCTTGCGCGCGGCGCGAAAGGCCTCGATCAGATCGGCATAGCGCCGCGCGAACGCCTGATGCGCGATCCGCGATTCACCGCCGGCGGCGGCCTCGGCGCGCATCAGCGACA